>Ga0208900_1000552_pt1 | contig 23249 bp, 18 predicted proteins | sample AntAceMetag02UKK_FD_184763 | JGI IMG/M metagenome (GOLD analysis project Ga0208900, IMG submission 184763) | Saline lake microbial communities from Ace Lake, Antarctica - Antarctic Ace Lake Metagenome 02UKK (SPAdes) (version 2) | ecosystem: Environmental > Aquatic > Non-marine Saline and... | reverse complement strand
TCAAAGGCAGCCTGGAAAAAGGCGAAGACGTCATGATCAGTGGGTTTGGGAAATTCTGTGTCAATGAAAAAAAATCCAGAAAAGGCCGCAATCCTGCCACCAGCCAGGAGATGAATCTGCCTGCCAGGCGGGTGGTTACCTTTAAATGCTCTGGAAAGCTGCGCAATCTTATTAATAATTAATTACAGAGGGTTTTGCAAAAATAACTTTTCCGAACGTGACAGCACTATATATTGACAACGCAAGACTGTGGTGACTACATGCGCTAAACAGGCTTGAATGTTTTTATTTCTGCAAGCAGCTCCAGACTCGGTTTTAAGTTTTAAGAAGGGGCTCCATGATCACGGATACCATGCCCCTGAAAACTACATTCAATTGTTTGAACCCATTGTCCCTGGTTGCCCAGGCCCCTTGGGTTCAAACCTGAAAATCAACTCTTCCTCTCCGGCCAGACCAAACTCATGTTTTGCAATATGCTCAATGTATGTGCCATCATGCTTCAGACGGGTAATGATTGTTTCAATACGCTGATTTTCCTGCATGATATCCTGATTTTTTTTCAATACCCGGGCTTCCTCATCCTTGAGGCTGACCAAAACCATGAACCCATTGCTCCCCCAAACCATATATACGGCAAGTACAATCAAAGCCAGCATGGCAAGGTAAAACCCGGATGTATTAAATCGTGCCATTTTTTTAACTTCCTTGGATCCATTTTTGAATTCTGCGGTATTCCCGCTGGCCCCCGACAAAAAACAATCCCACATACACCACCACCCCGGACATGATGGAAATAAACACCCCCATGAACAGGGAAAGTTTCCCTGCATCCAGCCGGGGACAGGCCAGGGCAGCAACCCCCCCCACCACCCCATACATGATCCCGGAAAAAATAAGGGCTTTTACACAGGACACCCCCATTTTTTGCCGAACAGACACGCTGAAATAGGCATTGGCTTTCCAGAGAAGAATCATGAGGTTAACGGCACCAGAAACAGATAAAGAAAGCGCAAGACCACTGTGTCCCATGGTTTTCATTAATTCCCACCCCAGCACCATATTGACCCCAATAGCACATATTCCTGCCATAAAAGGGGTTTTAATATCTGAGAATGCATAAAAAAGAGATCCAAAAAGCCGGGTACCGGAAAAAGCCCATAACCCCATGGACAGAAAAAATAAAACAGCGCTGGTTTCAAGCACCGCTGTCATCTGAAATTCCCCTTGAAAAAAAAGAAGGGCCACAATGGGCCTTCGCAACACCATCAGCCCGGCCATGGCAGGAAGGGTAATAAAAAAAACCACCTGAAGCCCCCGGAAAAACAGGTCTGCGGCATCCCCTTGTCTATTGCTGGCAACAGATGAGGCCAACCGGGGGAATATCACCGTGGAAACAGACACTGTGAACAATGCCAGGGGAAACTGAACCAGTCGATCGGCATAATAGAGGTATGAGATACTCCCGTCCCCCAGGCGAGATGCCATAAAGGTGACCACGAGTACATTAATCTGATACCCAGCCACCCCCACCATGGCGGGAAGCATGGTTTTGGCAGCCCTCATTGCACCGGGACTCATCATGGGACAACGCTTTAAAAATCGAAATCCTTTGGCATGAATAAAGGGCAATTGCAGCAATAGCTGAAGCACCCCTCCCAGGGTCACCCCCCAGGCAAGGGCCACCGCCGGAAAGGTAAATAGCGGGGATAAAACCAAGGCAAAAAAAATAATCACCAGATTAAAAACAATGGGGGCCACAGCGGGAGCGGCAAAGTGACCCAAGGCATTTAATATACCCATGCAAACGGCCATGAGAAAGATAGCACCCACATAGGGCATCATGATTCGGGTCAATGCCACGGTGAGATCATACTTCTGGGGGTGGGCAACAAATCCCGGGGCAATGGTGGAGACCACCCCCGGTGTAAATAAAATACCGCACACAACCAGCAGCACCCCGGCAAAAGACATTATACAAAAAAAAGAGCGGGCCATGTCAAAGGCCCTTTCTTTACCCTCAAGGGTGTGAGATTTTGTAAATTCTGGAATAAAGGAGAGACTCAGCACCCCATCGGAAAAAAATTTCCGCAAAAGATTGGGAATCCTGAATGCCATGAAAAAAGCATCCGAATACAGCCCCGCACCAAAAAGCATGGCCACAATGGCATCCCGGATAAATCCGAGAATCCGACTGACAAGAGTGGCTGTTCCAATGGTGAATATCCCGGAAAACATTTTGGAAAGTTTCCGTTTCTCATCTGATACCATCACTTTTCCCTTGACAAAAAACACGAATATAATTAGATTACTTAATTCAAAACTTATGGAATTACTATTAAATTAATAATATAAATGAAGGAGTTCAAAACAAGTTGGCCAATCATAAATCCGCATTAAAACGTGCAAAACAGAGCGAAAACAGACGTATTAGAAATAAATCCACAAGATCTGCCATGAATACCACCATTAAAAAAGTTCAGGCTGCAGCCCAGGAAGAGGGTAATGATAACGCCCAGGAGCTTTTCAAAGCTGCCCAGTCCAGCATTGCCAAAGCGGCTAAAAAAGGGGTTATTCATAAAAACACTGCTGCACGTAAGATTTCAAGGCTTTACAAGACCCTGAACTAAACCAAAGCCGTTTCTTGCAAAATTTAAAGGCGGGTGAATCGGGAATTAATATCCTGATATACCACGCCTTTTTGTTTTAGACACCGCTTCATATTCTATGCTGAAAAAAAGAGATTACCACTGGTCTCCCATGGCGCTGACCAGTCTTTCAGACAGACGCTTGGCAATCTCTTTAACTGCTTCTTGTTGTGCAGACTCGTCAGTGGCATTGGAACTGGATGCGGTATAAACCTTATAATCACTATACCTCTTCACCTCCCACACCACATGCCCTTTATCATCCGTCATGGACAGATCCATGGTGGCCCGAACCTGTCCCTGGAGAACAGCATCATCAGAGGATCGAGTTAGATCCCCCACGGATATGGAACGGATAATCCCTGTGATAAATCCCCTGGCATGGGATTCATCGGTGACCTGGGCATTTGTTTTCATGAGCAACTCTTTGATAAAGGCATTGGTAAATGTATTTTCTGCACCAGACTCACCACTGCGGTTTTCAAACAAAGTTACATGAACGGCCTTAATCCCGGTGGGGAGAGAGGTGTTTCCCTGGATATGATATCCACAGCCCCCCACCAGGAGCAGAGCAATCAGACATATGAGATACCCCAAAGGTTTTCTAACTTCTTTATTTCCCACCAGATCTGCAATGGATGAGAAAGTGGTTGAAAGACTCCGGGGCAATGGATAAAATTTTTGTTCCATATTACACCACAATGTTGACAAGTTTTTTCTTCACAACAATCACCTTTCGAATGGTCTTGTCAGAAATATGTTTAAGCACCGCTTCATCGGCCAGGGCCACCGCTTTGATGGCCTCGTCATCGGCATCTTTCTGAATGGTAAATTTTGACCGGAGTTTTCCATTCACTTGAATCACAATGAGCATTTCATCGCTGACCAGGGCATCTGCCCGGTACCGGGGCCAGACATGATCCACAATGCTGGCATCATGCCCCATGCGCTGCCACAACTCTTCGGCAAAATGGGGCACAATGGGGGACAGCAGCAGCACAATATTTTCCATGCAAAAGGCTGCCACCCCTTTCATACCGTCATCATCACTGTTTAGTTCGGCACTGTACATGGCATTGACAAGCTCCATCACTGCACTGATGGCCGTGTTAAAATGAAAGCTGTCCTCAATGTCGTCTGTGACTTTTTTAATGGTCTGGTGACCCTTGCGGTAAAGTTTTTTTGCATCATCTGACAATCCCTCCATGGGGCCGTCATAGGCAGGGGTGTTGCCACAATTTTCCTGGCACAAATCCACCAGACGCCACACCCGGTTGATAAATCGGTGACACCCTTCCACCCCATCATCATTCCACTCCAGATCCCGTTCCGGGGGTGCGGCAAACAGGCAGAAAAGCCGGGTGATATCTGCCCCATACTTTTCCAGAAGAATATTGGGGTCAATGACGTTTTTCTTGGATTTGGACATTTTAATAACCCGGCCCACTTCAACATCACTGTCACATTTTACACATTTAAACCCCTCACCCGCTGGAAGTGCCTCTTCTGGGTAAAGATACCCGTGTTCCGGACAGGTAAGAGTTTCTTTGCACACCATGCCCTGGGTGAGAAGATGGGTGAACGGTTCCTTGAAATCAATGAGCCCCAGGGTATTTAACACCCGCATGAAATAACGGGAATAAAGCAGATGCAAAATGGCATGTTCCACCCCGCCAATGTATTGATCCACCGGCATCCAGTATTTAACGGCATCTGCATCAAACATCGCTGTTTCGCACCGGGGGCTGCAATACCGGACAAAATACCAGGAACTTTCCACAAAGGTATCCATGGTGTCTGTATCCCGGTGGGCATCTTTTCTGCCACACACAGGGCAGGTGGTATGGGCAAAAAAATCAAGGGTGGGAAGCGGAGACCCCCCATTTTCAAGTAGATCCGCGTCTTCGGGCAGAGTGACGGGCAATTGAGAATCAGGCACTGGCACCACCCCACAGGTCTCACAGTGAATCACCGGAATGGGGGTTCCCCAGTAACGCTGGCGGGAGATACCCCAGTCCCGGAGCCGGAAACTGACGGTTTGTTTTCCCCTGCCCTCTTTTTCAAGCCACTGGGTAATTTTGGCCATGGCAGCACGGTTTTCCATGCCATTGTACTCACCGGAATTAATTAAAATGCCGTCCCCGGTGTAGGCATCTTCCATGGTGGCAGGGTTCAGGGTTTCCCCTTCTGGTTGAATCACCACCACAATGTCCAGATCATATTTCCGGGCAAAATCAAAATCCCGCTGGTCATGGGCTGGCACAGACATGACTGCACCGGTGCCATAGCCCATCAGGGCAAAATTGGCCGTATATACGGGCATGCGCTGGCCATTGGTGGGGTTAATGCACCATGCGCCGGTGAAAACGCCCTCTTTTTCATACTTTTCCAGGGCATCGGAGGATCGCTCCTGTCGGGATATTTTATCCACAAAGGCCCGTACGGCATCGGCCTGTTCCGTACCCTGGGACAGGGTTTCCACCAGGGGATGCTCCGGGGCAAGGCACATGAAGGTGGAACCAAACAAGGTGTCTGGCCGGGTGGTAAACACCTTTATGTCACCGTCCATGCCTTCAATGTCAAAGGAGACTTCAGATCCCACACTTTTGCCGATCCAATTTTTCTGCATCACGGTAACTTTACTGGGCCATCCCGGTAATTTGTCACAATGGAGTAAAAGATCCTCGGCATAATCGGTGATTTTAAAAAACCATTGCCACAATTTTTTCTGCTGCACTGGCTGGCTGCACCGCCAACAAAGGTCGGCTTCCACCTGTTCATTGGCAAGGACGGTCTGGCAATGCTCACACCAGTTCACATAGGATTCTTTGCGATACACCATGTCCTTTTCCAGCATCTGGAGAAACAGCCACTGCTCCCACCGATAATATTCGGGCCGGCAGGTGGCAATCTCCCGGTTCCAGTCATAGGAAAAGCCCATTTTTTTAAGCTGTTTTCTCATGGCGGACATATTGTCATAGGTCCAGGCGGCCGGATGGGTATTGTTATCAATGGCCGCATTCTCAGCGGGCATACCAAAGGCATCCCAGCCCATGGGGTGAAGGACATTGAACCCCTTCATTCGTTTATACCGGGCCACCACATCCCCAATGGTATAATTTCTGACATGGCCCATGTGAATTTTCCCCGATGGGTAGGGAAACATCTCCAGAAGGTAATATTTTTCCTTGGATGTATCCTCGGATGTGGAAAAAATTCCGTTGGATTCCCAATATCTCTGCCATTTTGTTTCAACTGCTCCAGGGCTGTACCGCTCTTCCATGATTATATGTAAACCTCCAGACACTTTGGATTTATTAAGGGCAAATAAAGCCCATTAAATGGCATAATATGAATGAAATAGCAAGCATGATACCATGGAGAATTCATAATTTATTTGACTTGAAGACCTCAATCGAATACTTGTTGGTTGCAGAAAGATATTTTGTTTCCACCAATGAGACCTGGATCTCTACCATAGGCCATCAAAAATATAGGCCATCAAAAAATAGCGATCCAGAGAAACAACATAAAGTCGAAAGAGAGATTTTTAAAAGATATTCGGGCTCAATCACGTCACAACTTTGCCCATTTATGTAAAAAGGGGTATTGGTTCTAACGTTGGCCAGTGGATATGCACCAAACAGTCGGCAATAAAATGTAGTAATAAATTTCAGTTGCTTAACTATTGCTATATGATGCGTACTGTCAAAAATAGCCAAGCTTAGAACCAGGCTCTAAAAAAGTGAGAGAAATAAGGCCAATGACTGACATTATAATCAAAGTCATACTGTCTTGACTCTTTCATAAATACCCAAACATATGTTTTTTTAGTATTCCACAGACATATTCCATTGATATTTATGGATTTTATTTTGAGGAATATATGCTCGGGTACTTACCAAGGGCACACCGTCAGGAATTCCTTACAGAACCTGACAGGATCAAACAAGAATATCAAACCCGATGATTAAGAATCTCCATACATAATTATTTCCATGGAGGCGGTAAGAAAGGTTCAATGACAAGAAAAATTTTAATCAATGCGCACGACTCTGATGAATGCAGAATCGTGACCATCAAAGACAACAAATTGGAAGCACTTCACCTGGACACAGCGGCACGAGAGATGACCCAGGGCAACATTTACAAAGCATCCATTACCCGGGTAGAGCCCAGTCTCCAGGCCGTATTTGTGGACTATGGCACCCAGAAAAATGGATTTTTGCAAATCAATGAAATTCACAGCGATTATTTCCTTGATAATGATGCAGGAGACAGAAAAATAACCAACCTGGTGAAAAAAGGGCAAGAACTCATTGTCCAGGTCACCAAAGACCCCATCATGCACAAGGGGGCCATGCTCACCACCTTTATTTCCCTGCCGGGACGATTGTCGGTACTCATGCCGGGCAGTACCACCCGGGGGGTTTCCCGCCAGATCATTGAAGAAGAAGAACGAAAACGTCTCAAAGCTATTATTGATTCGGTAAAAATCCCCGATGGCTTTGGCCTCATTGTCAGAACTGCGGGGAAAGACGCCACCAAAACCATGTTCACAAATGATCTGAAATACCTCCAACGGGCCTGGAAAAATATCAACCAAAAAGCCCTTGAAAGTGAAACACCTTCCCTGCTCTATAAGGAACAAAATCTTGCAGTGAGATCCCTGAGAGATTATTTCACCGATGATATCACAGAGATTCTCATAGATGATAAAGAGGTGTTCCAGGAAATCAAAGATTTCATGGGGGTCATTGCCCCGGGTAAACAAAAAATCGTAAAACTGTTTAAGGGTGAAAAACCCATTTTCACAAAACATCAATTAGAAGAGCAGATTGCCTCCATCTTTGAGCCTAAAGTCTCCTTAAAATCCGGCGGAGCCATTGTCATTGATCAGACAGAGGCCCTGGTGGCCATTGATGTTAATTCTGCCAAATCCACAAATAGAAAAAACATCGAACAGACCGCCTACCATACCAATATTGAAGCAGCAGAAGAGGTGGCCCGGCAATTGAGACTCCGGGATCTGGGGGGACTGATTGTGATAGATTTCATTGACATGAAGGAGAGAAAGCATAAAGCAGATGTCACTAAAACCCTGAAAAAACACCTTAAATCAGACAAGGCAAAAACCAAAGTGGGTGGCATCTCCGGGTTTGGACTTGTGGAAATGTCCCGACAGCGATTGAGGCCGTCCATTACCTTTGGCAGCTATAAAATCTGCACCCATTGCAAAGGGCGCGGCATGATCCCGTCGGTGGAAAACCTGGGGCTTGCATTTTTACGCCAGCTTAATCTTAAAACCATCAAAGGGGGGATCTCCACACTTACAGCGGAGTTGCCGCCGGAGGTAACTGCCCATATTTTAAATAAAAAAAGAAAAGAAATTCATGACATAGAACTAAAAAGGGGTATTGATATTACCATTAATGCCTGCAATACCATGAGTTGGGGAGATAGTCGGATAAATTGTGACAAATAATGTTTGACCCAAAAGTTGAGTCCTTGACAGAATCATAACTTTTGTGTATCTCAAACAGTCGCGCCTTAATACCCCATGCGGAGAGGGAATGGCTGAAAAGCAAAAAAAATGGAAAATCGTTATCATACTCGTGTTGGCGTTGCTGGTTGTTTTATGTGCCTGGTCAACGCTGAATCACCAACGCTCCATAAGGGTGCCTGCCATGCTCTCTCCAGATTCTGGGGAAGAGACACCACCCCACGATACAACATTGCAGCAAGACCTTACCGCCCCCCCCATGGATGAACCGGAAACGGTGATTAAAAAAATATATCAGCATCCGATTCTTGGGTATGAGATTTCACAACCGCCCATGGAAAACGCATTTGATGCCAGTAACGCAGATGCATCCCCCCTGGAAAAAGGCAATGCCATTATCCAGGAACGAAAAGAAAGACTGGGAATCGACAAAAGCCTTGATTTAATTGTCCAACCCAACGAACAATTCACCATCGGTCGCACCAGGGTATCCATGCGGGATATCCTTGCAAAGGCAGCGGGTACCACCGGGGGACTGCTTGAGGAAAAAATTGACGCATCTGGCCAAATCACCGTTGACGTGGATGGAGAGTATGGTATCTATGTGGTGCAGCAAGGAGATAACATATGGAATATTCATTTTAAGATTATCCAGGAATATTTTTCCCATCGGGGGACAAAGGTTATAAAGACCGCTGACGAACCCCTCCCTGGAGGTCTGAGTTCCGGTGTGGGAAAACTGCTGAAGTTCTCTGAAAAAATGGTTATTATCTACAATCTTCTGGAAGGCAGTATCTCTTCTAATATTGACCTTCTGGAGCCATTAAGTAAAATTGTGGTGTATAATATGCACGAAGTTTTTTCTCTGTTACAGGAGATTGACTATAATAATGTGGACAACATCCGGTTCGACGGAAACGTGATCTGGATTCCCGCAAAACAACCTTGATAAACAGGGTATATTTTAAATCAGGAGGATTTTTTTACCATGATCAACACAGCATTTGCAATGGGACAAGCTGGCGCAGGTGGCGGACAGGCAGGTGGACTTACAGCGTTTGTACCCCTTATTCTTATGTTCGTTATTTTTTATTTTCTGCTCATCAGACCCCAGCAGAAAAAAGCCAAAGAGCACCAGAGCATGATCAACAGTCTTAAAAAAGGGGATCGCATCATTACATCAGGGGGGGTTCACGGTACCATTATCTCCCTTGGGGACACCACCGTATCCCTTGAGATAGCAGAAAATGTTAAAATTAAAATCAATAGAGGAAATGTGGGAGCCTCCCTCCAGGGAAACGCGCCTGCCGAGTCAAAAAAAAGTAAAAAAAACAAATAACAAGCCATTTCAGGAGCAATGAGATTGAAATTCTTCACATGGAAAGGTGCGCTTACAGCAGTGATTATACTGACAGCCCTGGTATATGTTCTTCCAACCTTCTATGCCGACTGCTGGCCCCATAAAAAAATAAATCTTGGCCTGGATCTCCAGGGGGGCATGCATCTCGTCCTGGAAGTTCAAAACGAGAAGGCGGTTGAGACCACTGTTGAACGTACCGTGCACGAGTTGAAACAAGAGCTGAGGAAAAAAGAGATCAAACACCTTGGCATCACCCGAAACAGCAACAATACCATCACTGCAACGCTCTCAGGGGACAAGAACATTGATGGGTTTACAGCACTTGTAACCGAGGATTTCAATACCCTGGAAATTACTTCAACGGTCACGGTTACCCAGGGGAAAAACATTGTGCTGCAACTTCCCGCAGAAGAGGCGGAGAATATCAAGCGCATGGCCACGGAACAGGCCCTTGAAACCATTCGAAACCGAATTGATGAATTCGGGGTCAGCGAGCCGGATATCCGACTCCAGGGGGACAAGAGAATACAGATCCAGCTGCCGGGTATCACCGATACCCAGCGGGCCAAAGATCTCATCGGAAAGACGGCCCAACTCGGTTTCCAGTTGGTGGATGAGACCGGAGACATAGCGTCTGCTGCCAAGGGAACGCCGCCTCCCGGTTCAGTGCTTTTGTACCAGATGAAAGCGGACAACCGCACAGGACAGGTCACCAAGGTGCCCTTTCTGATCAAAAAACAGGTATTACTGGACGGCGGTTCCCTCACCGATGCCCGGGTGATGATTGACTCCCAGTTCAATGAACCCTATGTGGGCATTGAATTTGACCGAAAAGGTGCCCGGATATTTGAACGCATCACCGGTGAGAACATTAAAAAAAGACTGGCCATTGTCCTTGATAAAACCGTTTATTCCGCCCCGGTGATCCAGGATCGCATTGCCGGTGGAAAGGCCAGGATTACAGGAAATTTCACCACGGAAGAGGCAAGGGATCTTGCCATTGTGCTGCGGGCAGGTGCCCTGCCGGCACCGGTTAAAATCATTGAAGAACGAACCGTTGGACCCACACTGGGTGCCGATTCCATTCGCATGGGAATCATGTCCATGCTGGTGGGGGGACTTCTGGTTATTCTATTCATGGTGATGTACTACAAAGGGGCCGGACTGATTGCAGACATTGCCCTTGTGGTCAATATTTTGCTCATCGGTGGGGGGCTTGCTGCATTCCAGGCCACCCTGACCCTTCCCGGCATTGCAGGCATTATTCTCACCATCGGTATGGCGGTGGATGCCAATGTGATTATCTTTGAAAGAATCCGTGAGGAACTTGCTTCCGGGAAAACCGCTGCGGCATCTGTTCATGCAGGTTTTTCCAGGGCAGCCCTTACCATTCTTGACGCCAACGTGACCACACTTATTGTAGCGGTGGTACTGTTTCAGTTCGGCACAGGTCCTATAAAGGGATTTGCCGTTACCCTGGGACTTGGTATTCTTGCAAGTCTTTTTACTGCCCTGGTTCTTTCAAAAAGTATTTTTGAAATAATGTTGTCCGGAAAAAAGACACCCACCCTCAGTATATAAGGAGATAAACATCCATGCAGTTTATCAAACCCGGCACCACCATTGATTTTATAGGAAAACGAAAGCTGGGGTTTTCCTTTTCCCTGGCCCTGGTTATCATCAGTCTGATTTCCCTGGTCATCCACCAGGGCCCCAATTACGGCATTGATTTTGCCGGAGGTACCCTTGTACAGGTAAAATTTGACAAAACCGCTGCTACCCAGGATATCCGTTCAGGTCTTGACCAGATGGGCATTGCTAACTCTTCTGTTCAAAATTTTGGCAAACCAGAGAACAATGAATTCCTCATCAGAACCAGCATCCCGGACATGACTAACAAGGGATTTACCCAAGCCATTACCAAGGCCCTGGAAAATGTCACCGGATCCACCCCGGAGATCCGGCGTGTGGAGATGGTGGGCCCCCAGGTGGGAAAGGATCTTAGAAAACAGGCGTTGCTTGCCATGTTCTATTCACTGCTCTTTATCACCATCTACATTTCAGGCCGATTTGAAATGAAATGGGTGCTCTCCGGTATCACAGCAGGGGCATTGATGACGTCGGTTTATTTTTTGTCCATTTTTAACATGAGCATGCCCATCCTCATCACAGCGGCCCTGGTGGTCACCCTGGCACTGTTCTGGTATCTGGAGTTGAAATACGCCATGGGAGCCATTGTGGCTCTGATCCATGACGTATTCATAACGGTTGGCCTTTTTTCCATATTGGATTATGAATTTTCCCTGCCCATCATTGCCGCATTGTTGACCATTATCGGTTATTCCCTTAATGACACCATCATTGTGTTTGATAGAATCCGGGAAAATAACATCCAATCTAAAAAATTAACCCTGATGGAAATCATAAACAAAAGCATCAATGAGACCCTGAGCCGAACAATCCTTACCTCATTGACCACATTGGTTGTCCTTTTTTCTCTGCTGTTTCTGGGGGGTGAAATTATTCATAATTTTGCCTTTGCCATGATTGCCGGAGTGCTTATTGGAACCTATTCATCCGTTTTTGTTGCAAGTCCCATTGTTCTGCTCACGGATAAAAAGAGCCGTTGAGCCAATGAAAAACAGCAAAAATGCATGACAATCATTGGTACCGGAAAAATGAAACTCTGGGCTTGGTTCTAAGTTCGGCCACTTTTGATAGTACATACCACACAGCAATAGTTAAATAACTGATATTTAAAAGCATATTTAATTTTTAATTGTCTGGCGTGTACCCATTGGCTGGCGTTAGAACCAATCCCGAAACTCTTTTTTCGGTGCTGGTTTCCTTTCTTTTGGGGGAAGCACCCCCCCTTTGTCAATCTTGAAAATCCACCTGCAAGGAGTGTATAAATTAAATTTTTATGGAACCCGTAACTGACAAAAGTCCATCAGATGACCGGGCTGATTGATAAATATAGCTCCTGGTTTGCGCTTAAAAATGTCCCGGGGGTGGGAAGTGTGCTGTTTAAACGATTGATTACAGCATTTGAATCACCCCAGGGAATATTTAATGCATCGGATCATGAACTTAAAGGGATCAAAGGCATGAGCCCCCGGATTCTACAGGGTATTCACAGAAACCGGACTCATTGCCCCGGTGATGAAATCCGTGCCATTGAACGATGCGGATTTAAAATTGTCGTACTCACTGATCCCCATTACCCGGAACTCCTTTTACACATTCCAGACCCCCCCCCCATCCTGACCTACCTTGGCACCCTTGATAATATTTCTCCCTGCATTGCCATTGTGGGATCACGGCAGGCGACAGCCTATGGCATTGACACCGCCTTCAAGCTGGGCCGTAACCTTGCAGACAGGGGGTTTCAAATTGTCAGTGGCATGGCCATGGGTATTGATACGTCTGCCCATAAAGGGGCACTTCAGGCAGGAGGTAGAACCATTGCAATTCTGGGATGTGGCTTAAAGACCATCTATCCCCGGGAAAACCGACGTCTTTATCATGACATTGCAAATAACGGAGCCGTTATTTCAGAATTTCCCATTCACAGTTCACCAGATGCCCATCATTTTCCCATGAGAAACCGAATCATTGCAGGCATGTCCACCGGCACCATTGTTGTGGAAGCCGCTGCCAGAAGCGGCTCTCTCATCACTGCCCGCCTCACCGCCGAATACAATCGGGAGGTGTTTGCCGTGCCCGGCAGCATACAGTCCTTTAAAAGCACCGGCACCCATGCCCTGTTAAAACAGGGGGCAAAACTTGTGGAAAATGAATTGGATGTCATTGAAGAACTCGGCCACATGATCCACCAGGAAGCCCCGTCCCATGCCATTGACAATATTGGTGACACTAAAAGCCATTTTTTAAAACCGGATAAAATCCAGGAAAAAATTCTCAACTGCCTGGAACCCTATCCTGTCCACATAGACACCATCATCGAAACGTCCGGCCTTGATGCAGGAGTTGTTACTGCATCACTTTTGTGCCTGGAACTGAAAGGTGTTATCAAACAAACACCGGGAAAATTTTTTTTCACCGTAGAGGAAACACCGTGAGTAAACCACTTTTAATTGTCGAGTCCCCCACCAAAGTTAAGACCCTTAAAAAGTATCTCGGGAAAGCGTACAATGTGACTGCCACAGCAGGGCATATCAAAGATCTTCCCCAAAAAGAACTGGGCATTGATGTTGAAAAGGATTTTAAGGCCAAATATCTCCAGATCAAAGGAAAAGCCAAGGTAATCCAGGCCATGAAAAAAGAAGCAGGGGATACGGACACCATTTATCTGGCCCCTGATCCGGATCGCGAAGGAGAGGCCATTGCATTCCATGCGGCGGATATTCTGAAAAAAAAGGGCAGATCCTTCCACAGGGTTTTAATCCATGAACTGACAAAAAAAGGGATCACCGATGCCCTGAACAACCCCATGGATCTCAATTACGATCGCTATGAAGCCCAGCAAACCAGAAGAACCCTTGACCGACTGGTGGGGTATCAGATCTCTCCGTTGCTCTGGAGACGGGTTCAGGGGGGGCTCAGTGCCGGACGGGTTCAATCTGTTGCCGTTAAAATCATCTGTGACAGAGAAAGCCAGATCCGGGCCTTTGAACCCCAGGAATATTGGACCATTGCAGCGGATCTTACAGCAGACTCACCCCCGGCTTTCACAGCCCAGCTGGCCCGCAAAGAGGGACAAAAGATTGTCATTCCAGATGGTGATACCTCTGCTGCCATTGTAGCGGAATTGGAATCCAGTGATTTTGTGGTGGAAAAGATAAACCGGAAAACCATCAAAAGAACGCCTTTACCCCCGTTTATCACCAGTAAAATGCAACAGGATGCCATCAATCGTTTGAAATTTTCCGCCAAAAAAACCATGATGGTGGCACAACAGCTCTATGAAGGCATTGAAATCGACTCCGGTGGACCCGAAGGGCTTATCACCTATATGCGTACGGACTCCACCCGTATTGCCGAAGAGGCGGCCCTGGCGGCCCAGGAGTTGATCCGGGAAAAATTTGGAAAAGAGTTTGCCCTGGAATCCCCCCGCCATTTTAAAAACAAAAACAAAGCCCAGGATGCCCATGAGGCCATCCGTCCCACATCGGTATTGAATACACCGGGTAAGGTTCAGCCTTTTCTCTCCCAGGATCAGTTCAAGCTCTACGATCTTATCTGGAAACGATTCATGGCATCCCAGATGTCCCAGGCTCTCATTGATCAGAAAACCATCTCCATCCAGGCGGGCACCTATACTTTCACTGTGGGGGGAAGCACGGTAAGATTCAAGGGGTTTATGGCCCTTTACACCACCGATGAGGCCAATGGAAAAAAGGAAAAGGAGAAACAACTCCTGCCCGAAATGAACCAGGCAGATGTACTCAAGCTGGGACAGATTATTCCCAAACAACACTTTACCAAACCGCCTCCCCGATTTTCCGAAGCATCGCTTGTCAAGGAGCTTGAAGAAAACGGCATTGGACGTCCCAGTACCTATGCCTCCATTTTGTCCACCATTCGAGACAAGGGCTATGTGGATCTTGTAAAACGCTATTTCATGCCCAATGAGCTGGGATTCATTGTCAATGAACTGCTGGTGGAGTCTTTTCCTGAAATATTGGATGCCACCTTTACGGCAAAAATGGAAAACAATCTGGACAGCATTGAAAATGGTTCCAGCAAATCCATTGAGGTTCTCAATGAATTTTACACCCCTTTCAAGAAAAAGCTTGAATATGCCCAGGAAAATATGCTCAGTGTCAAGGGTGTTGGCATGGCAACGGATCTTATATGTCCCCTGTGTGGCAAACCCTTAAACATTAAAATGGGCCGAAACGGTCATTTTATTGCCTGCACCGGATATCCGGAGTGCACCTTTTCAAGCAACTATACCCGGGATGAAAAGGGCAACATCGAAATCCATGAAACCAAGGTGGACAACACCAAGGTAAAAGATTGCGATAAATGTGGAAAACCCATGGTGAAAAAAGAAGGTCGGTATGGAGAATTTCTTGCCTGCACCGGCTACCCCGACTGTAAACACACAGAATCTGTTTACGGGGATCAGGGCGGGGCTGAGACCAACGTCCACTGCCCGGAAAAAGATTGTGATGGGAAAGTTGTGGAAAAACGATCCCGTCGGGGAAAAATATTCTATGGGTGTAACCGTTATCCGGACTGCACCTTTGCCTCCTGGGACAAACCCGTTAATATCCCCTGCCCCCAGTGTGACTCTCCCTATCTGGTAGAAAAAGAAACCAAAAAAGAGGGCAGAATTTATAAATGTCCGGTCAAAGGCTGTGGATACAAACAAAAGGCAGATGAGCCCCAAGCCCCAGATCAGGAATAAAGATGGCAGGCCGTGAAATGGGTACTTCCCTGCACTTTCAAAGGTTTCAGCAACGGCTCCACTTTGGAGCATCTATCCATAACATGGGGACACCGTGTATGGAATCGGCATCCCAAAGGCGGATTCTCCGGAGAAGGCACCTCCCCTTTAAGTATGATCCGTTGTTTCCGGGCCAGGGGATCAGGCAGGGGGATAGCCGATAAAAGTGCCCGGGTGTAGGGGTGATATGGGGTTTCATAAAGGCTCCTGGCCTTTGCATACTCTACAATTTTACCCAGATACATCACGGCAATGCGATCTGACACATGCTTGACAACGGCAAGATCATGGGAAATGAACAGATAGGTCAACCCCATTTCCCGTTGCAGGGTCACCATGAGATTGAGAATCTGGGACTGCACAGAAACATCCAGGGCAGACACCGGTTCATCACAGATAATCACCTCGGGATCCAGGGTGATGGCCCGGGCAATGCCAATGCGCTGGCGCTGTCCCCCACTGAATTCATGGGGAAACCGATGGATATCATCCCCTGACAACCCCACCCGTTCCAGCAACGCCCCGATCTCTTTGTCGGTCTTCCCCCCTTTTCGACCATGAATAACATATTTTTCCCGGAGGATCTCTCCAACGGTGTGCCTGGCATTCAAGGATTCAAAGGGATCCTGAAAGATCATCTGCATCTGCAAGCGCATGGATTTCATCTGCCGGGGATTTCCAAGAGCAATATTTTTACCATGGAGAAAGACCGTCCCGGAAGTGGGGGGGTAGAGCCCCACAACACACCTTCCCAGGGTGGTTTTTCCACATCCAGACTCCCCCACAAGGCCCAATGTTTCTCCTTTTTTTATGGAAAAAGAGACATCATCGACAGCATGCACCACCCCTGTTTGGCCCAGAAAAATCCCCCCCCGCACCGGAAAATGTTTTGTCAACCCCATGACGCTTAGAATGGTATCCGGCTTCAAGGATAAATCAATGTGTCTGCCCTTGGGCTGTTTTTCCCTGGAATCAGTCATGGTTTTCCCCCCAAAAGATAACAGGATGCAAAATGCCCCGGGCTTCCCACCTTGGTTTCCGGGGGCGGAACTGTGTGGCAAATATCCATGACATGGGAACATCTATTGGAAAATCGGCATCCCCGGGGCATTTTATCCAGGGAGGGCACCCGGCCTTTGATGGTGGGAAGCAAGGATTTGGGCTTTTCAGCCAGACCGGGGATGGAGGAGATCAGCCCTATTGTATAGGGATGAGCCGGATTTTTAAACAGATCCATCACCCCTGCCCGCTCCACCACCCTGCCCCCATACATCACCACAGCATCATCACAGTTCTCTGCGATTACGCCAAGGTCATGGGTTATGAGCAGAACAGACATGCCCATTCGTTCCTGGAGGGACTTTATCAGCTCAAGAATCTGGGCCTGGACCGTTACATCCAGGGCCGTGGTGGGTTCATCGGCAATGAGAATGTCCGGTGAAGATGCCAGGGCCATGGCAATCATCACCCGTTGGCGCATGCCCCCTGATAACTGGTGGGGATAATTGTCCATCACCATCAAGGGGTCGGCAATACCCACATCTAAAAGCATGGTCATGGCAGCCTTACGACGCTGTTTTTTTGTCATTTTAGACAAATGAATGGCATAAACTTCATTTATTTGGGAACCGATGCGATGCACCGGATTTAATGCCGTCATGGGCTCCTGGAAAATCATGGTCATGCGTCTGCCCCGGATGGCCTGCATCTCGCCCGCAGAAAGGGTGGGAAGATCCTTTCCATCAAAGAAAATGTGCCCTGACACTATCCTTCCCGACGGCTGGGGGAGCAATCCCATGATGGACAGTGCGGTCACACTTTTCCCACACCCGGATTCCCCCACAATACCCAGTGTACTTCCCGGTGCCATGGCAAAGGATGCCCCATCCACGGCATGTACCCTGCCATTTTCCGTGTCAAATGCGGTGACAAGGGTGTCCACCTTCAACAGGGGGGGAGACGTTCCTTTGGATGAGCTAAGGCTACTTATCACCATGGCCTCCGGGCCTGAAATGATCATCCATGATGGTCTCAGGGGCAACGTTTTTTCCCTGTTTCATGGCGGCCAGGGTTTCATCATGTATTTTCTGATCAAACCAGAACAGTCCTCCGGTCATGGCAGAAAAAGGGTCAAACAGGGAGTCGGATACCTTGGTTCCATGAAATTTGGGCAATTGCATCCAGCGCCAAAACCCGTGACGGACATAGGGCACCATAAACGTGGGAACAAAGGCACCCTGGTCATGTATCAACCCCTGGATCTTCCGGGAAAGAATTTTGCGCTGTTCCTCGTCCAGGCTTTCTCTATATTGATCAATTAACCCATCCAATTGAGGATCATCGGTGTTGGTGATGTTGTTGGTCTGTACCTTATGGGCATTGTCCGAATGCCAGCTCTGCCAATAGGAAGGCCGAAGGGAGGTGCTCCATCCCATCCAGGCCACATCATGTTTTTTTTCCAAAAATTTTTTAAAGGCCGCAGAGCTGTCCAGCTTCTGTAGCCGCAGCTCCACACCGGCCTTTTGGGCCTGCTCCTTTAAAACCACCAGACGGGGGGTGTGCCCCTCAAACCCATAGGTGACCTCCACGGAAAATCTAAGATCATCTCGTTGCCATATACCGTCATTGCCCCGGTGCCACCCCGCCTGGGTCATCAGAGCTTCCACCTTTTCAATGGAAAATACCCGGGGCTTGATCTCAACATTGGTGTAATCCCCATAGCCCACATAGGCCTGATCCAGTCGAAAATAATCCCCCCGGAGTACCTTTTGAATCACCCGGTTCACATCCATGGCATGGGCAAAGGCATACCGCACCCGGATATCCTGGAACATGGGCTTGTCACAATTTAGCCACAACCCCGATGCCGATTGCTGGGTATCATTGAAAAACCAGATACGTTTCACATATCCGTTATTCACTACATCGGTGTCTGACCGGTTATACCAGTACTTGGGCATGGTCAGGGCAAACACATCCACCTGGCCCTTTTTAAAATACTCCCAGAGCATGTTAAAATCCCGGATAACGGTGAACTTCACCCGATCCACATTGAAACGGTTTTTAAAAAATTTTAATTCATTGGCCCACCAGTTTTTCTTTCTAAGAAAATAAATATACTTTCCCTTTTTAAAATCCGAAATCTGATAGGCCCCGGTGTTAGGTACCACTTCCCAGTTATACTCATGGACAAAATCTTCATCCAACGTTCCAAAAAAATGCTCAGGGGTGGGGGCAATGGCAACCCTTAGATGAAGATCCGGCTGGGCCTTGGTGCTTTTAACGGCCAGGGTGTGATCATCAAAAACCGTCACCGATTCAATCTCTTTGGTGTAATAATCATTGTACCAGGGGGCCACTATGTGTTCCGAGCGCATGAAGCTCAGGGTATAGGCAAAGTCCCAGGCGGTCACAGGGGTTCCATCGGACCATCTTGCCCGTTTATTCAACCGGAAATACATGGTCTTGTTATCAGCGCCAAAGGCCCAGTGGGTGGCAAGTTCTGGAATGATGTTACCGGTGTTGGGGTGGATGTTCACAAGGGAGAGTTGATTGTCCAGCACAGCACTTCTGAAACTGCCGTTGGCATCGGGTCCCACGGTTCTAAAGGTCATGGGAAAACTTAAAATGGCCGATCGCAACACGCCCCCCTTCACCGCTTTGGGGGATGAAAAAACAGGATCATTGTCATTGGTAAGCCAGACAATTCCCTGGGGAAGGATGGCTGTATTGCCATGGGTGACTGATCCATCAGTATCTTTATCTTTCTTACCCTTCCCTGTGGGGTTTTCAGTTGCACTGGATTCCATCAAAGCGCCATCGTCGTTCAACTTATTTGAATCCTCTTGACTTTGCCCATCATTACCACAGCCAAGCAAAAGAAAAAGAGCCGCAACTGCCAGCACTTTCACAAAAATGGCATTCCCCAAAATGGCATCCCATTGATTAAATCTTTTTATCATTACATCTCCATAACTTATGAATGGTGAATGTAAGTTCTCAATAACCTCGGGCTGACAAAGCCTTATTAACCTTTAACGCCTGGGACTATTAAAAAAAATTCCCTGAATGCCCGGCTTTATTGAGAACTTACTGGTGAATATGCCATAGTCATCACAGCAAACAGTTTTTCACCTAAAAGTTGCATTCATGGCTTTACGTTTTGAATGAGATCAAAATTGTTTATATACAACGACCCTGCCAGGATTTCAAACAAATGAATTTAAAATTAACCTGGGACGGCTGTACAATTAGATTATTTTCATGTAAATTAAGACAATTGTTCATGCACTGCCTGGTATTTTATCAAAAACTCTCCTTTATTTTCCGGGCAGTTTCTCAAAAAAGTGCTAAGTTCTCAATAAGTCCGGGTATTCAGGATATTCTTTTGAAGAGCACCCGGTGTTTAAAGGGTAAGCAGGCTTTATCACCATCGGTTCGATCGTTTTTTATAACAAATTGAATTTATTGATATAAAAAAAGTAACAAATAAAAAACCTGAATAAAATTTTTTTTAGATTACAGTATGTTAAGATGGCTATCGAACCGAGAGTAATTAAGGATTAAAAAATAAACAAAAGGTAAGCCTATGCACATCACCATCGCCACCCAGAAACACACTCAGCTTGTGGATATTACCCCGGAAATTCAACGGGCAGTGGCAGATGTCTCCATGGACTCTGGTTTGGTTCATGTTTTTTCCATGCACACCACTGCTGGCATCACCATCAATGAAAATGCCGATCCCGATGTAAAAACAGACATTATTAACAGCCTTGATGGTCTTTTCCCATGGACTGGCAACTACCGCCACATGGAAGGCAACTCTGCGGCCCATCTGAAAACCAGTTTTATGGGGCCCTTCCAGCTGATTCCCATTGAAAAGGGATCTCTTGTTCTGGGAACCTGGCAAAGTGTTTTTTTATGTGAATTTGACGGGCCAAGAACCCGCAGGGTGAACCTGACCTTTATCCATGAGCACCGCTTTCCACACCTTTTAAAAACAACATCAAAATGATTCTCCACGTGGACATGGATGCGTTTTTTGCCTCTGTGGAGCAACGGGATACCCCTTTTCTCAGGGGGAAACCCATTGCCGTGGGAGGAACATCCAACAGAAGTGTGGTGGCAACGGCAAGTTATGAAGCCAGAGAACTGGGGATACATTCTGCCATGCCCATGTTCCAGGCCCTGAAAAGGTGTCCGGGCCTCATTATTGTCAAACCTGACAAAAAAAAATACAAACAAATTTCCCTTTCCATCATGGAACTGTTAAGGCAATACACCCCATGTGTGGAACCTGTTTCCATTGATGAAGCCTTTCTGGATGTCACAGGATGCAATCGCATATCCGGCCCCCCTGAAACCATTGCGCAATCCATAAAAACCCACATGATAAAAAAGGTGGGCCTCACCTGCTCCCTTGGGGTGGCACCTTTAAAGTTTCTGGCTAAAATTGCCTCGGACATGAACAAGCCCAATGGCATTACCATCATCCATAAACAAGATATCCAGGCCTTTATTCACCGCCTTGCCATCCATAAAGTCTCCGGCGTGGGCAAAAATGCCATGGATAAAATGAAATTTCTGGGCATTGAGACATTGGGGGATGTGCGCCGATTTAAGACAGAACTCCTTGTGGGGAAATTTGGCAAATTCGGTTTGAGACTGGCAGAACTCTCCCGTGGAATTGATGGTTCCCAGGTGGTGGTGGGAGAAAAAAGAAAATCCATATCCAGTGAGTCCACCCTGGATATGGATATCACCAATGGAGAAAGTATCAAAAAAGAACTGCTGAGGCACGCTCAAATTGTGGGCCAAGATCTCAGAAAACACCGCCTTTTTGCTGCCACCATTTTCATCAAGTTTAAATTCTCCGATTTTTCCCAGGTGACCCGCCAGATCAAAGTCGATCCTCCCATGTGCGTATCTTCCGTAATTTATGAAACAGCTATGGCCCTTGCGAAAAATTTCAACATCGAAAAACCCATACGATTAATCGGGCTTGGGGGCTCAAGCCTCACAGAAACCAGGCCCCGCAATCAGATGGATCTGTTTCAGACCGTGGCTCCGCCGTCGGAGAAATGGGAAAAAGTGGACAAAACAATGGATGCCATTACAAAAAAATTTGGTCATGGCATCGTCACCAAGGCCTCCTTAAACGAGTAATCTCCTTGATCATCAAGTACGCTGTACGCTGCTGTTCCAGGAAAGCCCACAACAGGTGATGGTGTTCTATATTAAAACCCGAGATCCTCGTTGATTAATACTACTTTCACTCGTTTTGGGGGAAAACATTTGTCTGTGATGCACCAAGTATTACAAATACGATCAGGACTTTTACAATCCTGGCAGAATCCGGTTTCTCTACAGGGGGTTTTTTTATCAAGATTTATGGTATTGACGGGGGCTGCATAATTTTTAATGCGATACATGGCGTCATCAAGGTCGCAGGAGATCTTGTTTCTACCCACAAAGATAATCACATTTTTAGGACCAAAGGTGATGGCACCGATTCTGTTGCCGATCATGTCCAGATTCACCAGTTGTCCGGTTTCGGTGATCGCATTGGTCCCCGTTATAAAAAGGTCCACCAGAAGGGACTGTCGTCTCAGGTCCATCTGGGCTTCAAAGGGAAGGCTTTTATCAAAGGTATTTAACACTTCCATGTCTTGGGCATCTTTCAATGCATGAAAAAGTCCAGTGGCCACATAGGTCATGGAGCCCCCCCATGAAACACTTTTGGGGGCAAGCTCTGGAATAATTTTATCAAGGGCGATGTTTTTTGCATCCTCTGTAGTATCAGCAATGAACACTTCAAAATTATTGGACTCAAGGTTTTTTTTCACATGCTCAAGTCTTTTATTCCAATAAATATTAACGGGATTTTTCATATTTTTTATTCCTCCATGATGATGTATTTTGCACCTGTATTTCCAATCTTGGAGATACTACCGAAATTATGATCAGTTATCAAATTTATTCTGGTTAAAATTTAGGCATCCTTCAAAAGTACTTTACACTTTCTTTGATCATTCCCCATTTGTAGGGGCTTTTCCCAAAAGACTGTAAAGTACTTTTGGGCTCATATGAAGGATGCCAAAATTTATTTCTTTTTTTTTAAAATTTATGTTGACTAAACACTTATTTCTTTTTATAGTCAAATACACGATATGAATCCGTTTCAGAAAAAGACACACTATACTTACTCTCAATCTTTCTTGTCTTTGCTTCTGACGTTATTAAGGGCCTGGTTCAAATGAGCATATACCAGGGTAACACTTTTGGCCGGTCTTCCAATCAAGTTATAGTGTTTAACTTATTGAT
>Ga0208900_1000551_pt1 | contig 23266 bp, 27 predicted proteins | sample AntAceMetag02UKK_FD_184763 | JGI IMG/M metagenome (GOLD analysis project Ga0208900, IMG submission 184763) | Saline lake microbial communities from Ace Lake, Antarctica - Antarctic Ace Lake Metagenome 02UKK (SPAdes) (version 2) | ecosystem: Environmental > Aquatic > Non-marine Saline and... | reverse complement strand
AAGGCATTAAAGGCCTAAGGGAGGGAGCGGATTGGAGATCAAGCTATATAACGACATTGTGTTTAAATGGATTTTCGGCAGACAGGATCATACCGGGCCTCTGATGGCTTTTTTGAATGCCGTGGTGGGTCATGACAAAAATGAAGAGGGAGTTGACTATTCTCCCAAATTCACAAAAATCCAAATTTTGAATCCCTATGATCAATCAGAACCATTTACCAATGAAAAACAAGGCATTCTTGATCTCAGGCTCCAGGATAAAAACAGCCAAGAATGGATAGATATAGAAATTCAGGTGATTTACAGTGCCGATTATGCGCAACGTTCTAAGTTTTACCTTGCAGGAATGTATCGGGATCAGCTAAAAAAGAGCAAAAACAGGAATTATGATGAGCTGAAACCCTGCTACGGCATTCATCTACTGGTGGATAACTTTTTCAGGGAAAAGAAAAATAATGCAAATTGGTTTCATCATTATGCCATACTGAATACCCAAACCTATCAACCATTATTGGGCCACTGGCATCTGTACTATGCCGAGTTCAACAAATTCAAGTCCTGCCTTGAAAAACAGCATGGCAGCACTACTAATCTTGAACAATGGGTTCATTTTCTGAGCCATACTCAAGATAGTTCCAGTCCGCTGAATCCTTTTGTCGCAAGCAACAAAGAAATAAAGGAGGTGCTTGGTATGCTTCAAACATTCACACAAAATGACAAACTAAGAGAGCAGTACCGCCTTCATGAAGAATTTCTCCGGGTGCAGAGGGGAGAAGAAGCCCGCAGGCAAAAATTAAAAAAGGCATTGGCCAAGGAGAGAATTGCCAAAGAAAGAGAGAGAGCTGCAAAGGAAAAAGAAAGAGCTGCAAAGGACGTAGCTTTAAAAGCAGAGACTATGGAGAGAATTGCAAAGGAAGCAGCCTTAAAGGCAGAGACTATGGAGAGAATTGCAAAGGAAGCAGCCTTAAAGGCGGAAAAGGAGGCTTTGAAAAAAAAGGAAGACCTGGAAAAACGATCTGTTCTCATCATGAAAAAAGCCGGGCATTCAGATAAGGAAATCGCACAATTATTAGATATCCCCCTGGAAAAGGTTAAATGAAATTCCGTGAGAAGGTTCTATTTCAACAAGAACTGATTTTTCCCCCACTGAATCAGAGATTCAGAAGGGGACTCCTTGGTGGAGAGTTGAAAAATACCGAATCAGACGCAAAAAAGGAGTAACAAAAATGTCTTTACTCTCAAAGGATTCCGTCGTTGGGATACGGTCAGGTATGGAGAAAAGACTGGTTTTATTTCAGGATTCTCGGGCACTTCCGCATGCCGTATTGTAGATATCGGCGGTGGAGACTATATACGACAACAATAGAATGGAGGCGGCAATTCCTTATCGGAACTTTACTAAAAACGGCCTTGCAGATTCAGAAGGCTATTACGCATCCGTACTCTACGCCTTTTTTTGTTCGCTTGATGCAACGGTCATCCCTGAAGATATAACAAACCATGGTCAGGTTGATATGACCGTAAAGCTTGGTAATCATGTATATGTGATGGAGATTAAGGTTGTTAATACGGAATCCACAGAAAAACTTAAAGATAACCCTGCACTCAAGCAGATTCAGGATATGGGATATGCAGATAAATACCGGGGAGAGACAGGCGTAACCGTGCATGAACTGGGGCTTCTCTTCAGTAAAAAAAGCAAGAATCTCATTATTTAACAGGCGTTTTGAGAATATGAATAATCCTTCCTGCGCCGGCATCCCTGAAACCCTAATTGAAAGCGAATTTTTCGGCCATGTCCGGGGATCGTTATTAGATCTATATTATTTCAGCAGGGAGTTAGGGCTTGATTGATCTGATTCAGGAAAAATTAGCTGCCTATAATGCAGCCAATCATTTTACTGAGCCACAAATAATCATCCAGAAGAACAAACCTGCCTTTGCTGTTTTTTTTTCATGGATGTTAATAAGGATGATACGCAAGCCAAGGGGTGATGATCATGAAATTTCCATACGGCATGGCCGACTTTAATGCGATTATAACTGAGGGGTATTTTTACTGCGATAGAACACACAAAATCCCCTTACTTGAAAATTCAAAATCACAACTTTTTATACGTCCCCGCCGATTTGGTAAAAGTCTGCTTCTCTCCATGTTGGAAAATTATTATGATGTTGCAAAAACCAATGCGTTTGATCCGCTTTTTGGAAATCTTGCCATCGGCAAAAATCCTACCAACGCACGGAACTCCTATTTTATTTTGAAATGGGATTTTTCATGTGTGGATACCAGCGGCAGTTTGGAAGATCTTAAGAGATCATTGTATAATCATTTAAATGTACGCATTGAACGATTTATCAGCTATTATGTCGCCGCAGGGTATGATTTACCCTTTATCAATATAAAATATGATGATGCCCTTTATTCCATTGAATCATTATTGAATTCGGTTAGAACAACCCCGTACCCGGTTTATCTCCTTATTGATGAATACGACAATTTTGCAAACACCTTAATGATGGGTGAGGATACCACCAGTGGTCAGGATAGATACAATACCCTTGTGCATGAAGAGGGCATTCTTCGAACCCTGTTCAAAATAATTAAATCTTCCACGTCCGGCTCGATGTTTGATCGGGTATTCATAACCGGTGTCTCGCCCATTGTTTTAAGTGATATTACCAGCGGCTACAATATTGCAGACAATATTTATTTTCATCCCAAACTTAATGATTTATGTGGATTCAGACAAAGTGAAGTACGCCATGTTATTGAGCAACTTGTAATAGATTGCGGTTTTGGTGCAAACAAAGCGAATGAAGCTCTTGACTTGATGAAGATCTACTATGATGGCTATCTTTTTTCAGTTGACCGGGATGAATATATTTACAATCCAACATTATGTCTTTATTTCTTTAAATATTTTAAAGAAATGTGCCGTTATCCAAGGGAGATGCTGGATGACAATCTTGCAACAGACGAATCAAAGCTTGAATATATTGCACAACTGTCCCAAGGACGGGACTTGATTGTTGATTTAATGCAAAAATCACATGAAGTGCGGGTTTCTAAAATAAGTAAACGATTTGGTGTCAAGGAAATGTTGAGCGATAGCTCAAAGGATGATGTTTTTCTGGTTTCCTTTCTTTATTACTTCGGGGTCTTGACCCTGGCCGGTGAAACCGATGATTTAAGAATAAAATTAAAAGTCCCAAACATGGTGATGCAGAGTCTGTACGTTGAAAGAGTACAAAAGATGCTTCTGCCCGAACCGGTAACCCGGGATGATGGAAAATTAGCCGCTGAAAAAGTGTACCAGAAAGGTGATATAAAACCCCTATGTGAGTTTGTGGAAAACCGATATTTTACAGTTTTTAAAAATCGTGATTACAGATGGGCCAATGAACTGACCCTTAAAACCGCTTTTTTGACATTATTGTACAATGATATTCTTTTTATCATGGATTCGGAAACCGAAATTTCACGCAAATTTGCAGACCTCACCATGATCATCAGGGCTGATAAACGGTATGGAAAAATTTCTGATGTTTTGATCGAATTTAAATTTGTCACCTTGAAAAAGGCGGGACTTACCGGTGGCCAAGCCAAAGCATTGTCAGAAGATGAGTTGTACCAAATGCCAGACATAAAAAAAGCATTTGTGGAAGGTGAACAACAGGTAATTGACTACGGCAAAAAACTTGATGCCAAATACGGCAATCTACGCCTTGAAAAGTTTGTTGTCACCGCCCTTGGGTTTGAAAGGGTTTGCTTCAAAAAAATCAATTCACCTCAACTTGCAAACTGAAAATATTTATGAGAACAGTACACATTGAAGGTTACCTCATAAGACGGGATATCCTATAGAACTCGTCAGTCATAAGTTTTTAAATTTTTAACTTTGTCATCACATAATGTGTTTCTTTGGAATTAATAATATTCCATGCGGTATGCGAAATGAGAACTTCGGGCCCATGACCATGGAATAATGAGCCTTAAAATGCTGTTTTTAACCCCCAAAAGTGGGTTCTAAGAGATGTGATCTAAGCTTTTTGAATCAAATCGTTATTAATAACAGATCCTTAGCGGGGTCAGACCCCAATCTATGAGTTGCATAAAAAATGATAATTTGATTTATTGATATAACTGCCACGGGCAGACCGTATTCTGGCCTCGGCCTACCCACAACGAAGCATGAAAGAATGTTAGGAGTGCCTACTCTTTCATATAAAAGGCTGGGTTCAGGCAAGGCATTCACAAAAAATAAGGGGCTCACATGAAAATGAAAAAGTTGCCCATAAACAAAAGTGTTCTAAAAAAAATTGTTGATGAAAACTGCTGTTATGTTGATAAAACAATTTTTATTAAACAGATGCTGGATGACGGAGATGGCTACTGGTTTTTATCCAGACCCCGGCGGTTTGGGAAATCCCTGCTTGTGGATACCATCCGTGCTGCCTTTGCCGGTGAAAAAGAATTATTTAAAGGTCTGTATCTTGAAAACAACTGGGATTGGACGCTTCAATATCCCATTGTCAATATCAGCTTTGGTAATGGTACCCAACGATCCCTTGACGAGTTAAATTGTGCTATCGATGATATTTTAAATGAAAATGCAAGGAAATATAATTTAACCCTTAATTCAAGTTTATTACCCTACCGCTTTAAAGAACTGCTTGAAAAACTGAACCGAAAATTTAATCTTGGTGTCATTGTCCTTGTGGATGAGTATGACAAGCCGTTGCTTGACAATTTAACACTGGATGCGGCTGAAGAGATGCGAGAGGGGTTAAGCAGTTTTTATTCTGTGTTGAAAGATGCAGACAGGTATCTCAAATTTGTTTTTCTTACGGGCGTGTCCAAGTTCAGCAAGACCAGCATTTTCAGCAAACTCAATAATTTAACCGATATCTCACTCAAACCCGCCTATGCCGATATCTGTGGATATACCCAACATGATCTGGAAACTGTGTTTAAAGATCATCTGAAGGATCTTGATTTAAAGAAGATTAAAATCTGGTATGATGGATATAATTTTCTTGGGAACAATTTGTATAACCCCTACGATGTGTTGCTATTTCTTGATAATAAAGTCTTTAAAAGCTATTGGTTTGAAACAGGCACCCCCTCTTTTCTTCTTAAACTGATTAAAGAAAAAAAATACTTTATTCCGAATCTGCATCATATTGAATTGAGCGATTCTCAAATGGGCGAGTTTGATATCAATTATATTGAGTTGGAAGTATTGTTGTATCAAGCTGGATATCTGACCATAAAGAAAACCCGTCATCTGGGCGATAACATTTATTATACGCTCTCGTTTCCCAATAAAGAGGTCAGCAAAGGGCTCAATGATTATCTATTGAGAATGTTTTTTGCTGAAGGGGTCAGAGCAACGGATAAGACCGTCTTGAGCCGAAAGATATATGAGGCTTTATCCGCCAATCAGCCAGCGTTGCTGGAGCAGATTTTTATTACCTTTTTTGCAGGGATTCCCTATGCGTGGTATGTGAAAAACAATATTGCAGAGTATGAAGGGTATTATTGCTCACTGTTTTATGCGTTGTTTGTTGCTCTGGGTCTGGAGATTGTTCCGGAAGATTTTACAAATAAGGGACGGATTGATTTTACCATTGTGATGGAACAGGGAATATTCATATTTGAGATAAAAATGAAATCCAATCCAAAGAACGCATTACAACAAATTAGGCTCTGTTGACATTTCAGCGTAGGCATATCAAAACGGCAGCAAAACGCACAAAGTACATATAATTTTTTGCCCATTTTTCAAATCGAGAGAAGATTCGACGAAATTGTTTAAGCTTGCCAATAAAACACTCAACCAAATTACGTTCCTTATAGATATGCGCATCATATTCACGAGCTACCTTTCGGTTGGATTTGGGTGGAATGACAGGAATGATTCCCTGACTTTTCAACTGTTCAATCAATTTATCAGCATCATAGGCTTTATCCATAAGTGCATATGCGGCGTTTACACCTTCAATCAAAGGATAAGCTTGTGTTATATCTGCTCTATGGCCACCTGTAAGAATAAACTTCAGTGGATTACCGAGCGCATCAACCATGACATGTATTTTGGTTGTAAAACCTCCTTTCGAGCGTCCCAATGCCTGGTCTTCCGGCTCGGCAAGGTGACCTTGGGGTGCTCCTGCCGCACAGGCATGTGCACGCACAATAGTACCGTCTATCATAATGCTTTCCATGTCCGGGTCATTAGCAAAATGAAGATGCATGGCAGTCCAAATGCCCTTATCACCCCATCGGATGAAGCGTTTATATACACTATTCCATTTACCCCTGTCCACCGGTACCAATCTCCATTGCGCACCACTGCGAAGTATCCAGAGAACAGCCTCTACAAACTTTCGACAGGCTTCTTCAGTACCGATGTAGATTGTTTTTTGAGTTTGAAGAAAAATTAAAATTTTATACCAGTTGTCATTTGATAAATTTGCGTTTCCCATTGTCTACCCACTTTGCTATAGATATTGAAAATGAGAATAATATGGAGATAAAAGCAAATGTCAACAGAACCTAGGACTCACAAGTACTGTCCGATATTCGTCTGGGTGACCTGACCGGCCTTGATGTGTTGCGGGCTGCCCAAAAAAAGGATGCAACCCCCGTCATCATTCTTATTTCTTCCTACTCAACAACGGAAATCGCTGTTGAGGCCATGAACGAGGGGGCCTTTGATTTTGTTCCCAAGCCATTTGATAATACAGAACTCAAATCCACCATAAAAAAAGCCATAGAATTCAATCAGGTGGGCGAAAAAAAGACCCTATCTCCAACCAAACCCGAGCACCACCACCTTCACTTTGGAAAGGTCATCGGTAAACCCGTTGGCTACAGCCAGGAGATCTCCGTTGATATAAGAATCATCACTGCCCTGAAACTGCCCTGGGGCTCAGGGAGAAGGGTTTAAAAATTATTACTCTGTGATCAAGGCCTGTGATGAATCTGTTAAATTCGTGTTTTTGACCGGGGTCTCAAAATTCAGCAAGGTGTCCATATTCAACGGATTAAACAATTTACAGGACATTTTCCTGGACAAAAGATACGCAACCATTTGTGGTTATACCCAAAAATGATCTTGAAGAACAGTTTTATGAATACCTTGTCAGGTGTAACCTGGGTGAAATCAAAAAATGGTACAACGGGTAGCTTTAACCGGCTACATCTTTATCATCGTATATTCAGAGCGGTGGTCTTTGATAAATTGAGGGTTTTGCAAAAATAACTTTTCCACACGTTGCGACACAATATACTGACAATGTAATAATTTAATGTCTACATGTAGAAAATAGGCATGAAGGTTTTTATTATAGTGGGTAAAGATATAAGGCAACAGAAGTTCAGTGTAAAAGTTATCCAAAAATCTGTCATTGTTGACAAAATTTTGAAAAAAGGATTAAAATTTGTTAAAATTTTCAAATCAATCAGATACAGAAAAACAAAAATTTTTACAAATTTATAAAAATTCCTATAAATTCAATTATTTATAAAATATATTATTTTTTTATTATTGTGGCACTCTTCTTGAATTAAAATAATCAACGAAAGACTGTCGAAAAAAGAATCTAAATCACAATTTATTAACATCAACCATGGAGGTAATAAATGTTTAATTTTCTAAAAAAACAAACAAACCAGAAGGGGTTTACCCTGATTGAGCTCATGATTGTTGTAGCAATCATTGGTATCCTTGCAGCAATCGCTGTACCACAGTTTTCAAAGTATCGTGCAAGAGCATATAATACTCAGGCCTTGAGTGATGTTAGAAATGTTAAAGCAGAGGCTAGTGGGTACTATTCTGAATACGATCATTATCCATTTTAATAAGGTAATAAGATAAACTATCTATCCAAATTAAACTATTAATAAATAAATGGGGAACTAAAATGAAACGAATTATTCTTGCCATAAGTATACTATCTTTAATGTTTACGATACCTGTTTTTGCTGCTACTAGTGCTCTATCAGACGGAACAGGTACCATAACTTTGACCGATGCAACCGGTGGCGGTCCCGGTGTTATTGGCGTAGCCGTCTCAAATGACTCCTATGTCGCCTATACAGGAGATACAGGAGCTGGTGGATATACTGCGAATACTACTGGACAAACAATGGCTGCTCAAGCATATAGTAAAAAAGCCGATAAAGATGTTCAATTGTTGTTTGCTGTTCGATCATCCCAGGTCGCTGGCGATACAGATGATAATAGCGTGTATCAGGATCCGGCAGGTGGAACCGCTTTTACCGCAGCTAGCATTTCTTTAACCACTGATTATTCGACTTCTACAGATTTTTTAATAAGAGGTGGAACTAAAGCAGCAACAACACCATAAGATGACTGATCCTGATTACGACTTGACTTTTGTTTAAGAATTTAGTTTAAAATATTGGGATAGATTGCCAAAAAAGCAATCTATCCTTTTTTTTATTCTGATTATAACGGATTTGGGGGAGAGCCTGCGTCAATATGGCAAAACTCCATATAATCATGGGTAAATTGCATTTAAAATTGACAAATAATTCATTGCGAGGTCTTTATGCGTATCAGGCAATTATTTATCAAGTCAATTATTTCAATAGGTTATCTCTGCTCCCCAAAATCCGTTATAACCAGTTTTTATTGAATATGGAGAAAATAGATTGTGAAAGTCAATTTTAGTAAGGTGAACAAAAGTTTTATCTCCAGTTTTACAAGAAAAAAGGTTCATGCGGTCATTGATCTGGATCTTTCCATACAAACAGGAGAAATATTCGGTATTATTGGACCTAATGGTGCTGGGAAGAGTACTTTGCTAAAAATGCTTCTGGGGTTTATACGCCAAGGTTCAGGATCAATTTCAATTGAAGGAAAATCTCCTATAGAGCCTGAGACAAGGATCAATATGGGATATCTTCCTGAAAATCCATATTATTATGATCATCTTTCTGCTGAAGACCTGATGAAATTCAGTGCCAAAACAGCGGGCATGAAAAAAGAAGATATTCAGCCAAGTATCAATCACCTGCTTGAACTAATGAATCTGGAACATGCCAGGAAAAGACATCTTAGAACCTATTCAAAAGGGATGACCCAACGAGCAGGGATATGTTTTGCACTGGTGCATGACCCTGATCTGATTATCTTTGATGAACCCATGTCCGGTCTTGATCCATTGGGGCGAAAACTAGTTGTTGATCTTGTTCTTGACCTTAAACAAAAGGGAAAGACTATTATTTTTTGTTCCCATATCCTTGATGACATAGAAAGACTTTGTGACCGGATGGCCATAATGGACAAGGGAAGGCTGAAAAAGACCTTGAACAGAGAACAACTTCTTGAAGGAAAAAATAAATTCGTTACAGAAGACGGTGAGAAAGGCAATAACTGGCTTGAACAGATTTTTATTGATACGGTTGACAGTGGAGTGAGAGAATGAACAGAATATTTGCATTGAGCTGGCTGACTTTTAAAGAAGGTATAAGAGACCGGGCATTGATGGGTATATGCATCATAGCACTTGTCATGCTGTTTGCCACGATTGTTTTTACAGGCGTATTTGGTTATGATCTGGGCAAGGTTCTGGTTGACTTAAATTTGTCTACTATTGCCTTTGCAGGACTTTTATTGACTTTTTTTGTCAATATCAATCTAATGGCTAAGGACATTGATAAAAGAACAATCTATTGTGTGCTCTCAAAACCATTGTCGCGAACAGAATATATTCTGGGTAAATATCTTGGTTTGATACTCCTTGTATGTATAGCCCTATTCTTTCTCCTGGTATTCAGCTCCGGCATTATAGCGATAGTCAAATCAATGTATAGTGAAATCTTTTTTAAAAATTTTTCCTGGTATTGCTTTTTTCAGGCATATTTTTATCAGATGTTGATGTTTTTTATTTTGAATGCAGTTGTCATCTTTTTTTCTTCTGTTTCCACAAGCTCTTTTCTGGTTCTTTTATTTACCATTGCCACTTACATCACCGGGCAGACCATTGAAGAGGTGATGGTATTCTTTAAAAAAGAAGCTCTTGGTCAAAACACGTCTGCGGTAAACCACTGGGTGATTGATATAGCCCAGTATATTTTTCCTAATTTCAGTGCCTTTGATATTAAAACATTAGCAAGCCATGGTAAATTCCTACCTTTGGAGCACACAACTGCTCTTGTCGGTTACAGTTTGATATATACAATTTTACTGCTCTTTTTTGCTTCCATGATCTTCAATAAAAGAGAGATAACATGATGGCAAAATCGATAAAAGTGTACACACTGCTCCTGGCATGTGTTCTCATATATATATTTGCATTTTTCCAGCTAAAAGAAGAACGCCAACGTTTTTTGGAACTCAATTTCATGGACTTTACGCTTCCCTCCCAGTTTACCGGGCCGGTTTCTTTAGAATTTAAAGGGATTACCGCTGATTTTTTGCTCTTTAAATTTATGGCATTTTTAGGAGGCAGAGTCCAAGATCTCAAGGAGGAGTATCCAAGATACCCGGATTATACTTATCAATCATTAGATGCTATTACTGACTTAGATCCTTATTATTGGGATGCTTATCTTTTTTCGGAGATGTTCCTGGCCTGGAGTGGTAACCCAAAAGAGGCAAACAAAATTCTTGAAAAAGCAAGGCTTCATTTAAGTAATGACTATCGGCCGTCTTACTATATTGGCTTTAATAATCATTATTTTTTAAAGGACTTCAAAACAGCCAGCAAGTATCTTATGGAAGCTTCCAAACTTCCGGGCTGTCCATATTATATAGCAGCCCTTGCCGCAAGACTCTCCGTTTATTCCTTTCAACATCGAGATGGTATTCTTTTTTTAAAGGAAATGCTGAAAAATACAAATGATAAGCGTGCCAGGAAAGAATTTGAGTTGAGAATTGCCACTTTAGAATTTCTTGAAATGCTTGAAAAGAAAGTAACGGAGTACCATGCTGACTTCGGCAAATATCCTGAAGTGCTTGAAGATCTTGTTAAAGTAAAATTGATTGATAAAATCCCAGAAGATCCATATAAGGGAAAATTTGTTCTTATGTCAAACGGGCGGGTATACACAACAAGTAAAATGTTACCTTATTAAAAGAAATGATCTAAAAAATTACAATCGATTATTTTATATTGGGATATTGGGGTCTGACCCCGATAAGTGTTTGTTATTAAAGTTTAATTGCTTTAAAAAAGGGCATCCTTCACATCACCCCCAAAGTACTTTACAGTCTTTATTGTCAGAACTTTGATCGCAGTTATCCTGTCACGACAAAGTACCGTGTTTGGTATAGGCCAATTAGAGTTATGATTATCTCAACGAGCCTGTCTCAGATTGATAATCATCACTTGCCCCACAACACAGATCAATATTGGGGTTGCTCTATAACACAAGGAACCAGGATATCGAGAACGTTGAGTCTTGCCAGTGAAGCATGGTCATCACCAATTATCTCAAAAACAAGCTCAAGCCAATTTTTTTCCTGTATTTTACCACTCAATATCTCATAGGGCGTTTTATGTGCCCTTTCTCCACTATTGTAACGGCGATGATTATGATAAAATTCAGCATTTCTTGTGAAATTTGGTTGTGTGAGGTGTTCAGGTAAGGCCGAATTATAGAATTAACACACTCTACCATTGCTGAACTTTGTACAATATGGTTGAGATCATAATACACTTGTTCTTTGATAGTTTCATAATCTTCTTGAAGGTGGTCTCCGGTAAGCTCAAGACAAAAACGTTCATGTTCCTGACAATAATTTCGACTCCCAGTTTTTTTTGATTTGATATACATCTTATGCCATTGCCAGGCAGCACAAAGAGTTTTAAGAGCATCTTGGTTAAGGGCTGAATCTTCTAATTCTTTTACTATTGTCGAAGCATGATCAAAATAATGCAATAATTTAGGAAGCGTTTTGCGTATTGTCTTAATTGTTTTTGAGAGGATTTTATATTTTAATGTATCAATAAGATCTAAGCCTATCAATATATTTTCTTCTGCATCCTTACGTTGCCGGAGGTGCCCATTGGAATCAAAGACATGCAATTCTTCTGATTATAACGGTTTTGGGGGTCAAGGAATGATTCCAAATTTTTCTTGATTTATGGGGTTCTCAGAGTCTCATTAAGGGAAAAAATGAGCCTCAGCAGGGTAATTCTCTTGGGATATGCACCCCCAAAACTCCCAAATATAGCAAAAGGCAAAGGATCTGAATGAATAATTCCAAATAGTTATCAAAACTTCCAAATCCGTTATAATCAGAATAAGAGAGTTTAAATATATGAAAAAATTGAATAATATATTTAACCGACCATTTGAGAAAAAGCTATATATCTCATCGCCAACAGCTATTTTTTTTGCAATTCTTTTGGTTTTTTAATCTTAAAAATCTTTCTCAACAAATCTAATTTTGGTTTTTCAATTGATGGTAGCTACTATTTTGATGTAGCACGTCATATACATAATGGGTTTGGGTTAAAAACCCGTGTTTCTTTGTATCATAAAGCATATACATATTTTCCACATCCAACCGCCATTTATCCATTGTGGCCGATAGTCTTGGGATATATGTCAAGAATGTCTTCATTGTCTGTGATGGCGGTATGGCTACCTACATTTTTATACTTTTTAAGCCTTGTTTTTGCTTATTTATGGGCAAATAAAATTTGGCCAGAAAAATTATTTGACCTGTTGCCGAATCTGAATGCTGGCCACTTTCTGGTAATTTTCCTTGGATCAAATACACATTATTTTGTTTTTACTTCGAGGCCATACACCGAGGGTTTAGCTTTTGTTTTGCTTTTCGCCTTTCTTTTAAGGGTACATACACTGTTAGAATATCCGCGTGTGCTATACGGTATAGAGATTGGCGCTTGGCTTGGTGTGCTACTACTGACAAAAATTCAGTGGATAATTGTTGCCATTGCTATGGTAGGTGTTTATTTCCTCTCTATTTTGATAAAACGACAACGTATTAAGTATTTTATTATGGGCTTGGCTTCCTTTACGTCCATGATAATTGTACTTATGCCATTTTGGGTATACATTTCTGAATTTTCTATAGACCAAGCTTGGTTTAATTTTTTTTATTTTTCAGCAAAATCAAGTAATTGTTTAAGTGATCTCAACTTTAATATTGACTATACGGGCTTTATTGATTTTTTGAGAGACCGTTTGTCCGGTTTTTTAGTTGCATTTAATTACTCTAACAAAAACAGCTACTTCTCAAACTTTAACACCACTATTTATCTTATTCCATTAGCTTTTGTTGTGTTAACTGCCTCGTTAAGAAAGTTTAAATTCCAAAACTTAATGGGTTTTATTCAGTCTAATGAAAACCATTGTAATTTGTCATGGAGTTTGCCTGTAATTTTCTCTTTAGGTAGCTTTTTTAGTATTCACCTTCTACATCACGAATATTTCACTGAATGGTTTTTTCCCAATCGCCAGGCAGTACCAATAGTTCTCTTGGTGTTTTTTTCGTTGATCTATCTTGCCCAAAAAAAGAAACTACTGTTAAACATGATTCTTTTTGTCATTTTATTCTCAGGAATTAGCCTGGGAATGGCGCGCACTGTCGATACTATTAATACCATTAAATATTATCAGCAACATGAATCAGCAACAGAGTTCGAAAGAGATAAACTGGTTGCATGGCTTGAAGGAAAAAAAGGGGGGCGTGATGAATTAACTATTGCAATTTCCAATAATGAAGGGCAGAGATTGGCATGGCGATCAGAAAAAATAAATTATCACTGGGTTTACTTGGGCATAACCACTTTATCTGATTATGAAATTCTATTCACTAAACTCGCCTGTGATTATCTTGTAGTAAGAAGTTTTGAAGATATTACTGCCCATCCTTTCCCTGACAATGTTGAAAAAATTATTGAGAATTTTGAATATTTTGATGTCTATAGAGCCAAAACTCAAAAAGATTAATGGTCGAATACTGGGCACTTGGTACCCTTCAATAAGTAAGGGAGTTCATGGAAAATAATATGCCCAACATCAATGAGTTTCATACCTACTCTCCAGAGTGCTGCATGCAAGAGTGGGTAGTTTTATTAGTCTCATTTAAGGTTAAAACCTCCGCCTTTAGGCGGATAGATTTATCACTCCCAATTTGGTATTCATTAAATTTAGATAAAGGAGGAATTTATGGAATACCGCTATGGGAACCATACAGTTTTTAATATAGAATATCATTTTGTATGGGTCACAAAATATAGGTACCATATGCTGGCCGGGGACGTTGGCTTGAGAGTGAGAGAACTTATCCGCCAGACATGTGAATCTTTTGAGATTAGCATAATAAGCGGTGTAGTCAGCAAGGATCATGTTCATATCCTTGTTTCTGCTCCGCTAACAATAGCACCAAGCGAAATAATGCGTCGAATAAAAGGCCGAAGTGCAAGCAAGCTCTTTCAAGAGTTCCCGCTGATCAAAAAGCGATATTGGGGAAGACATTTTTGGGCGCGTGGATATTTCTGTGCCACCTCTGGTCAGGTAACTGGTGAGATGATAAAGAATTATCTTGAGCATCATTTCGAACCAAATAAGAACGATAACTTTAAAATGGAACCATAAACGGGTCTTTATGACCCGTATCCGTGCTTTCAGCACTTGCCTTAAACCCACCGACTTTTAGTCGGTGGTTGTTTAGTTTTAACCTTGACAGTAACCCCTTTTTCAAAGTTTTTCGTGGGCGTCCAACTTTACCAGTTCTTAAAAGCTCATGGCATATTTCAAAAAGAATTTTACCATATCGACGCTCCCTATCTGTTACCAGGGTAATGCTTTCCGTTCGTTCGATAAGATCAGCCAGTCTTTTAATAGCGGTTTCGAAAAGAGCTTTGTCTTTTTTACCACAACTCAGTTCCCACATGAACCTACTGGCTCTATCCATGAGGACGATAGTCCATCCAGATGACCCCGCTGCGGAAGTATTTTCATTAATTTTAGTGTAAAATTCGTCGCCTTCAATAACGAACACACACCTATAAAACGAAATGAATAACTATCTTATCCTAATGAAGCCATCGCTTACGAAAAGGAATTAAAGCAACGCCTCCTGTTGTTAATAGCAACTGAATACTTCGATGGAGTAATGCTAATAGCAATCCTTTTTCCACCGGCAGACCAGCTACCATAAAAAACAATACATATACACTTTCTTTTATTCCCAAGCCACCAGGAGTAATTTGGAATATTAATGAAAAATTAATCAGACAAACCAGCAACATCATGTCAAAAAACGATAATGAGACATTTATAGAAAACGACAAAAAATAGTGAGTGACAGTCATCATCAACTGTGCCAAAATTGAAAAAAAGAAGATACGATATAAATAGTATTTTTTCTTAGTAATTTCAGATAAATAATCAATAAAACTACAGACAGTTTTATTGATTATTTCAGGGAAAATATTATGAAATATTTTTTTTATAAATAACTGGCACTGCCTCATTCTGATTATCATGATACCTACACCCCCAAAACAAAGCAGAGTATACCAGAACCATATTAACTGCAAATCCACCAAACGTTGATATACAGTTAACCCTGTAATACAAAAAAAAATATTGAAGTAATTAATCCAGAAAAACGACTGGCAAGAATACTGGCAACACTATGTACAGGCGTAGATATTTTAGAATTAATATCTTTAAAACGCAAAAAATCCCCTCCATACCCTGATGGCAACAGCATATCTATGGAAAAAGATGTACAGTATGAAATAAAAATTTGCATATTATTGAACTCATTTGAACGATCAAGAAGACATAATTTCCATTTTATACTATTAAGCCATAAAACAGAGATTCCTGAAAAAATAGCAACTACAACTAAACCGATTCGAATATTTTCAAAGCAAAATAATAATGATTTAAAATCAATCTGACGGATCAGCAACCAGATAATAGCACCTGCAAGCACTACCTGCAATGCAGATACAAACAGCCTATAATATATTGTTCTACTTTTCGTTTCTGACATAACTAATCCAATCTTTAATATTTAAACCAAACATCCAATGATATATTTAACATTTTTTCTAAACGTCTTATGTCATATTCATATAAAGAAATGAGTTCATGGCCTAACTCTGAATTAACACTCGGGGCATTGCCATCCTGTGGGCCATTAACCAATTTCTGAAAATACCAACGATCAAATTTCAAATAGCAAAGCAGTTTTTTTAAACCTAAAACTGATGCATGGTTCAAAAAATTTATCACAAATTCAATAAACCAAACACTTATAGCGGAACCAGGCTTACTTGTTTCATTAATTTTTTTCCCAATAACAGAAGGCTTAAAATTGTCATCAACTTCAAGAAATTTATATATCTTTCGAATTTCATATGTTTCGTTTTTAAAAAAAGTATTATATATTTGAATATAAATCTGCTCCTGTGGAAACCAGTCAAAAAAAGATATTAAATGCTTATGATAGAACCCCAGATCAGCAAGCAATGGTGTTTTTTTCAATTCTTGTCTAAGTGTTTTTTCTCTTCTTCCAATTCTCTGCAACAATAAATAATATGAAAAAATAACATCAACCGGATTTCGCAAAAATGCAATAATTTTTACATCTGGAAAATCCTTATGAATTCGATATGCAGTGTTTGGGTCAAAATAATATAGCGGAGAAAGTTCACCTAATTTAGCATAAGATGGCGCACCAGCAAAAATATTTTTATAATACTCTACTCCTTTTGAATATTTCTCTTCAAAATAAAGGATATGCCTGTCATTAAAAAAATGGACATCTTTTGTCGGAGGAATCCAGATTTGAGGATGCTCACTTAGAGCAGCAGCTAACCAGGTTGAACCAGCCCGAGGAGCTCCTATATAAATAAAATCTACCATTTTCTCTATCTCCAGAATATCATAGTTAAAAATAAACTGACAATTATTGAGACCTTTGAATTGTTCAACATTTACCCCTAAGAACCAAAAAAATGATACTCACTGTAGCGATTTGAGGCTACCGACGTAAAACGGGATACTTTGAAGCGTTGCTAAGATGCAAATAGTGTAACGCCTCTATTGGCAAAATAGTGTAACGCTTTCTGGTACTATAACCAGCTGCATTACCCCGCCTAAAAAAAGCAATAAATACCCCGCCTATCCCGCCTTTCAGCGGTTGTCGAGGTGTTTGTTGTATGCTTCTAAAGGCGTTACAGTATTTTGCCAATTTGGGTATAAAATACCCGTTACACTATTTGCATCTTAGCAACGGTTGATGAGAGTCTTCCAGCACGTAAGCCTCAAAGATATGGCCTTCCAGAAGAGCCTTATTCTACGGGGTGTCCCGGCTTAAGTCGGTAGCCTTATATTCTGACCAGATTCCAAATTTTGAGCAAACGAAATGCGATGGTTTTGACACCCCAGAATTATCCCTTCTTGTTGGCCAATGAGAATCGAGCAATTTTTTCTTGTACGATTCCCAAGGCCACCTTGGGTAAGTCAAGCAACATGGGGTGGGTTATCAATGCACGAATGTTTTGCACCAGTCGTTGTCTCCTGAATTTTTTGTAAATTTGAAAAAGCCTTTCTTTACTGATGGTTTCCGATAAAATAATGGCACTTTCATGACTAACTTCAAAATTGACGTTTAATTTTTTCCAATTCATATTGTTGGAAACCAGACCCCGGGATTTGGCAATTTCCCATACAGGTGTTCCTGGGTAGGGAGTTAAAACATAAGTGTCCACAAAGGATAACTTACTTTTCCGGATAAAGTCATACGTCTCCATGATTTCGGCTTCTGTTTCATCGGGGGATCCGATTATAAATGAAGCATTGGCCTTTATTCCGGCGGAGGTTAAGAGGTCAACCGCACGTTGATTATCTTCAACAGTAACTGTTTTGCCCTTAAGGTAATTTAAAACCCGGAGATTTCCGGATTCCAGCCCCAAGCCCACAGATACCACTCCCATCCTTTTTAAATCCGCCACAATATCTTTGTCCACCATGTTGGAGCGGCAAGAACATGTGAATTTGATTTTTTGGGCCAAGCCACTTTGTTCCATCAAGTTTGCAATATTATGTACCCGTTTTTTGTTGGTAATAAACAGATCATCATAAAAGCTGATGATTTTTGCACCGGATTTATTGACGAGATATTCCACTTCTTCCAGTATATATTCTGGTGAAAAAAAGCGTACTTGTTTCCAATATCGACTGGATGCACAAAAGGCACAACGGTATGGGCAACCACGGGATGAAAAAACATAGCCATGTGTTACCGGGCCTTCCAAGCTTCGGTCTGGGTGGGGAATGAGCTGGTCCATCTCTTTGATGGCCAATCTGTCTGGCGTTTTGACCTGTTTGCCATCTTTCCAGAAGATGATACCATCTATTGTTTTTAGCGCCTCTGCGGGAAATTCTTTATGTTCCAGAAATACCTTCATCAGCTCGATGATCGTCAGTTCTCCTTCGCCGAGACAGCCGATATCCATGTCTGTTGTCAGGCATTCTGGAATCATTGAAATATGAACCCCCCCCACCATGGTCGGTATCCCCTTACCATGAACCAAGCTTGCGTATCTAATGGAGTGATTGAAATTTTGTGATACAGATGTGATGCCCACAAGGTCTGGTTTAAAAGAGTTGAGGTGTTTTTCGATATCTTTATTAATAAGCTTGATTTCAAACCTGTGTGCAGGCAATGCCTTTTTCAGGGAAGCGCTCAGGTATAAAATTCCCAATGGAGTGTACCTGGTTTCTATCTCACTTTCTGGATTAATTGCATTAATGAATAATAACTTGATCATTTTTTATCCGCCGCCATTATACAGTGAAGGGATAGCGGCCAGAGATAAAATGGAATGTTTCTTGAAAAAACAGGAACAAATCCCTGGCCATTTAAAAACGTTTTCATTTCCTGTGGACACCATTGATAGACATGGCCTGGATCATATGCAGCCTCACGAAGGTGCAAGGTGAGGAGTCGTGCTATTTTGAAAAAACCATCATTGGGAAATACGATTACCAGTCTTCCGCCAGGCACCAGGATTCTGTGAATCTCCTGGATGGCCTTATCAGGATTTTCCAAATGCTCAATAACTTCCATGAACATTACAAAGTCCACACTCCCGGAAGGGAATGGTATATTATACACATCCCCTTGTTTAACCCGGCAACCATGGCGTTTGCAGATCTCTATGTTTTCTGATAGAAGATCAACCCCGAGAACTGTCCTGTCATGAAACTGGCTGTGCATCTTTTCCAATGTGATGCCCTCTCCGCAGCCGATATCCACAAGTGTTCGGTCGCAGGCGCGCACAAGCCTTAATGATACTTCATCCCTTTTGTCCCAATGCCAACGGCCAATCCCACCTTTTGCATATTGATCCCGCTGATAAATTGTTTCCTGGTCTTGATTACAGCTTGTCACAGGCATTTTCTTTTCCCCATCCCTATGATTTCATTGATGGATAGATGAAATTTCCAGATCAAATGGAATGTATCCATATCCCCAAGACGATGTTTAGCTTGCAATGATCTCCTTTTAATCAGCATAGTTGGCAATTTTGCCAGTAGATCAACATAGGCTTTTCCATAGGTCAAGGCGATGCTTAAGAAGGTATTGTTTTTTGTGAAATCCTTGAGCTCTTCCTTGGGTTTTAAAATTGAATATCCCTGTAAGATAAAACGCCAGCCCGTAAGCACGGGAAGAAACGCTAAAAGGAACCATGGAAAATTCTTTATGGCCACCCAGAGATGATTTCTCTCCACCCAGTAAATTTTTTGCAGAGAAAATTTGCCGCCGGTCATCGAATAATAATGGTGAACATGACCCACCGGGGCCACGACTATTTTCCAACCCGTCCGGCGCAGGCGGAGCCCCAGATCTGTATCCTCGCAATAGGCAAAGAACTCCTCGTCAAAAAGGCCGACCTCATCCAGGGCTTTTGTTCTCAATAAACAGGCACAGCCACTAAAAAGCAGCACCTCCCTTGGTTGTCTTAATAGGGGGACAGGCTTTCCTCTCATGGCCTGTCTGGACATACCGTCAAGTGAAATGCCCACACCGCATGAGTCCAGAACATCCGGTTGATTGCCGTCAATAATAATGGAGGTTGCAGCGCCTATGGTGTCATCGGCTTCCATTGTTGTCACCAGGGAGCTTATCCATTGAGGGGATGCCACAGCATCATTATTGATAAGAGCTATATATCTGCCTTGTGCCACCTCAATGCCCCGGTTGTTGCCTCCGGCAAAACCATAATTCCTGTCCAACCTGACCATTCTAACTTCAGGAAACTTTTTAATCAGCATGGTGTGGATATTTTTCTCGGATCCATTGTCGACAACAATGATTTCCATGGACTCATAGTCCTGGGCGCAGATGCTAACAAGGCAGTTACTTAACAGATTAAGGTTATTTAAGGTCACGACAACCACGCTTACCAACGGTGAGTGATCGCTCATGTTTTTTGTCCTTGATCATTTGTTGTGTTGCCAAAGGCTGAACTTAAAAAGCCTTTGAAAGCTTTGATCAAATTAAATAAGTTGGAAGGGTTGATAATCAATCTTTTGAGGTAGTCGATAAAGATAACCGGTCTTAGGTAAAATTGTCTCATAAACCGCTGCTGAAAATAGACAAGCTTCTTTTTGGATAACCCATTGGGGATATACACCACATCAAGAAGGTTCATTTTCTCAAAATTTTTTTCAATTGTTCCATGTTGTTCAGCAATTTCATACATCTCTGATCCTGGAAAGGGGGTTAATGTGAATATGCTCATATCATTTAAGGGGATGCTTTTTGCGAACTGGATGCTCTTTTCCATGGTCTCTTCTGTCTCATATGGAAGTCCGAATATGAAGTAGCCCTTGCTCAGGATTCCTGCTTCATGGGTTAGTCGCACTGCCTGTTCGATTTGAGCTATCTTGATTGCTTTTTTTGAGAAATCGAGAATTTTCTGGTTACTCGATTCTATGCCATAGTTTATCTGCCAGCAACCAGAGCGTTTCATTAAACACAGCAATTCTGGATCATTGATGGAGTTGACCCTGCCGCTGCAACACCAGGAGATATTCCATCTGGTTTTTAAGATTCCTTCACATATTTTTGCCACCCTGTGTTTTTGAATAAGGAATTGATCATCTTCAAAAATGATCTCTCTTATACCAAAATTATTTATTAAATATCCTATCATCTTAAGTACATACTCTGAACTGTGGAACCGGATCTGACGGCTGAACACAGAGGTGTCGCAAAATATGCATTTGTTGGGGCAGCCCCTTGCGGAGATGATATGAGTTGCCGGTAGTTTTTTATATTTAAACAGGGCCGGGTGATAGCTGAAGGGAAAGTTATCCAGAAGATCCCAGGCCGGAAATGGGAGGGTATCAAGCTCCTTGATAATCTTCCGGGGGGCGGTAAAGACCACCTTGCCGTTTTTCTTGAACACCAGCCCCGGCACATCAGAAACCATGGTGCCTGAGGAGAGGGCCTGGGCCAGCTCAACCATGGTATTTTCGCCTTCCCCCACAACACCATAATCAAAAACCGGGTAATCTGACAACGTCACCCCAGGGACTGCCGTAACGTGGGTGCCCCCAAGAATCACAGGAATGGATGGAAAGGTCTTCTTCATCATTGATGCCAGCTTTACAGCCTTGATAATTGAAGGCGTTACAGCGGTAAATGCGATGATATCGGGTTGAAATTTTTTTGCTTCCTTCATGGTTTTTTCATAACCCATTCCCTGGGCCGGGGCATCAACAATTCGAATCCGGTGCCCTTTTTCACGCAGGACAGCTCCCAGCATAAGCAGGCCAAGATGGGGGAGAGTCGCTCCGACTGAGGCCAGTTTCCCGTATCTTTCTTCCAAGGAAAAGGGGGCGTTGACAAGAAATATAGAAGTCATGATTTTTGACACCCTGTGCTGTTATTGGTTTGGTCGATTTTTTCTCTGAGCAAGGCATTCTCCTGGACCAGATTTTTTACCTGATCCGTTAATCTGGATATTCTCACAGAAAATTGGACAGAGAGGATCATCAAGAATATCAAGGCACCTATGAATAGTGCAGTTGTTGGGAGAACCGCTCCTATAGCCTTGGTAATAGCCAAAAGCCAGTTATATTTTAAAACCAGGATAAATAATGAAATACTGGTAAGTAACCATAACCAGGAATATTCTTCCCTCAATTTTCTCCGCCTTACCAGATCAAGTACAAAGATGAATATAAAAATACAGATGATTAACATAGCTATTTTTTGCCTTGGCAACATAGCTGTTGTCCTCCTGTTCAATACATCGTTTATTTTTGCTATTGCATCTGGCCACTAATACAACGGAATGGGTTTTTTCCTTACAATGGTCATGAAGATTGAGAGAAACATTTTAAAAACATAGTATAGCGGTTTTAGACCGCTGTGCATAGATACCCCTTCATCCCTTTCATACATGACCATTGGAAGTTCTTTTATTTTGAAGCCTGCTCTGTGGGCAAGAACAATAACATCTGCATCAGGAAAATCGTATGGGAAAATATCACGTGTAAAGAAGTTGATAAGACGTCTGTTAAATGCCTGGTAACCGGAGGTAGGATCAGTTATTCTTAGACCAATCAATGCTGTGGCTATAAATGCAAACATTTTAATTCCCAGTATTCTGGTGGTACTTGCCTTATACTTACGTAGAAACGGGCTGGCCGGTGACACCTCTTTAAGAAACCTTGAACCCAGAGCCATGTCTGCCCCTTCGGATATAATTAACTCCAGCAGTTCGGGAATATATGCCGGATCGTGCTGGCCGTCACCATCCAACTGAACCAGTAAGTCGTACCCGTTTTGAAAGGCATATTTGTAGCCAGTTTGCAGGGCCACACCATATCCCATATTGGAGGTGTGCCTTAGCACTCTTGCACCGGCAAGTTTTGCATTGCACGCCGTTCTATCTGTTGAACCATCATCAATAACTACTATATCTATTGTTGTATCCACTGATTTTATCTCAGCAATCACTTCAGTGATCTTATCTTGTTCATTATATACCGGTAAAATGGCTAACTTCTTGTCTATATGTTTTTTTTCCATTTTAAGAATTTCCTGTGGTCGTCGTTATGCTATTCTCTGATACCGTTTTTTTAACTTTCAGACATCGTTGTTTTTTGTCTTTATTAGGTCATTTTTTTGGACAGTTGATTATTTCAAGGGCGACGTCCCTACTTCTATGACCAAAGATTTTCCGGCAGGTGTTATCGCATTCAGACCGGTTAATT
>Ga0208900_1000550_pt1 | contig 23289 bp, 26 predicted proteins | sample AntAceMetag02UKK_FD_184763 | JGI IMG/M metagenome (GOLD analysis project Ga0208900, IMG submission 184763) | Saline lake microbial communities from Ace Lake, Antarctica - Antarctic Ace Lake Metagenome 02UKK (SPAdes) (version 2) | ecosystem: Environmental > Aquatic > Non-marine Saline and... | reverse complement strand
GAAGTATTAAAACGGGCTCTGGATTTTTATAAGACTCATTCAAAAAACGGTACCCGGTTTTCAAAGCTGCTGGCCCCTGAAGATATGCAGGGCATGATCCCCTAAAAAAGCTGAAAAATCAGAACATATATGGGGAGTGAGCTGACAAAACCTACCTTAAGGTGAATAGGAAATATGGGTGCGTGAAAGGCAAAAGGGGGCTTAGGGTGAAGTAGGTAAATTAAGCAATATTTATCGAATCTACTTCAATATAAATTTTCATATTTTTGGATTTTAGTTTTTTTAGTTTAAAATTTTATCGGAAGCCCTAATTTTTTGCTTTTTCAATAAGTTATACAAAACTATATATTTTATAGCAGTGTGCCTTTTCGAAAATGAAAACGATAAAATTAGACTTTATCTACGGGTAAAATACTTAAGCCATAAATCGAAAATTAGCACAAAAAAATCTTCACCTTAAGCCTCCTTTGCCTTTCACGCACCCATATTGTTATAAGGTCCCTTTTAATATGTTGGTTCCCATTTGTTTTAGCAAAGGACTTCGCTCTTGTTCATATTTCTCGACACAGAAACTACAGGCACTGAATCCAAAGATAGATTATGTCAACTCGCCTATAAACTGGGCACTGGTGAAATTGTTCGGATTCATTTTCACCAAAGATGAGCTTGGCAGCAGGGATAAGTTCGTCCTTGCAGTCTATAAACATGATGCTGTCTTTTCCTGTAGTCTGTGTTATCGTCCCATTGTATTTGACATTATATGTTCTCCTTTAGTACTCATAAAGTGAAAAATCATTCATACTATTAACCTTTAACTTTAAGCATTATTTCCTTACGAGTAGTACCGAATATCGAAATATCATAATTACCAGGTACAACTCTTTTATCCATAGTCATAACATGAACCAAATCTCTGTTGTGAACTAATTTACTAAAAATGTACTCTTTACCAGATTCCACAAAACCAATATTTTTATTTGATTTCAAAATTATCATTGTATCTCCTTATTGATATTAATCTTAATTTTAAATTAAAATGGTAGTAAACCTTTTGAACATATCTTTAATAAAAATTGTGTTAAATCGGATTCCTCAAGTAACCCATTTTTTAAAGATAAAATAAGTAAAGTATCATCATTGTTTACTATTACAATTTCAAAGTCAGTCATACCTGATGAAACCTCATCATCATAACCCACACTAACATAGGCTTCAAAGACAAAATTTAATAGTACCCTCTTAGCATCTATAAAAAATCCTGCTTTCTTACAATCATATCTACAAGTAGCAAATATTGTTTGAACACTACCTTCTGTCTCCTGTAGTGCCCATGTAATATTACTAAAATAAGTATAATCTTCAAGAACAACCTCAATATTATTAGAAGGGCAATAAGGAATTTTAATACTTTGACTTACCTCAATACCTCTATTATCAGCAGCATAAGTAATGTTACTCCAAACCAACAGAATAAGTATTGCAACTATTATCAACATAAACCAAATTATTATTGTTGAAGATAATCTAGACATAATAGGATTCTTTTTGATTTTCATTTTATTTCTCCTTTTAAAGTTTATTACAAATTTGTGCAATCACCATATGAACGAACATTTTTTTTGATAAAGGAAAGTGAGGATTCCCCGTGAAGGTGGGCAAACTTTTTATCATGGGTGGCAAAAAGGTTTTCATTCTCATCCATGGAGTAGGGACTGGAAACCATTTCAGCTATTGTTTTTTTGATTCTCAGTGTTTTTGCTTTTTTTGTTGAGTTCGCCATGTTGTTTCCCCCTTTGTTGTGGTTGGCTGATTTTTTTGCAATACTTCTGTTAGCGTGTGGTTCGTAAAGCATTTTATCGCATTAATTTTATTTTCAAATATTTTTATACATTCGGGTTCATTTTCACCAAAGATAAGCTTGGCAGCAGGGATAAGTTCGTCCTTGCAGTCATTTTCAAAGTCGCAATTAGGAAAGTCGGGTTCTCCCGGATTGCAGTCTATAAACATGATGCTGTCTTTTCCTGTAAGAAAGACGTTCTCCAGAGTTGAAAAATCACCAATAGCATATTCATGTTCGTGGATGTCCACCACAGCATAAGCAAGCTGGAAAAATAGTGTTTCTTTTTCAACCAAGGAATAGCTACATATAACTTCTTTTAGAGGTCTGCCGTTTATGAATTCAAAGACCAGAAACCAACAGCCATTATCATCGTCGAGAAACCAGTGGCCATAATGGTAATAGGTCGGGAAATGGCCGGTGCAACGAACCTGTTCATAATACCATGCAAAATGAACAAGATGCCGAATCGATGGGAGTTCATCTGTTCTAAAGAGTTTTAAAGCCTGTATAGCTTCGGTTGGCACTTCAGCAACCTTATAAACTTCTCCTTCGCAGCAACGCCCCAGGCACTTAACAACACGGTAGTTGCCTACCCTTGTTCCAGCTTTAAGACCAAAAGATCTGATTCTATCCATATGATTACCCCATTCAGCAATATCGGTTATTATCTTAAAAGGGTTTGTGGCTTCAGCTTGTTTGATTGTAAATAACAGTCAGCCGCATTAAAAACTTGTCTCTGGCCACCCTGTTTCCTGTTTCTCCGCCGAAAAGTTCAAAGTCATTATTGTTCTCAGTATGGCGATAGAAAATTTCAATTTGGAAATCCAATACATGCTTTAATAAATATATTTATAACATACTGAAAATACAGTTATATTATATCATTTTTAAACATTTTTGTCAAGCAGGCATAGGCTAAATCCTATCTGTTGATAGGGCTAATCAACAAGCTGTGATTGCTTTATATAGTAACTTAAATGGTCAAATCGTATTCGGGTGTTAAAAGATGGGCGTACAAGGTTTGCAATATCGAAAAGAATCTGTTTTACGAAAAGACACTTCCGAAGCCGTTTTTTTATCCCAATTGGATTTGAAGAGAAAACCACTGTTATGATTTTCAATATATTTTTCCATTGCATTGAATGGAATAATACCTTTTGTGGGCATCTGGCCATTAATGCCGGTAAGTTGCTCCATAGATGCGGTGGGTTGTTTATCAAAACAATGTTTCGCCACAGCTTCCTGCATGACTTGACGGGCTAATTCTTTTTTTTCATTCTTGGTCATTCTCCCCCAACCAGGACATTTTCTTTTAGTTGCTTCTGGATGGTTCGTTTGATATCTTTTCTATGCATTTTACCTCTGGTTCTTTGTGTGAATTTTTTGTTTTTAGTCATTCAAACTATATACACAAAACAGAGGTAAACCAACCATAAAATCTTGAAATAATAATGCATATAATAGATGTCTTCAACACCCTTTAATAAATAATTAAGGAATAAAAAATGATAGATATTACACCGAGTATGAAGGCAAAAATGCTTTTTGCGATAAAAGAAATGAAGGATCAAAATAAGTCTTTTATGACGGTTAAAGGTGCTGACAGTTTTTCTGTTACTTTAAATGAAGACCTTGAAAATGTAATTGTATTGGGAGCTGAAGAAGTTGAAGGTATTAAATATTTCCTATGTCAAATATCCGAGACATATTGATGTATGAAAACCGGCAAGGTAAATATGTAGGGTCGGTTTCAATTTTATTAACTGGTACGAGAGTGTGGATAGAAATTGATGTAACAGGGATGGATAGATCATACCGGATCAGAAATAACAATAATTTTTGTAAAATTGATTAAAGCAAAACTCAATATATTTTACACAAAATGTATTGAGTTTGACCGTTTTACAAGCGTATCCACTGATAAAATGGTTTGAATGTGTGTTGTAAACTCAATAGAAAAACATGAGTTCCTTATTTGGAGATGGTTACAGCCGTATATTTCAGATATACATTTTAATATGAAAGGATTTCTTTTGATGCTGAGAACTATGGCGCTCACATAAATTGAGACGGTTTCGCTCAGATAAATTGAGACGTTGGTTCACAGAAGAATCTACTTTTGTCGGTATCAAAATCACAATGAATTTCACAACCGTTTGATAGAAAACGGCTTAACCATGCAGGATTAACCATTGCACCTGAAGTTGATATGGCTGTGTATTCAGGGTGAAGCACGGCATAGGATATTGCATCAATGGCAGGCTCACACAGTACCATTTTTTTAGAACTTTCCCCGACGATATAAAAACAACCTAATTTTTTTTAGATCCGGGTGCCATACCTCCCCATTGGGTGTTATAGGTTCCTCTCAGTTCTGCGCCGACAACTCTCTTTTTTTTCCAAGTAGTAAAAAAACGGCATTTCCTTTGATGTCAGCGTAGAGTTTTTCGGATTGGATGAGTTGGTCTATAACCTGTATGTCGTAACAGACTTGGCCTATGGCTTGTTAATCATTCTTTGCTTGATTTCCCCATCTTGGTTGACTATAAAAATTTTATCACCCTTATCATGAAAAGCTTCCATAGTTAGCTCATTTACGTTTGCATCTATAATGGAAAGACTCACACCATCACTCAAATTAAATCCTACATTCTTAACATCTTCAATGGATTTGGCAAAAGTCATGTGATCAGCGTAATACGCCTGCTGAGCTGTATATGCGCCTCTTAGAATTGATTCTGCAACGACATTATTAGTGTAAACTATAAACGCTGATTCTTCAGGATCTTCCTCTTCTTTGGATTTATCCAAGGATTTGAAAACCATCACCATACCCTGTGGACCTGACAATTTCAGATGTGTATCATCAATAATTTCGAGTTTGAATTTCTGTTCCCTATCATTTTCCAATTCTATGACCACTTCTCGGCCATTTTTAGAAGCAACCTTATAGGCTGCTTTGAATCTTTTCCCTCCAGAAAAAGACAGGTCGAATTGCTTATCTGTGATTTCCACTGTTGTCCACTTCCAAGGGTAAAGTTTTTCACCCTTTTCAAAGAAGTGAGTAAATTCTTTGACTTCAGGCAACTTTATAGTTTCTTCGATATCCGCTTTCCATGTTCCAACAATCCTGTCTTGCGGTACAGTGATAGCAGTCACAACAGTTTTGTCAGATGGCTTGCTAACTGCAGAGTTTGTTGGTTTCTGAATTGATTTTGTGCTTAGATTTTTCTCCAAACTCTTTCTACAAGTGTCGTACATTTCTTGAATTTTAGTTTCATTCCAGCCCAATCTATTTTTTCCCACATCAAGTAAAGCGGCATCTATCTGTCTTGACTCTTCCTCGATCTTACTTCGAATGGAATCGTTTAAAATTCCTTCAGAATCCCTGTAACTTACAGCCAACATCCTACTTGCGTTAACGAGGTTAATCCAAGCAATAAAATCAAGTGCTGCTTTTTGATCCGGTTTTGATTCTGAATTTAAGTAATAAATTGCTTTATTAAGATTTCCGTAATGTCCAGATAAAGCTCCTTCAGAAATCGCCTTCTCTATTGAAGAGTCAAAGAATTTCGTATTTATCAAATTAGAAAAATCAGAGGCCCAAACATAGCTTTGGCCTGCAAAGATGATAAGTGTTACTAAAACAATCGCAATAAACGACTTTTTTTTCATAAAATCCCCGCTTTCTTTTGCTTGCATTGTTCTGAATCGTCTCCAAAAAAACTTTTTCTTTACCAACGACAAAAAAACATTCTTGCTTGGATTTGAATGAAAAAGGGACCATTCAAAATGACGTCAGGTTTCGTTTCCATCAGATATTATCATCTTTTGACAATGACTGCACACCATATTCAGTTTCTGGACATTTCCTTTAAAAAGGAATTTGTTACAATGAGGGCAGTGATATTTTTTTAGAGTTTGAGGAGGGGTTGTTGGATTTGGGTATGAGGTATGTAAATTGTCGATTTCCCCTTTGGTCAGACTCAGATCATCCATTAAATTGTTGTTCATAGATATGAAAAGGGTGGCTCGAAAGTCTGCATCGAGTTTTAAATCGGGTGTGCAGGTCCACACCAGAGTTTCATTAGAATGACAGCAATTATTGATTTCATCGGCAATATTAACAAGATGAGTCAGGCTGCATTCGGTATCTTCACCATACATGATATTAAGCAACAAACCATTTGAATTTTTTATATGAGCTTTATAGGTCTCTATGGTTTGCTTAAAGGCGCTGTGGCTGTTTTCATATGAACTGACTGTATGAACCATAACCCCGCTTTTTCTGGAAACTATGCTTTTGACGTCATTAAAATCAAGGCCGACCAGGCTGGGCATCATAAACATGGAAAAAAGGCTGTGGAGAGTTAAATCTGCCTGATGTTCATAATGTTTTTCAGGAATAATGACGCATACTTCTTGTTCATTCACTGGGAAACTCTGCGCAGCCAGAATGGGATTCCCATCTTCAATGGCTATTGTGCATGATAAGAAAAGGTCGTGACAGCCAATGAGTTTTCTTGCGATCCAAAAGTCCCTATCTTTCATAGAACCCACAAGAAAGACACATTCAACTTCAGAAATGAATCCGTCTATTTGATTATTATTGGGACTGAAGTGCTGGACTATAGCTGGCTTGCCTGTAAGCACATCAATTGGTTTCGTTCTGGATTGTAATGCCTTAGCAATCCTAAGTCCTTTATTTCCGACAGCAATGATGAGAATTTTTGCTGAATCATTTGGATGAGTAAAATCATTTGTTTCAGATAAAGGTGGCTGCCTTTTGTTTTGGACATATAGCTGGGATGGAAAGAATGATAATCCATCATTAATGTTTCCTGTTGCAACTAATATGGTGCACAACCGATGCCCTTTATAAATTTCCGTCTTGATTCATTGGACATGATAGATTCCATTTTATAGCGGATTAATTTTCGGCTGACTGAAAATTCTGTTGTACTTGTTATGTTTTATGTCTGTCCAAGTCTTATAGTCAAAGAATTTGAACAGTGAAAAACTTACTTCAAAATTTAGTATACACTTAACTGACAGGTGTTTCGAGATCTTTTATTTAACCTGTCCTTTTTAAATTTTCATGGAATCAGCCTATTCTTTTTGCCCATGATAATCATGATCAAAATTTGTGTGCTTATATTTCATAGCATATGAATTGACACCTTCCACGTATTAATATGGATGAGAAAAGCATCAACTCATGTGCAATTATCTATACAGCAAATTTGTTGCTACATGAGAACTTCATCATCATCATCATCATCATCCTCAAAATTATCTTCTTCAATTTGATCCAGGGTATCCTGACCTGCCTGGGAAACATTAATGTCTGGGTCTGCCAGTAATTTCTTAAGAATAAATTCCGATGTTTCATCGTTGCTTGCCAATTCAAATCTTATTGCGGGATCTGCTTGTTGATAAAGTTTTTCACACAGCCAGTCTTTTTCGCAAACTTCATATATTTCTGTTAAATCAGAAATGTTTTTCACAATACTGATTAATATTTCAGGATCGCTGATGTTTATAAAACGCTCGACATCTTCCTTTTTCATGGCAGATATAAATTTATCCTTGGTAATCATATATCGCATAACCTCAATTTGGGAATCTGTTAAAAGAAGCTTAACAGTTTTTCTATGAAGATTTTTTTGCAATACAACATTTGACCTTGCTTCGGCTGAAGTCGATTGAGCCAATTCGTGGAAAATATCTTTGGCTCTTTTACAATCCTCCAAGGAATAGGATATTTCATTTAATTCTTTATGCCCAAGCTCTAATCTGACGTTGTTGATAATAAGTTCTGCATTCATGTTTTATCCTCCCTTTCATTATTGTTTAATTCATAATATCATGACAGTATTCCATGAGGTGGAACGACTTTTCACTTATTTTTGAGAGGGAGATCATGACCAAAAAAATCAAACCAGATAAAGACCATGGGCAGAAAGTTATTGAATTGTTTTTTAAATTATACTTCTCCCCTTATGAATATTCGTTGACTCAGCTTTCAAGGGATCTGGAGTGTTCAAAGCAAACAATAGGGCGCATTGTTGATAAGATAAACAGCTCCACTGAAGGTATTAAAATTGAAGACTATATTAAGGATAGGAGACGGATCTTTAGGATCAAGAAAGAGAAAATTTCTGCTAAAGAAGTGAATTTGAGTCAGTCAGAATATGGACTTTTGCAGATGTGTTGTGCCTTTACCAAACACTTAATTGGAAAAGAAATATTTGACCAAGCTTTGAATGCTCTTGGTAAAAGCCAGGCCTTGATAAAAAATAGGGAAACCGTATCTGAAAAACATTTTGGTGCCTTTACCCCTGGCACAATCGATTATTCCGGCTACCAAAAAATAATTAAAGACCTGATAACTGCCATGGAAAACAGTAAGGTCTGTAAAATCACCTATAAATCCATCGGGAATCAAGAGGCCAAAATATTCTATATCAAACCATTAAAACTTTTTTCAAAATATGATACCATTTATTTACATGCTCAAATAGCCAAAACCCCCGGTAAAATATATAAAGCGCCTAAATTTGACCCCCTCCTGGTGATTCACCGGTTTGAGAATCTTGAAATCACCGGGACATCCTTTAAATTCCCTGATAATTTTGATTTTGAGAAGTCCTTTAATCAAACTTTTGGTGTTATGAAGGATGATTCCTTTCAGGCAAGGGTTGAATTCTCCGGGTATGCTGCCAAGCATGTAAAAGAACGGACCTGGAGTCATGATCAAGTTATAAAAGAAAAACAGGGTGATAAGATAGAGCTGACATTTACTGCGACATCTTACATTGAATCAGTTTCCTGGATACTTTCTTATGGCCATGAGGCACGGGTGCTGAAACCGGATTGGTTTGTGAAGAATATCCAGGCAGAAGTCAAGAAGATGTGTAAGTTATATTGATTTCTAAAAATATGACTATTTTTTGGCGTGCCTTATAATATTTCATCGAGGAATATTTTTAATTTTCGGATTCTCAATTCATCATTTTGTTTTAGAATTTGGCCAATCTTAATGGCCACCGCTTGTCCATTTTCAGAAACCGGCCCTTTTTCCCGCATGAATGCAAACAAGTCTGATAAGTTGGTCTCGAATATTTCACTCAGTCTTACCAAGGTTTCAAGGGTAGGATTAACTACGCCTCTCTTAAGTTTACCATAATGCCGGTAAGAAAACCCATAATTTTATAGATCCTCCTGCTTAAGCCCCTTTGCCAGCCTTAATTCTTTAAGCCTTAATCCCAACTGTTTCTGTAAATTTTTGATGTTCATTATGAACCTCCTTGCATTTTATACTTGATGCAAGGAAATCGTTACAGGCACTTAAAGGTGGTTTTTTCTTGACATTTAAACCTTGAAGGTAGTATTTGTTATAAAAAGTATTCTTTGTGTGGGTTAACTTTAATAGGAAATTACACTAGGTACTCTATCATGGAAGATCAAATACTACTAAGCAACGTACTTTTAAATAGGTACTCTGATCTCAAAAATCAAGTTTTACTTGAAGCTGATCAAGTAATTAATCGCTTCAATAAGTTAGGAATATCTGCTGAATTTGATAAGTATTTAAATCGGCATCTTAACTCTGCAAAAATTATACTGCAAAAGTTCAAAGACAAAGATTTGGCTCGCTTTGATTTGTTTCGATTAGCAGGTTTTGCAGCTTCCGAAGAAAACTTCAGTAATGCCATTGCCGCCATCCTTGATCCCAATCGACCACATCAGCTTGGAAAAAAGCCACTTCTAAATGTTTTAATGAAAATAATTGCGAGGGATCAGGATCGGATATCATCCGTTCTAAATGCTGTTTCAGATTCCAAGAGGATTCAGGTCCGGCGTGAATTGAACTTAGGGTCTACAATTCCTGATATAGTAATTGAATCAGATAAATTTATTATATTCATCGAGAATAAAATCAGGAATGGTACGGAAACTCAAACTCAAAATTCGGGCTTCCTTAAACAAACAAATAGGCAGTGGAAAGAACTCAAACGTAGAGGAAAATCTTTGGGTGTTCCTGAAAATTGTTTGTTGGGGATTTATCTTACTCCTGAAGGTAAATTGCCCGCTAATAGTAAATTCGTTCGATTGATAGTATCAGAATTTACCGGCGTCATTAATGAGCTTTTAATTACTGAACCGACCGAAACGAGCGAAATAAATAATATGATAAAAGCATTTTTACAATTCTACAATTTTTCACAATAGAGGGATATCAATGACTCAGTTCACACAAGACAAATGGTTGAATTTTGTGATAGATAATTACAGTGAAATTAAATCCTTAACAGAAGTATTGGAACATGCAAGGACTAATCTGCCAAATAAAATTAATTCTGCAATAATTGATTATATAACCGAATTAAATGGCGATTATTTTTCAGACAATAATATAGGTATTGGTGGCGAGGATAAAGCTATTTGGTGGTATGAACAGGGGTCTTTTGATGAAGACAAGGATCTCGGTACTTTTTTCGGATTTGATTGGGTGGAATGCCAGAATCTCATTGCATTAGAATCATTTGGAGAGTCAGCCAGCTTTTATCTTTATATTGTGCCCAGTGGGAAAAAAGCAGACCGGACCCAAAAAATCATGCAATTAAGGAAGGCTTTTGAAAAGAACAAAAATGAATTTCTTAAAAAAAATATAGCTGTTTGTCCAGATGAAGATGATGAGAATGTACTTGCAAGGTATTATCTAAGAGACATTAATATCAGTACTCTAAAGTCTCCAGAAAAATTTAAAAAATATGTGCAAGCTTCCGCAGTAAAATTCACAGATGCAATTATTACAAATGAGATTCTTACAAATGAGATTCTTACAAATTTAAGAACGATGTGCTCATAAAAATTTCATTTCAGTATTTTTTGGACGTAATGTGTTTAAATCATAGATATTGATTATTATCAATTTTGAGTTTTCAAGAAACATAAAGGGTGGATGATGATGGATGCTTTACAAATTTGATTTTAACAAAATCAAAATCACATAACATCCACATAGTCCATGGTCACGGCCAGTAGGTTGTCATAATCCCCTGCCATGGCTTCTTTCATATATTTGGAAACATACTCTTTATCAGCTCCGGCTTTAAGAAGCGCTTTTTTTACATGACCTATAAGTACGAATGTATTACCATCATTGCCAATGAGTTCTACTGTTGGTTTGATTGCTGGTTCGATCATAATTCTCTCTCCGTATTTTATGAATTAATATGTTGCTTCCCATATATATATGCCAAACAGAAAAAGGCCTTCAAGCCCCCAGCAGGGTTTTGAAGGCTATTCGTACATTCTGCCCGCATGGTTTAACCAACCATCTTCATGTCGGCCACTTGGATCATGGTGGGTCCAATGAATCACGCCCCCCTTAACGCTCCATTCGTATTCCCCATAAAAGTTTATATGATCGCCTATTTTAAGAGAATTAATTCTCGGCGCGAGATCGATATTGTGCGCAATCAATATTGTTTGGCCTGATTTTAATTTTACAATAAATTTTTGGTGTTGACTACCTTGTGTATCATCACGCAATATCTTGATGACCTTACCTGATCCACCAACTTGAATGTCACTTAGATTGTTTTCAAAAGCCTGTTCTAATACTCGGTCGCTGTTTGATTCTTCCGTAGTCTTTTCTGCAACAAAGGATGATTTGGCAGATAAGAATAATGGTGATTGAATAAAACCGTACACAGCAGAAAAAACCAATATTAAAAATAATATTTTCTTCATTCAAAATCCTTAAACTTGTTCATGATTGTTGTGTGACGCTACGCTTAACCGCCGGGTGGGTCGATATGGCCCCCACCAAAAGCGTTTTAAAAAATGCCGTAATAGGCTCGAAATTAGTATTGTGTCACTTGATCCTTGCGGATTATTCAAAAAACACAGACATCATCACTACCGTCATCCCAGTCTTCTTTTCCCCGCACTGTTAACAGAAGCTGTCGGCGACGGTTTTCTATTCTTTGAGCGTTTTCTCTCTGACCAAAGTATCGATAAAGCTTTCCCAGACAACCAAGAGCACACGATTTTCGAAACCAGAATTCCGGAAATACCATGTCCATTGTTTGTACAGTTTTTTCATAATATTTAAGTGCCTTCTTATATTCTCCCGCTTCGCCAGAGGTCCGACCAAGAAATTCCGTAATTTTGAAAATGTACGGATGCAAAGGTGCATAAAAATCTTTAGCTTGGTTAAGCCATTCGGTCGCCATTTTTATTGATTTGGAATGCTTACTGTCACCTGACATATATTCAATATAATACTGATTTTCGCTTTCATGATATAACTGTTCGAGAAAATCTAATTTTTCGTCTTTTTGTGTATCAGACAAATGTAGCTGAATAATCGGCGGTGTCAAATCAAGCTGTGAAGGACACGATGGATCATTAACGCAACGGGGGCAATCACAAAGGAACCTGTAATTATACATCAGATCGTGCTGTCTTTCATTTGTGTACTGATACAGTGCGGTATAGGTGATAAATATTTCTTCTCCTTTTACAATATCTCGGTTTGCTTTTATTTCACAGTCATATGTACCCGGATGAAAAAATAAGGAACTGTTCGGGTAACATGAGTGGTTAATAAATGAAGTGATAACAACTAATGCTTCCCCTACTTTTTCTGTCTCCCATTCGTCAAATATGCCGGTCATTGTCAACCTTAAAATAACAAGTAAACACAGAATATTTGCCGAATCAGTAGGCAACCCCATAATATTTCTTATTTTCAGCATTTTGTCAGGCGGAATCAAATTGCTGTCAATAAACTTTTCAGACATAAAACGCAGCATATCTGCTTCAAATTTATTCACATATCCGATCGGCTCCGATTTAAAATTTATCTGATTGGCCGGATACATACAACTGAGCTTCTTCAGCACGTTACTTAATTCTTTTTGTGGCATTCCGATCAGTTGCCATAGTGCGGATTCTACAACGCTGATTATATTTTCTTCAGCCCGCACCAGTATTTCAGGTTTTTCCTTTAAAAGAACTGTTCCCGCAAAAATATCCGATTTTGCAACTATTCCCCGACCTTTTCCGGGAATATTGGTAATCATGACAAGAGATTCTTCTAATTCTATATTCAATATTTCGATAGTCATTATTGATAATAATCCTGTAATAAAGAGTAATAATAACTGTTTTCATGGATGTTCGGTCTGGTTCCATGATTTAAATAATTCATAAAAAGCCTAACCATTGATTATCAGGTCGATTATCCTTGATAATAGCTATATTCACTATTATCAGGCCAATTTATCCCTGATAATACCTTATTCGTCCATTATCAGGAAAAAATTCCTTGATAATAGGTATCAGGGTTTTTTTTCTTGCTGATGGCGATGGATACGATTTTTATTTTTGCTCCTTCTTTTTTTTATCGGCCTATCTCGTAAATACCATAGGTTGCCAGAAGGTTCGGCATGGTTTTTATGATCTTTCCCTCATCGCTGCGGTTTCCGGGAAGAATGGCAGTCTCCCGGTATATGTTGAAGCCGATTTTTCTTGAAAAAGTCCTGAAATCTTCCAGGCTTAAAACCCTGATGTTGGGCGTGTCGTACCACATAAAGGGAAGCTCCCGGGTGACAGGCGCTTTTCCCGAGAAGAGAAGCTGCACTCTCACCTTCCAGTGGCCGAAGTTGGGAAAGCTGACAATCGCCCGTTGACCCACCCTTAACATCTTTTTCAGAAGGGTTTCCGGATTGTAGACCTGCTGAAGGGTCTGGCTTAAAATAACATAGTCAAAACAGTTGTCAGGGTAGTCTTCTATCTCTTCATTGATATCCCCCTGAAGCACTGAAAGTCCTTTTTTAATACAGGCCGCGACCCTGGACTCCTTGATCTCTATGCCTGTTTCGCGGACGTTCTTGCTCTCTTTAAGGAAGTAAAGAAGATCACCCTTTCCGCAACCCAGACCCAGAACCCTGGATTCGGGCTTTATCCAAGACGCCGCAATCTGAAGGTCAAACCTCATATTATTATTATCATGATTTGGCAACACTGCTCAAAAATCCCCTTATCATATTGTTTAAAGGTTCACTGGGAAGAAGAAATGCGTCATGCCCCCATTTTGCTTCTATTTCGCAGAAACTCACGTCCAGGTCGTTTTTCTTGAGAGCCTTGACGATGGCCTTGGACTCATAGGTGGGGTAAAGCCAGTCCGACGTGAAGGAGACCACCAGAAACCTCGCTTTCGCCCGTGAGAATGCCTTGACGGAAGAACCGTCTCCATGCTGCATCTCCATGTCGAAATAGTCGGCAGTCTTGGTCACGTAAAGAAAGGAGTTGGCGTCGAATCTTTCCACAAATTTCTTCCCCTGGTACCGGAGGTAGCTCTGGACCTGAAAGTCCGCATCGAAGTCAAAGGAGAAATCACTCCTGTCTTGAAGCTTACGCCCGAATTTGAGCCGCATGGACTCATCGGACAGGTAGGTGATATGGCAGATCATCCTCGCCACGGACAGCCCTACATCCGGTTTTCTCTCCTGGGTGTAGCTGCCGCCGCTCCATTGGGGATCGGACATGATGGCCTGTCTGGCCACTTCGTTGAAGGCGATGGCCAGCGCCGAGTGCTTCATGGTGGTGGCCAGAGGAATGGCAGATCTGACCATCTCCGGGTACCTGACACTCCATTCGAGCACCTGCATCCCGCCCAGAGAGCCGCCGATCACCGAAAAGATCCTGCGGATCCCCAGATGGTCCATCAGTTTTTTTTGACACTTCACCATATCCCCGATGGTGACCACCGGAAACTTTGCGCCGTATGGATTTCCGGTTTTCGGATCAATGTCGGAAGGCCCCGTGGATCCCATGCAGCTACCCAGGATATTGGAGCAGATCACAAAATACCTGTCCGTATCAATGGACTTGCCGGGACCCACCATGATGTCCCACCACCCCGGCTTGGAGTCCTTTTCGTTGTAGACCCCCGCAACGTGGCTGTCCCCGGTCAGGGCGTGAAGTATGAGAATGGCATTGCTCTTGTCACTGTTTAATTCTCCAAAGGTCTCATAGGCAATGGTGACAGCCTCCAAACTGTTTCCGCTCTCAAGCTGAAACTCGTTATCCGGCCCGCCGAAGGTGAAGTGATTTTTCTCCACGATGCCGTATGAATCGCCTTCCGTATGATATCTCGTATATTCGCTCATAGACGTTCTCTGTAATATTGGTCAGACCTGATTTCAGGCCAGGTTTTTACTAAAAAAGGCTCTGTTTCCGCCAAGGCCCGCTCCCTTGACGTTGCAAAAGTCTATGGTATTTTCGTTTTGTTTATGTACTCGTCAGTCCTAAGTTCTCTGCATGTTGTGTATGTAGATTTGCTAACCCCCTGAAATTATAGAGCCTGTGCCTTAAAGTTTGATTTTATAGGCCTTAATTATTTCAATGAGTTATGAGAACTTAGGACTCTTGAGTTATGTATTCTCAGGGTTAAACCCGCTCCAGCGCCTGGTCCAGATCCCGGATTATATCCTTCGGGTTTTCAATACCCACGGAAAGTCTGATCAGCTCCTCTGTGATGGACATCGAATCTTTCATCTCCTGTGAAAAAGAGACGTATTGCGAGGAGGCCGGGTGGATGATCAGGGTTTTGCAGTCCCCGAGGTTGGCCAGATTGTAGATCATCCGGAGGTTGTTGATCATGGAAAAACACTCCTTCTGTCCTTGGAGGCCGAAGGCGATCATGGCTCCGAACCCCCGGTTTCCAAAAATCTTTTTGGCGGTTTCATGGTCCGGATGATCGTCAAAACCCGGGAAGTTGACCCATTTTACCTTGTCATGGACTTTCAAAAATTCAGCAACTTTGACTGCATTGGACAGGTGTCTTTCCATCCGGAGGGCCAGGGTATCGACCCCGATGGTTCCAAGATAGGAGTGAAAGGGTGCCTGGGTGGTTCCAAAGTTGATATGGTGTTCCCGCCAGACCTTGTCCAGAAATGCCAGTTCTCCCTTTCTTTCGATAAAGGGCTTGAAGTCGGGAAACCTGCTTTTCGGCCATGTAAAATTGCCGCTGTCCACGACGATGCCGCCGGTTGCCGCACCATGACCGCTTAAGTATTTGGTGGTGGAATGAAGCACAATATCCGCACCCAGTTCTATGGGCCTGCACAGGTATGGAGATGCCAGGGTGTTGTCGATGACCAGGGGCAGGTCGTGTTTGTGAGCCATGGTTGCCAGCTTTTCTATATCGGGGACATCCATTTTCGGATTTCCAATGGTTTCCAGGTAGATAAAACGGGTCTTGTCGGTGATGCCCGCTTCCATGGCATCCACATCCGTTGCGTCTGCAAAGACCGCTTTGAGGTTGTATTTTTTGAAGACTCCCGTAAATAGAAGATAAGTGGACATAAACAGGGACTTTCCGGAGATGAACTCATCCCCTGAGTTCAGCAGTGCCATGCAGGTATTAGAGATGGCGGCCATGCCGGAAGACATGACAACCGATCCTTTTCCTCCCTCCAGGGAAGTGATTTTCTTTTCAAAAACCTCATTGGTGGGGTTTGAAAGGCGCATGTATATATGGTCTTTATTTTTTCCGGCAAAGGTATCGCTCAGGTTTTCCGCAGTCTCGTGTTTGAACGATGCGCTCTGGTAGATGGGAGGAAGCGTGCTTCCCTGCCATTCTTCGGGGGTCAATCCGTCATGAACCACTTTCGAATCGAAATTTAAATCATTCAGAAGTTTCATATGTTTTTTCTCCTTTACGAAGCTTGGCGAACTATCTTCAGTATTGTGGCCAATCTTATGATTAACCCCCACGTTTCTTTTAATTAACTAGCGTAGGTACTGTGCCACGATGTGGCAGGGTATGTAAAGTATAAACTTGATTATAGTTAAAAACAGTAAAAAAAATATGCAAAAAATGGAATAGGCCCATCCCGGAATTTGACGAATGCCTCCGGCACGGTGATCTTGATGAAACGTTCTGTGTAGAGCCTTATGCGGGGTGTTTATCCGAAAAATGTTGATAAGGAATTGGTTGAACCCATGGCCGCAGCAGGTTGCACACAGATAAGCCTGGGTTTTGAAAGAGGTTCCGAAGCGACCCATTTATTACAATCACCATTTGATATTCATGAACCTAATCCATATTTTTTTCAATAAAAATCTAATATATTGATTTATTAATGTTTATGGTGATATATTATATCTCTATTATTCTAATCATCAATATAGTAAATTTGAGAAATATATGCCAAAATCCATCCAGGAATGTCTATATCGACGACCTGCAACATCAAAAGAAATACAGGCTTACACCGGCCTTGCACAACCCACCATTGCAAGAAAATTACGGGAACTCGGTGAAACAGGTGATTTATCGCTTCCCCAATAAACCCGTCATGTATTCCAGCAGCGATTATCCAGAACTTGCTGAAGAGACCCTGCGTGGCGAAATCCCAGGATCATCTGCTGGCGGTGAACAACCCAAATTTACAGTATTCTGCAGGGACTGCCCAGGCCATGTCATTGTCAAATTCTCCCCAGAGGGAACCCATGCCCATGCAAAAAGATGGCGTGATATCTTGATTACAGAATATCACGCGTCAAAAGTGCTTTTCGATCATGGGTATCCAAGCGCCGATATTGTTCTTTCAGATATCAAAGGCAGGCTTTTCCTTGAATCAAAGAGATTTGACAGAAACGCAGAACAGGGTCGACGGTCAATGCTGTCTCTTCGTTCCATCGATAATGAATTTACCGGTATTGGACATGGATGGCCCCGGATTCTTGGGGCGTTATTCAAAAGAGATCTGGTCCCATGGCAGGCGGTTGTTGATACAGAAATTTTCTGGCATTTTGGAAAATTGATCAACAATATTGATATGCATCCTGGCAACTTAAGTTTTGCCATGGAAAACGACGGGTTCCGACTGCTTCCTGTTTATGACATGTGCGCCATGGGCTTTGCCCCCAAAAGCGGCGGAGAAGCGCCTCCATTTATTTTTAATCCAATGGCTCCCAATTTTATACATCTTACAAGCGAGACGCATCTTGATGGTATTAAGAAAATGGCATATGATTTCTGGGAGAGGGTAGAAAAGGATGAAAGGCTCTCTTTTGAATTCAGGTGTTTTTTGAAAAAAAATACCCCTGTAAAGAAAATAGAAAATTTGTCCCCTTTGACAAGGTGAAGGTGGTGATTCTGGGCCAGAATCCCTACCACGGACCGGGCGGTGACTTTTGAACCAGGTACATGAGGGGGACGGTTAATATCTTGGTACATTGTTGGGAGCATGAAAATAAGCCTTAAAATTATCGGGTCTGTAAATATTTCAGGGATCAAGCAGCGAGCCTTTCAGAATAAAAAAGTTGCCAGGGAGAAGTTACAGGATGTGGCGTTAAAAAAAAAGGAGATGATCCATGAAGCCATATTTTCAAACATCCCCCTGTTTATGATGATTGTCGATTCTCAGGGAAATGTGGAGGAGGTGAGCTCTCTGCTGCTTCAATCTGCAGGTCTCAGTCTGGAAGACCAGACCCTCATCAGGGGGGGAGATCTCCTTAAGTGCATCCATCACCTGGATGATCCAGAAGGGTGCGGTTTTGGCCCTTATTGTAAAACATGTGAAAGTCGTCGGACCGTTCAGAACACAATAGATACAGGTAAACCCCATTATAAAATTGAAGCAGAGCTGATCTCCTTTGATCGTCTGGTTGGGAAAAGAGATCTCCTTCTATCCACAGTCTTGTTACAACAGTCGGAAAAAAAGGTGTTTGTCTCTATTGAAGATATCACCGAAAAAAGAAGTTTGAAACAGCTTTGACGGAGCAGACCGATTCTTTGAATGCCCTGATTGAGGCAATCTCCAATCCAATCTTTTATAAAAATTCAGATGGACGCTATACCGGATGCAATAAGGCCTTTGAGAATTTTATAGGCATGGGACGTGCTGACTTCATAGGAAAAACAGTTTATGCCATTGGACCCATGGAACTGGCTGACAAGTATTATGAGAAGGGTCAACAACCCTTCGGACAAGTTGCGTTAACCAGGATGGTAGCATGGTGGTTGATGGAGAAGCGGTTATCCATCCTCCCAAAACCAGGTAGCGGGAAAAGGGCTGAACCAATGGGAATGTTTTTACATGGCTGCCCTGATTCCATGCTTGCGTCAAAGGCCGAGATCAAGGATTCAACCTTTGACGCGCCTTGGCTAAGAACTAAAATTCTGCTCAAGCTATTTCACCTCCGATCCTTAAAACCAGGATCGGTGGCTCCAGATATCCTCTTCCAGGTTAATTTTTTCCTCCTGGAGCTTGAGATACATGGAAGCGTTTTGAATGGCAAGCCCTCCCTGGTGTGCCAGCGCTTCAATCATGACCAGAACATCCGACGGGAATTGTGTATACTCAGCACTGTAAATCTGCATCACCCCGATCACCTTCTCCCTTGCCACGATCGGGGTGACAATCATGGCCTTAATACCCTCTTTTTTCATCTCCCGTCTGAATTCAACCCATTTATCATCAGCATTATCACTGACGATAACGAGCTCTCCCTTAAGGGCTCGTGAGGTGGTCTGGGTATTGACGGTTAGATTGAACAGGATTTTTTTTATATCCAGGCTTGAATTGAGACTGGAAGCAAACTCCAGGAAAAACATGGAATTTTTCTGGAGTCGGTTCAGCAGATTATTGGTATGGATGGCAACGCCTCCCTGATCCGCCAGGGCACATAAAAAGTCGATCTCCTTTTTGTGAAATTTCCGGGGAGTTGCAGTGTAAAGGGAGAGCACGCCCTTAGTGACACCGGAGACACGCACGGGTACAGTCAGAATGGATGCAATCCCCTCTGCTATTTTTGCCCCATGGTTTTCCAGACGTTCATCCGTTGTGGCGTCTTCAAAAACCAGATAGCCTTTTTCTCCAAGCGCTTTGACAATGTCCACAGATTTCATGGGGCTTGCATGCAAATAGCTTTTAGAGAGACCTGTCTGAGCACTGGGTACGAAATATTCAGTACCTGAGTCACGCAAAAAAAGGCAGGCTGCCTTGCTGAGAGCCGAGCCTCCCCTTGTCCGGGCCAATGGACAGGACACCGCAGAAATTCTTGTGGAAGTCCGCGATAAACACAACAATCCAGTGCCTGGTATCCAGGTAAGGCTGGTCTCCAGCCAGCAGAACGATAACCTTCAGCAGCCGGGAAAAACCGATGCCGCCGGGAGGGCCGCGGGCCGTATTTCCTCAACACAAAGCGGCACCAGTACCATCACTGCATTAATTGACAGGGAAGCCGTACGGGACAATGTGGTGATTGATTTTCAGTAAACCATGTCAACAACCCCTGAGCTAAAGTCTCAGGGGTTGTTTTGCCGGTTTTTTATAAAAGACAGGGCGGCCAGGGCCGTACCCATGGCTTCTGTTGCCGCTTCACAAAAAAGCCCCAGCTCTGTTTTAGGCGAGTTAAAACCGAAATCAGTGTGTCCTGTGCTTATAATGGCTACTTTTCTCATGCTTTTTTCTCCATAGTAGAATCATATAATCTCTGCAGTTTTGGGCTTGATCACACTAAGTGCCAGGACATAAATTTCTTCCCCTTGATGCATCAAATACTTGCCTTAATGATGGCTAAGTACCCACACATATGTTTTTCAGTGTTCAATGAATATATATCGTTGATATATCTGGGTTTTATGTTGAAGAATATATGCTCGGGTACTTAAAGTTCTGAAAGCATTTTTTCCTGTTGAATCAGCTGCTGAATAATTTTTTCCTGAAAGGGTTTCAGACCCATGGCAAACCTCTTTGTTTTTGGGGATCGATGATGTCTTTTTATTCCATAATTAAAATTTATCCTGAAACGGGGTGTTTGTCAAAGCTTGATCCCGTGAAGTCCCCCCTGAACCATGGCATTGCATAGGGCGCATTCCCATTGCACATACCGTGGCCCTGGGAAAAAAACTTGACCGATATCAATGCGATGCTTCTATTGATGTCATATACCGAGATACGCGATTGACTATCATCGATAGTTAAGCGCCTTAATTTAAAAGGAATTGTCCCATAATGGGATTTTTTTTAACAAAAGGATACAGACAAAAGATGAGTGAATACATAATAAAACCCGGGATAGGCCTCAATGAAATTTGTTTTGGTGCCACCATGGACGACTGCAGAGACTATTTTGGACAACCCGAAGAGGAATTGAAAGAAGAATTTGAAGGGGAGGAATATATCTTCTGGTATTATGACGACGGAAAAATGGCCCTGTGCTTTGAGGGGTCAGAGGATTTTCGCTTGGGAACCGTCATTGTCAATAACAAGAATGCCATCCTTGACAATGAAAAAATTATAGGAAAAAGCCTTGATGAGATAAAAAAATATCTCAAAAAGAATAACTACGTTGGTGTGGAAGAGGCCCTTGAAGAAGATATTGAAGAAGACCCCTCTTCCGCCATTAAAATCATCAATGTAGATGATCTGGAGTGTAACTTCATGTTCACCAATGACATTCTTGACGGCGTACAGTGGAGCTACCTGTGGGAGGATGACGAAACCCCCAGATGGCCCACCATCCAGTAGTGTAAAAAGGGGCTTGACATAACCGCTGCCATCCCGGCTATTCGGTGGGGCAACTGGGTCAGCCCCGTTGCCCTCACCTATACTCCCTGGGATCTTGACCAGGCCATTGTTGTCGTAAGGGAGGCGTTATTTCTTCCTGTGCTGGTGACCCGCTGACCCCATAAAATATCCTGACACCAGGCCCATTCGTTTGGAATCAAATTATTTATTTATAAGAGCCGCTTGCAGAAATAAAATCCTTCAGGCCTATTCACTGCATGTGGCTGCCATGTTATTGAATTGTCAGTATATAGTGTTTTTGCGAGCGGAAAAATTATTTTTGCAAAATCCTCATAAAAAATAAACTTGATCCAGATCAAGGAACTTATGCGCTTGATATTGTATATTCAAGCTACATTTAGAGATAAACCTGACATGGTTGGAAAAGCCATGGATGACACAGGTGGATTGAAATAGAGACGATAAGGAGGCAATCATGAAATGTCCCGGACAAGATACCCAATACTGGAACAAAGAATCGATTTTTGAAGTTGCATGTCCCGAGTGTGGAACCCCCATTGAATTTTTCAAGGACGATACTTCTCGAAAATGTAAAGGGTGTGATAAACGCATTGTAAACCCCCATCTGGATTTCGGGTGTGCCTCTTATTGTCAATATGCCGATCAGTGCATCGGAACACTGCCAGAAGAGTTTCTAAAGGCGCGAGAAGATCTCCTCAAAGACCGCGTGGCCGTGGAGATGAAACGTTATTTTAAGACGGACTTTAAACGTATTGGTCATGCCATGCGGGTGGCCCGGTATGCCGAGGAAATTGGCCGCAATGAAAAGGGAAACCTTGCTGTGATCCTGGCAGCGGCTTATCTTCATGACATTGGCATTACATTGGCCGAAGAAAAATATGATTCCAATGCCCCAAAGTACCAGGAACTTGAGGGACCGTCCATTGCCAGGGGCATTTTGGAAAAACTGGGAGCCAAGACAGAACTCATCAATGAAGTGTATGATATTGTGGGACACCACCATCATCCCCGGGAGGAGGAGACCATCAACTTCAAAGTGCTGTATGATGCAGATCTCATCACCAACCTGGAAGAGGAGCATAAAGAAGAAAAAATGCCATCGGATCGCCTGGATCGTATCCTTGAAAAATCGTTTCTCACCGATTCCGGAAGAGCTAAGGCCTCTAAGATCCTGGGTTAATTTTCAGCCTTATGCCACCACTGTGTTAAGTCGCGGCGGCAGGCCAGAAGAACTCAAAAAAAAACCAGTACAGCTTGACATAAATTATATTACCCTCATATAGCCGATTTTTTCACTGGCATATGAGATTTGGGTACAAAAAAAGGCAGTAGATAAGTACCCACACATATGTTTTTCAGCATTCCATGGATATATATCATTGATATCTCTGGATTTTATTTTGAGGAATATATGCTCGGGTACTTAACTTACGTGGGCCAGCACCCAGCACCTTGCTGTTTAACAAAATCCAGAGGCCAAGCCCCTGATAGATATATAAAGGAAAAATACAATGAAAGTAATGCGAAAAATAATCGAAATTGACGAAGAAAAATGTGACGGCTGCGGTAATTGTGTTCCCTCCTGTGCCGAAGGAGCCATCCAGATTATCGATGGCAAGGCCAAAGTGGTGAAAGATCACTATTGTGATGGCCTGGGCGCCTGTCTGGGGGAATGTCCTCAGGATGCCTTAAAGCTCATTGAACGCGAAGCAGATGAGTTTGATGAGGCCGCCGTGGAAGCCTTTCTGGAAGAACAGAAGAAGCAACAGGACCAGAAAAAAGAGGCTGCCCCCACCGAGGGCTGTGGTTGTGGCTCCACTCATTTAAAAACCTTTCCCGTGGCAGGCGGATGCAAAGAGGCCA
>Ga0208900_1000548_pt1 | contig 23306 bp, 20 predicted proteins | sample AntAceMetag02UKK_FD_184763 | JGI IMG/M metagenome (GOLD analysis project Ga0208900, IMG submission 184763) | Saline lake microbial communities from Ace Lake, Antarctica - Antarctic Ace Lake Metagenome 02UKK (SPAdes) (version 2) | ecosystem: Environmental > Aquatic > Non-marine Saline and... | reverse complement strand
GCAATGGTACCTCCCATTCCAAGGGTTTCATCGTCTGGATGAGGTGCAAACACAAGAAATGGACCATGAGGCAACAAATGATCGTTGTAAGGAATTAACTCACATTCAGATTTTATTTTTTTCATCTGAGAATCCATAGGAATCCTTTGTATAAACCCAACATAGACAAGACAGCCCCAAAAAGTTTCTCTAATTTTTTTGCCAAAACTAAAGTCAAAACGATTATGATTCCGGTATATTAGATGGAGTTTCATATAAATTTACATGGCAGTAACCACCTGCCACAACAAAAAATAAAACTCCAATCATTGCAGCATTTTAGACGGAGTTTCATATAAAAATTTATTCCATACCATTATGCCCTCACTACGTTCTCACAGATAATGCGGGTAGTGTTTCATGGTGTAATATCATGCTTACAATTATCAACAAGATTCATTATGGTCAAGTTTAATTCTCGTGATTACCCTGTTATTTTGAGTAAAATGAGCGAAGTGTCGCTGTAGTGTTAGGGAGTTTTGGAACTGACGAGTCAATTTAGAAGTTGACAAAAGTTATATGCAACTGTAAAATCAGTGTTTTCTTTTGGTGGTATGTAGAGAATGACAATCCACTTGATATGTCTGGCGAACAATAACATATCAACAAATCCATAGATAAGGATAAGCTTAAAGCTTTTATCTCCTTAAGGGAGTTCATAACAAATAATCTACCCGTCTTTACTTAAAATATACAGTAAATACTGACCATTAAGTTTGAAAGTGGGTAGTTTTATTCTTATGAAGTCCCTAATTATGAAAAGAAATTATATAAAGCAATTTATTGGGTGGATAAGTGGATAGAGTTTGATGAAAAAGATCTCTTTGCCCATGCACAACAAGTCGAATTATTATACCGAATTCCAGAAGAAAAAGAGAATAAACCTTGCCAAGACGGTTGATATTGTGAATAAAAAACAAGCCAGTAATCACAGATTGAAGCGGATCCAAAAGGAAATTGAATTTATGAAAGATTTCGATTCGAAGTATTGGGATCGTGTCGATGCGGGAAGAAGAGGAGCATTGAATGTTGTTAACAACTAAACTGAATTTCTCCCGCTTTGAATTTAAATATGTTCTACCGCAGCCATTACGCAAAGAATTGGAAAGTGAACTGAGATTTTTTTTGGAATTTGATCCTTATGTTGAGTCACGACCCAAGCATCAATATTTTGTGCGAAGCCTCTATTTCGATGATCCTCATTATTCCTGTTTTTACGATAAGATTGATGGCTTGCACACACGTTCAAAATTTCGGGTACGCACCTACACATATGATCCGCAGGATGGGACTCCGCAGTTCCTTGAAATCAAGGGGCGCTATAACAATTTGGTATTGAAGAGTCGGATTCCCCTTGATCAGCCTTCATGGATTTCCTACGAGTCTGGGAATGGGTTAGTGAACAGATTACTGAGAGGTGTCACCCCAAGTGAAGTCGGTCGCAAATTTGAGTATGAACTGTTTCGCAAGCGTCTCAGGCCGGTGGCCTTGGTTGATTATGTCAGGCGGCCCTATATCAGCCGTTTTGATCCGGAGTTTCGGCTGACCTTTGACAGTGAATTGCAAGGGACTCGGACAAAAGCGCTGTTTCCCAACGGGGGAGCGTTTCAACCTCGCAGGCTGCTTTCTGGCTACACCGTGATGGAAATTAAATTTCGACGTCATATCCCATCCTGGTTTCATCGTTTGATACAGGCTTATGAACTTCGGCGTATTTCTGTTTCGAAGATCTGCCATGCCATGGAAGCTCTGGGAATCGCTGATGATCCTGCCTGATTTTTATCTACTATTATTTTGTTTGTTATTCTTTGATTTTTTAGAAAAGTGAGGGTGTTATGGAGGAAGAGTTTATGGATGCGGTCGGCAGTATGCTGACCTACTCGTACCAAGAGATGGTGATCAATATTGTGCTGGCCGCTGTACTTGGTTTTATGCTGGCTGTGGTTTACCGATATACCCACAAGGGACTCTCCTATTCCCAGTCGTTTACCCAGACAATTTTTTTTATTTCAATCATTGTAGCCATCGTTATGATGGTCATCGGTTCGAGTCTGGCTAAGGCTTTTGCCATGGTTGGCGCATTATCTATTATTCGTTTCCGTACGGTGGTTAAGGACACTCGCGACATCGCTTTTGTCTTTTTAGCCTTAGCGGTCGGCATGGCGGCAGGAACCTCCAATTATTTTCTAGCACTGGTTAGTGCAGGGTTTGTTTCTGTACTGGCGTTGGCGACTTATAAGTTCAACTTCGGTGCTCTTTACAAAAGTGAGTTTATTCTTCGTTTAACCTTTGATCAAAATCAAGACAGTTCTGGTTATCTGGAAATCATTCAGGAGTATGGCAAACGTTCCAACATGCTGCATATAGAGCCGTCAGGTGACCGGAAGTCCCTGCGCTTGACGTATGATATTTCTCTGAAAGAAGATACTACGGCGGAGAAAATGATTAGTGCTCTGGGGCATGTCAAAGGTGCTTCTGAGATTGTTTTAATCGCAGCCAAGAGTGATGTAGACTATTAATATGGAAGTCGATTTTTTATGATTCTCTCCTATCCCCCTGTGTCAGGATAGATGTCGGTCATTGCTCCAAAAGGCATCAAAGTAACCAATATCCGCCTGAGGTAGAACCGGTTTGTATTCCTGAGTTGACCTATGTGGATCATTCAGATCATGGTAACTCAGGCTTTCATATTACCGTAGTTGACACCTTTTGGAGCTGATATTTTTAAAATTGAGTTGAGGGACTACAGGTGTCCTATACTCAAATTCAGTCTTGTTTTAGTTTTTCCGGTCTATTTTAACAATAACTATTGTTCACTGCTAATGCCTAATTTTCTTTCCGAACAGCTCTTTGCCCCGTCATAGGAAGGACATATTTTTTTTAGAGTTATAAAAAAATTTAAGCTGTTTCGTGAAAAACGGCAAAAAAGCATTTACTTATCCTTTGCCAATGGGTATTTTATCCATGCAATTGATCATGTGTTTATGGACAATGGACAACAGGCACACGAGGATAAATTACACTATTAATGATAATACACATAGAGAATATGAATAAAAATGACGTTTAATAAAATATTCAATATTGTAAGTCTTTTTAGTCTTTTTATTTTTAGTTTAGTAGTATTTGTTTTTTACATTTGGATATTTGAAAAATCTTTACTTGATGATATTGGACGTAAAATTGTACTTTCTTATTCTGGATTATATAAAAATCAATTTGATGTAGTAAAAAAAATCATATCAAATGATCCTGAACATGGAATTTCACAGTTAGAGGATCTCTTGTCAGACTTAGAATCAGTAAAAAAAGGAGATCGTCTATCATCTAGAAAATACAAAATTCTAGAAATCCTGACTACTACACTGGAGAAAAAAGGGCTAACTGTAAAAGCATTAAGTACTGCAGAAAAATGGTCTGATTTTGATAACCGGGATCTGAATGGGCAATTTGCTTTGGGTTCTCTTCTTTTAAAAACACCAGGCAGAGAGGAAGACGGTAAACACTTACTACTCCGCTTGAATAAACTGGCTCCTGAAAATTCTAAGTTTGCCAGTCTCTATGCTGAGATACTACTTAAAAATGATAAACTGGTTGAAGCGTTTTTAGCGTTACGCTATTCTTTGCGAACATTAGAAGTAATGAAAAAGATGGTTTGGCAAATATTTTGGAATACAGGCGATGGTTTTACTGCTACACAGATGGAGAGTTTTATTCCTTCATTTGATGCAGAGGGTAACTTTATGTCGCATTTTTCTATACCAGCATCCGCCCGTACTCTACGATTGGATCCTCCCCCTTTTGTTCGAATGTTCATTGAGAAACCCATATTATTACGAAGCAATAATATGGGACAGAACAGAATAGAGCTATTGAACCTTTCGCTTAAATTCAATCAGATGTCTCAGCCAGGAAATTTTTTGAAAACATCTGGAGGGATAGATCCTTATTTTATTTGGAACTTACCTGCCGAATGGGATGGGGCTGACATGGACTATGTGTTATCCGCTCAGGTCCATGGAGAACTGCCGGCTATAATTCATGATATACTGAGTCATCCTGACGCTGATTTACTTGAAACTCAACTTGAAGAGACTGGTGAGATAGAAGCGATGGATCAACTGGTTGAGGTAAAGAGAAAATTTTTAAGGCAATCAGAGTCTAGCAATCAGGCTTTACAAGTGCAGAGACTGATCAAGATACAACGGGATTGTATTGAAGTGTTCTGGAATATAGAGAATGCACAATTTAGTGAACAGCGTAAAATTAGCGTGCCATTTAGTGGAATTCTGGAAGGTAATCAGTTGCTATTTGATTTGTCAATGCAAATAGGTTCACCAGTTACTCAACTACGGATCGATTTCCCTGAACAGGGGGGGGTAGAATACTCAATTGAAGCTATAAACATTTGCACGGATGGACAATATCACGAAATCAATGTTGCCCAAACTGATATGACAGTAAGTCGTGGGTTAAAAAAAAATAAAACCAAGTTAATTACAATCGGCCCCGATCCCTATTTTTATTTTTCCCTTCAAAGTAAGAAGAGTATTGTTAAAAAAATCAGACTTCAAGGGAGGGCTCAATGAAACCCAGATTTTGGATAGTTTGCCGATGGAGCCTATTAATTACACTACCTATAACCTGCCTTTTTTTTTATTGGAGCGGGGTAACTTTCGATCGGTTTTTTACCTTCGGAGTACGTTACGGAACAAGTCTATCGTTATACAATGCTGGAGTGCTTGAACTCAAACATCTTGTGAGGTTGGGAGAACTTAGTCTAAGCATGGTGCCTAATGATAATTATTTGAATAACGGCCATATTAGAACTATACATTTGTTCATTCCTGAGGCAAATCTAATGCAACTTGATTCGCATTTACCCCAGTCTGGTCGCAATTATGTCAAAGCCGGTCTTTGGGACGGTAAAAAAGTACGCAAGGTGAAACTCCGTTATCGGGGAGACAGTCTTTACCATTGGGGATCATACAAGAAATCATTACGGGTTAAGACAAAAAAAAGCCGATTATTTCAAGGAATGAGAAAATTTAATCTGGTCGCACCCCGTTCACCAGAGATGTTAAATAATTACTTAAGTTTTCGATTAGGTTCCCTTCTTGGATTGATATCACCCAAAGTTGAGATGGTAAATGTATTTGTTAATGGTAAGAATAATGGTATTTATGTGTTAACTGAACAACTAGAAGAATTGACATTACGTAATCATAAGCGTATGCCAGGAGATCTTTATTCAGGCGAGTTAGTTGGACGTGATAAGTATCGTGGGAGTGCTAGCGACTTATTCGATAATGCTGAATTATGGGATAAGGCTGCAGTCAATAACCATTACCCTGAAGATTCTAAAAAACCGATGAAACGGCTTATTGAGCTTGTTAAAGCAATACCTACAGAAGAAGTACATGCCGAACTTTCCGAGTTGATTGATATGGAGGCATTCGGACGATTTAGTGCCCTGGAAATTCTGACCAATACAGCTCATGTAGATAGAATACATAACTGGCGACTATATTTTGATCCAATGCGAGGACGATTTGTACCAGTTGTATGGGATTTGGTCGGGTGGTACTGGGTGGCACCAGAAGCTCGTCTTGATGTGATTACCAGTCCTTTACATCTGAAGCTGCACCAGAACGCCGATTTTTTGAGGGCTCGTGACCGTGCAATAAAATATTTTTTTAAGAAAGAGTTGGATAAGAAATTAATTGTAGAAGTTTCTAGTTTAATTGATGATCTATCCCCCTATATATATCAGGACCCTAATCTTGCACCGAACCTGAAGGTAGTTACACCTGAGCAAACGATCCAGGCGCTGGAGGACTTAACAGCGCGCATTCAAAAAGTTTTTATGGAGACCCGTGAAGGCTATAGCCAACTTGTAAATAATGACAAATTCACAGTTGATCATGAGACAGGGATTATTGCGATATCAATTGATGGTCGGAGTGCGGTTGATCAAGTGATATTCAAATATCTTAATCCTGTTTCTCAAGTTGTTTCAGGTCGGGTGGTTTTTTGGCATAACAATAAACGGAAATCAATTGATATTTCAGGGGCAATAATACAGCAGGGTTCAACGATTACAGTAGATTCACCATTGATTGCCAGTTTTGTGCCAGATGTCAGAACCATGCAGCCTGGTGCTGTTGCTGTAAACAAAATGCTTGTAACAAGCGGTTATTATGAGTTTTCTTTTTCTGGGATCTCACCTGAAAACAAACTGGATGAAATCAAAATTGATCGTGGTCTGGATGAGTCAACAAATGTTTTAAAGACTGTTTCTCTTGAAAGGAAAGGGTTTAAGGATATCTGGCTGATCGCAAAGGCACAGCCAATAACTACTCCGCTGATTTGGTCTGGTAAAGTTGAGATTAAAGGTGTCAGGGTAATTAAAGAGGAATTGATTTTACAACCCGGTACTATCGTGCGTTTACACCCAAAGGCTTCCTTGATTATAAAAGGACGGGTTATTGCCAAAGGTACACAGGAGAGACCCATTCGATTTATTCCAAATGATTTATCGCAAGAACCATGGGGAACAGTAGCTCTGGATGGTAAAGGTGCAAATGGTTCGCGATTGGATCATGTTGAATTTGCAGGAGGTAGTGGCCTTAAAAAGGATCTTTTCGAGTATACGGCCATGTTCTCCATACATGATGTAAAGGACGTGAAAGTGGAGCATGCTCTTTTTCATGACAGCAAAATTACAGATGATATGGTGCATGCTGTTTATTCTGACATTCATTTTAGTGATAGCACATTCGAAAGATCTTTATTTGATGGTCTGGATTTAGATATTAGCCAGGCATTGATTGAGAAATGTCATTTTCTTGATAGTGGAAATGATGCTATAGATCTGATGACAAGCAACGTAACTGTAATCGATACTGTTATTCAAAACAGTGGTGATAAGGGTATTTCTGTTGGAGAAGGGGCACATCTCTTAGCAATAAACGATCAATTCATTAGTAACGCTATTGGTGTGCAAGCTAAAGACAGTTCAATCGCTTCATTATACAATGTTGACCTCTATGACAATGCTCATGCTTTAGATGCTTATAAAAAGAACTGGCGCTATAAATCAGGTGGTAAAATCTACTTTTACAAAGGTCGTTTTAAAAATAACATGAAAATGATTACTGCGGATAAGAAGTCAATCATAAAAATCGATGACTGTTATAGTGATAAACTGATAGAAACTAATAAAAAACAAAGAATATTGGTGCAATCTGTTGATATGATTAACAAAATAAAACCAAAGAGTGCTAAATTGTGGCGTTTTCCAGAGGAAATAGCCTACATGAAATATGTAAAATCGTTTTTTTTAAATAAAATAGTCCCTACCAGAAGAGGAGCATTAAACATTGAGTAAAGCCAAACTTAAATTTTCGCGGTTTGAGTTTAAATATCTTTTACCTGCGCCAATCCAGATTGTATGAGTGAACGACATCGCAGGAAATGTCAAGAATTGAGCATTTCGTCCTTCTACACAGGAACTTGATCTTTGAGAAAATCCAGCACACTCCTTGGCAGTTCTTACCATGGAGTCGATTTCACAATCATCAGATTCGGAAAGGGGTCCGGTTTTTTCTTTCAAGACCAAAAGCAACTCCTGTGATTTTTGTCGAATTTTCCATTTTTGTTCAGGATACTTTTCATATTTTTCAAGAATAATATAGTTGGACTCAGGCTCAATAGCCACAAGACAGGTTTGAGGATGAAAGGTCTCATCTTCACACAGGATGATTAATTTTTTAGAACTGCATTCCTAAATATCTGAACACCTGACGTCACATTCTTCCCAGACATAGCGTCTCCTGATCCCAGACGTTTATTTTTTTCAACAGCCTGACACCAGTCTGGATGATTGGTAAAATGATTAAAGGCTTCAGGATGGGGCATAAGACCAAAGATACGACCTGTTGGATCACAAATCCCTGCAATGTCCCCCATGGATCCATTGGGATTTTCCGGAAATTTTCCCTTGGTCGAGGCTCCATTTCCAAGGGCATAGCGCATCACCACTTGATTGTTTGCTTCCAGACGGGCCACCACCGAAGGATCAGCCACAAATTTACCCTCTCCATGGCGAACGGGCAGATCAATCACCGGGTCAAGCCCCTTTGTAAACACACAGGGGCTTTTGTCATTGATAGCCAGATGGACCCACTGATCCCGAAAATTCCCGCAATCGTTCCAGGTCAAGGCCACAGACCGATCCGTATAATTCCCATCAAATCCTGGCAGCAACCCAAGATTCACCAGGGTCTGGAATCCATTACAAATCCCAATGATCAATTTCCCCTGGCCCACAAAGGAGAGCAGTTTTTCCCCCATGTGATTCTTAAGTTTAAGGGCCTGAATTACACCAGCCCCATGGTCATCGCCCCAGCTGAATCCCCCGCCAAAAGCCAGGATTTGAAAATCGTCCAAATCCACTTTACCGGAAACCAGGGCATTGATGTGAACCCGGTGGGCTCTGGCACCGGCCAATTCAAAGGCTGCAGCCGTCTCCATATCACAATTGAGTCCAAAGCCAGTTAAAACAAGCGCATTTACCGTTGTCATATCATATCTCCCAAGGGGGCTGTCCAGGCAGTTTCCAACTCATCCAGGGAATGATCAGAAACTATTTTTCCATCGGTCCCTTTGATCACAAGGCGGGTGTGGGCATCGGTGACATGTCCCACCATGGCACAGGCCATTCCCTTGAACATCTTCTCAAAGGTGCTCTGATTTTCAGGGGCCACAGTGACAATGAACCGGCCAGCAGATTCTGAAAACAACAGGGCATCTGTTCCAGGAACGCCATTTCGTTCATCCACCGGCATCCGGGTAAGATCCATTTCAAATCCCAAGCCACCGCCCATGGCCACCAAAGCCACATGGGTGGCAAGTCCCCCCCGGGCAACGGCATGGGCAGACGCGGTTAAACCGTTGGCAATGGCTTTTTCCAGGGCCCGGTAAATCACCTTGAATCGGTCAAAATTCACTTGGGGAACATTAACTCCCGTCTGATCCAATAATTCATAATATTCCGATGCACCCATCTCATTGGCTGTGGTGCCCAGCACATACACAAGATCCCCGGATACCTTGGGGGCCAGGGTCATGCATTGGGTGACATCATCCACCACACCGGTGGCCGAAAACTGCACCGTTTCCAGGGCCGACACCTTAATGGCTTCACCAAATTCACCGGTGAGGTATCCATCCACATACATGCTGTCCTTACCGGACAACAAGGGGATACCATAGGCCATGCAAGAATCCTTTAAAGCCCGGCAGGCCCTTACCAGCTGGGCCGCTTTGAATTTTCCATCAGGGTTTTTAATTGGATCATACTGAATATCCGGCCAGCAGAAATTATCCACCCCCCCCATGTGGGAAAGGGTGCCACCCACGGCAATGAGTCGCCGCACGGCCTCGTCAATGGTGCAGGTCATCATGTGGTAGGCATCAATCTTGGAATACCAAGGAAGCAGGGCCTGGGAAAAGGCAAGACCCTTCATGGAGGTCAGCACCGGCCGGATCACCGAGGCATCCGATGGAATATTGCGATTGACTCCCACCAGGGGTTTAATAACGCTACCCCCCTGAACCTCATGGTCATATTGCCTTATGATCCACTCCTTGGAGCAGATGTTAGGCCGGGCCAGCATGGCCCGCATCAGTGAGTTCACATCCTTGGGTGCTAACAACACGGGTTCGGTTAAACCCCGCAACGCCGGGGGTATCCACAGGGCATCAAACTCCCACTGGGGAAACCCCTTGTCCAGAAGATCCATGTCCACATAGGCACAGGTTTGATCATTATATTTAATGTGAAGTTTGCCAGAATCGGTGTATTCACCAATGACAGTACTTTCCACTTCGTGCTCCCGGGATAACGCCATGAACCGATCAATGTTTTCCGGTTTCACGGCAATGGTCATGCGCTCCTGGGATTCAGAAATCCAGATTTCCCACATATCAAGGCCGTCATATTTTAAAGGCACCTTGTCCAGCCACACCTCACACCCATTGCTGAGCATGGCCGATTCCCCCACAGACGAGGAAAGTCCGCCACCGCCATTGTCGGTGATAAATCCATAAAGCCCTTCATCCCGGGCAACCAAGAGAAAGTCATGCATTTTTTTCTGGGTGTAAGGGTCTCCAATCTGCACATGACCCGCCGGGGTATTTTTCGACAATACTTCAGAAGAGGCTGTCACCCCATGGATGCCATCCTTGCCCACCCGGCCACCGCTCATGACGATGAGTTCACCGGGAACCGTTGTTTTTTCATGGCTGGGTTTTCCGTCCACGGTTGACGGCATGATACCAAGGGCCGTGACAAATACAAGGCTTTTACCCATGTATCCATGGTTAAACAATGTCTGACCAAAGGTGGTGGGGACGCCGCTCTTGTTGCCGCCGTCCTTGACCCCCTCAATGACTCCATCAAGCAGGCGTCGGGGATGCAAGGGTGCCCTTAAAGGCCCGGCATAATCCATATCCCCCACACAAAACCCATAGCTTCCCATGATGAGCCGGGAGCCAAGGCCTGTGCCCATGGGATCTCTGTACACCCCCACAATACCGGTGATGGCACCGCCATAGGCTTCCATGTTGGAGGGAGAATTGTGGGTTTCACCGGTGATCACATAGTTATTTGTCTCATCAAACTGCCCCACACCGGCATTGTCCCACAACACGGAAACCACCCAGGATTTTTCATCTTTAAGAGCCAGGGTGGGATCTTTAATATATTTTTTAAAGAGGTTTACCTCCTCCACCGTCTCGTTGGTGGCCCCATTGGTGTACCGAAAAAGCCCCTGAAAGGTATTGTGATTACAATGATCACTGCGGGCCTGGGAGATATATTCCAACTCCACATCCGTGGGCTGGGCAAGGCCAGCCTTTTTTCGAGAAGCCACCACATCCGGGTCCAAAAAATATTCCCGAATCACGGGAATATCCCTGGCATTAAGGGCCAGATTCCGGGCATCACTGATGGCCTGTAACGCCTCATTGGAGTCTATGTCCATGACATCACACTGGGGTTCATGGTTAAGCAGCACCTTGGGAATAATGGTGCCCACCCCCTTGGATGCATCCCACTCAGATCTGGAAAAGACCTTCCATTGCTGGATAATACCGTTGGCCAGCAGTTCATTTGCGATTTTTTCCACATCACTTTTGGTTAAATCAGCCCCTGTGAGACAATACCGTTTGGAGGTGTAAATGCCTTCACCGGGCAGAAAATCCCGCTTTAACAAATCGGTGAGGGCCTCCATGGCCGTGCTGCCAGCATTATCTTTTACACCGGGTCGAAATCCCACCCATATACACCAGTCAAAATCCAAACTTAGGGGAGACAGAGAAGATATCTGGGTCACGGGATTGGTAAAAATTTCATCCTTCACCTTTGCCAGGGCATCCGGGGATAAATCCGCCTCCATGGTGACCAGATGTATGCATCGCCCTGCCTCAATGCCAATATTAAAATAGTCCCGGGCCTTCTTGATGAGGCTTTGGGCCTCGGCATCCACCAGCTGGGGGTTCAGGGCAATTTCAATACAGGAGCGCATATTATCCACCATTGAAAATCCTTATTATATCATTATAAAATACAAACACCATCAATGCCATGAGCAGCCCCATACCCAATCGGTTGGCCTGCTCATGGAATTTTTCACTGGCGGCTTTTCCCGTCACCGCCTCATAACAAAAAAAGACAATATGCCCCCCATCCAGCACTGGCACGGGAAACAGATTAATAATACCCAGGTTCACGCTGAGCATGGCAATGAAGAAAAAGAAACTTGCCACCCCGGCCTTTGCCTGTTTGCCAGCCATCTGTGCAATCATGATGGGGCCGCCAAGACTGTCCGCAGCCACTGATCCTTGAAAAATTTTCACCACGGACAGCACGGTGAGCCTGGATATCTCCCAGGTTCTTAAGCCCCCATGCCACAGGGCCTGGAAGGGGTTCAGGGAGATGTGGGTCACATCCCCGCTGGCACCCACACCGATCATGAAGCGCTTTATATCTTCACCAAAAATATTTTTTGACACCCGGATTTCGGGGTATACCTGGAACAGATGATCCCTGTCCCCCCGTTCCACCTGTATGGCAAGTACATCTCCGGAAGTCTCTCCAATCAGGGTCACCATGTCATCCCAGGACGTCACCGGTTTTCCGTCAATGGCCACCACCACATCTCCGGTGGCCATGCCTGCAACCTGAGCCGGGCTGTTTGGCCCCACCTCCCCCACCACGGGTTTTACAAAGTAAAGACCGGAAAATTGAAAAATGGCATAAAAAATCAAAAAGGCCAGCAAAAAATTAAACAAGGGTCCCGCCGCCACAATGAGTATTTTCTGGTACAACTTCTTATGGTTAAAGGACAGGGGAATGTCCGATTCGGCAAGGGGTGCGCCCGGCTCCTCCCCCACCATTTTCACATAACCCCCCAGGGGAATCAAGGAGATGCAGTATTGGGTAAATCCCATCCTGCGCTGGTAAATTTTGGGACCAAATCCCAGAGAAAAGGTCTCCACCCCCACGCCAAAAAACCGGGCCACCAGAAAGTGCCCCAGCTCGTGGAAAAAAACAAGAATACCCAAAACGATGACAAAGGCCACCAGTGAATTACCCATAATAAATCTACAACCTCAATGGCCAGTTCAAAAAACCTCTGACCGAATTTGCATACTGTTAATCATAGCCCCGGCCCGTTCCCGGGCCCAGAGATCCGCCGCCACAATATCCGACACCCCGGGTGAACTGACCACTGCATGGGCCTCCATGGTGGTTTCAATGATATGAAAGATATCAAGAAACCCAATGCGGTGGTTCAAAAATGCATCCACAGCCACCTCATTGGCAGCATTCATCACCCCGGGCAGGGTCCCCCCCGCTTCCAGGGCTTTAAAGGCAAAATCAATGGAGGGAAAACGCTTTCTGTCCGGGGCCTCAAAAAACAGCCCTATCAAATCAGGAAAATCGGGAAATTCAAGCCCCAGATCCAGGCGTTCCGGCCAGGCCAGGGCATATGAGATGGCGGCTTTCATGTCCGGCAGGCCCATCTGGGCCATCACCGTACCATCGGAAAACCCCACCATGGAATGAACAATACTCTGGGGATGCACCACCACCTCCACCTGACCGGGAGCGAGCTTAAACAGATGCACCGCCTCAATGATCTCCAGGGCCTTATTCATAAGAGTGGCAGAATCAATGGAAATCTTGGCGCCCATGTCCCAGGTGGGATGGCTCAGGGCATCTCTGGGGGTAAGGCCGGAAAATTTCCCCAGGGGGACTTCCCGGAAAGGCCCGCCAGATGCGGTGAGAAATATTTTGCGAAGATCTCGTTTACGGTTCCCTTCAAGGCACTGGAAAATGGCGCTGTGCTCACTGTCCACCGGGTAAATGGTCACCTGTTTTTCCGCGGCCCTTGCCATGACAATGTCTCCTGCCATGACCAGGGTCTCCTTGTTGGCCAGGGCCACCTGCTTTTTGGCATCAATGGCGGCCAGGGCCGGCATGAGTCCGGCAGCTCCCACCATGGCAAGCAGCACCGTGTCCACCATGTCGTGGGACGCTGCAACAAGATATCCTTCCTCACCCCATAAAATATCCACAGATGAGGTATCAGAAATAAGATTTTTGAGTTCCCGTGCCTTTTCCCGGGTGAACACCACCACCATGTCAGGATTAAAAATAGAAATCTGCTGGGCCAGAAGGGTCACATTATTGGCAGCCGCAAGAATGCGGACATTAAACCGGTGGGGATGACGGGCCACAACGGCAAGGGCACTCTGGCCGATGGAGCCGGTACTCCCAAGGATGGACAAATGTCTCATAGCAGAAATCCCTTGAAGAGATAGGCCACAGGTGCCGCAAAAATCACCCCGTCCAGGCGGTCCAAAATCCCTCCATGCCCGGGGAGGAGATGCCCGGAATCTTTAATTCCTCCGGTGCGCTTCAGGGCCGATTCAAACAAATCACCAATCTGCCCTGCCATGGCCGCAGTAAGTGCAAAACCAAGGGTTCCCATCAGGGAGACATCATGGATAAAAAGGACTTCAAACCCCACCCCCACCCCCATGGCCAGCACAAGGCCCCCCAGTGCCCCTTCAATGGTTTTATTGGGACTGATGCGCGGGGACAAAGGTCGTTTTCCATAATAAGAGCCGCAAAAAAAAGCACCCGTGTCACTGGCAGCCACCATTAACCAGAGCCACACGATCCACAATCCTCCTTTGTCACCCTCCCGGATCAACACCAGAAAAGAGAGAAAGAATGGGACATACACCACCCCTTGAATCTGCGTTTCTATGGCCCGAAGAATATCAGAACCCGGGGCATACACCACCAGAACCAACAATGTCAGAATCAAGACATTCAGGGCCGGTGCCAGCAACATCAGCCCAAGGGAGCCATTGTGGGCAGCCACCATCATAAAGAAGGCAGTAACTCCTGAAATAAGGGCAACCCCAATATTACGTTTTTCTTTCACATAATTGGGGCATTTTCCCAGCACAGAGAAAATAAATGAATCTGTTTTTCCGGAACAGCAACGGCCTTCCATGGAATCTGTAATTTTTGAAGACATCTCTCGTTCAGGATCATCGCCGGGAACAAAATGGAGGGGATCAGGACAGGCACCCTGGCGATCCAGGGCATCCCCATGGACGGGGAGGGGGACAATGCAAAAATACTCCCGCAGTCCCAGAAGGGATATAACAAGCACAAGTGAGGTAAACATCAAAGGGGTGCCCCGGAGGAGAATCAACAATAAAAGGGGCAACAGAACTATTGCGGTGAGCCATCGTTTGAGGAGCATTCAACCTTCCCGAATCTGCGATCACGTTTCTGGTAGTCCCTGATAATATCCATGAAAGCCTGATCCGTGAAATCAGGCCACAGGGTATCGGTAAAAAACAACTCGGCATAACCCGCCTGCCAGAGCATAAAATTACTCAACCGCTTCTCTCCACTGGTGCGGATCACAATGTCTGGATCAGGAATGTCAGCGGTGTAAAGATGTTGGGATACGGTCTCTTCTGTAATATCCTCCAGGCCAAGACTGCCGGTTTTCACCTTTTCAGCCATGAGTTTCACGGCCCGGGTCATCTCTTCCCTACCGCCATAACTCAATGCCAGGTTAAGTAGCATGCCGGTATTGTTCCGGGTAAGGGTGATGGTCTCTTCCATGGCTTGGGCAACATCTTTGGGAAGCCGTTCCTTCTGACCGATGACGCCCAATCGGATATCCTTGTCCATAAGGGTCTTACGTTCACCCGTTACAAATTTTTTCAACAAGGCCATCAGGGCCACCACCTCGGCCCGGGGACGTCCCCAGTTTTCCGTGGAAAAGGCATAAAGGGTGAGTACCTTGATTCCCATTTTCCGGCACACCGTCACAATGGAACGAACCGTATCAGCGCCTTTTTCATGGCCTCTGACACGGTTCATTAATTTCTTTTTGGCCCACCGTCCGTTTCCATCCATAATGATGGCCACATGGGCTGGCATCTTATCGGGGTTCAGCCCATGAAAAGGCGCAAGGTCAGGGTCTTGCTCTTTGTTAGACTTCAAGAATTTCCTTCTCTTTTGCCAGGTAAATTTTGTCCACAGATTCTATATACGTATCTGTGAGTTCCTGGATCTGTTTTTGGCCATTAAAGCTGTCATCCTCTGAAATATCGCCGTCCTTTTGCAGGGATTTTAGATTCTCATTGGAGTCCCGCCGGATATTCCGGATGGCCACTTTAAACTCTTCGCAAACCTGACGGGTATTTTTAGCAATATCCTTTCTCCGCTCCTCGGTGAGGGGGGGGATGGAAATGCGCACAATTTTACCATCACTTGAGGGGGTCAAACCCAGATTGGCCTTTAAGATACCTTTTTCCACCTCTTTGATGGCAGAGACATCCCAGGGCTGCACCGTGATAAGCCGACTTTCAGGGATGGCAACCGAGGCCATCTGATTTAAAGGGGTCAAGGTACCGTAATAATCCACCTTTACACTGTCAAGCATGGTCATGGAAGCCCTTCCAGTGCGAACCCTTTTCATATCTATTTCCAGGGCCTTCACCGTTTTATCCATGCGATCCTTTGTTTCCTGCAACACTTCTTTTATCATATGCGTTCACCCCATATTTTTTTTATATGAAAGAGTAGGCAACTTTCATGCTTCGTTGTGGGTAGGCCGAGGCCAGAATACGGTCTGCCCGTGGCAGTTATTAGAAAATAAAATTTCCGGGCAACCTCAGCAGAGCCCCCCCCGAGGGGCAATAGGAACCGGCCAATTGGGCCGTCTACGGTTCCGGGCCGGGCCCATTGCCCCTCGGGGGGGGCGGCATAATACTATTTTAAATTCCCTAAAAATGCCAAGATTATAACGTCGACACTTATTCTTCCGTACCATAAATACGGGTCCCCACCCCTTGTCCACACACCGCCGACAGAATATTATCCTCCTGGTGAAGGTCAAACACCCGCAGGGGAAGATTATTGTCCATGGCAAGGGAAATGGCTGTCATATCCATGACGTGGAGCTGACGTTCCAGCACATGCATGTAGGAAATTTCAGGAATAAAGGCCGCATCTTCATGGAGCTCCGGATCTTTGTCGTACACGCCGTCCACCTTGGTGGCCTTGAACAGAATCTGGGCATTGATCTCCTGGGCCCTGAGCACCGCAGCGGTATCCGTTGTAAAATAGGGATTACCCGTGCCTGCAGCAAAAATAACGGCCCGACCTTTTTCCAGATGGCGTAGAGCCCTAAGACGGATAAAGGGTTCTGCCACCTGATCCATGGACAATGCCGATTGAACCCGGGTGGGCACCCCTTGTTTTTCCAGGGCATCGGCCAAAGCAAGGCTGTTTATCACCGTGGCCAGCATACCCATGTTATCGGCGGCGGCCCGGTCCATGCCAGCAGAACTGCCAGCAACCCCTCGGAAAATATTACCGCCCCCCACCACCATGGAGACCTGTACCCCAAGATTATGCACCTTGGCCACCTCACCTGCCACAAAATTAATCATCTCAGGCTCGATGCCAAACCCCTGGTCACCCATGAGGGCTTCACCACTGAGCTTGATGAGAATTCTTTGAAATTCAGGTCTTCTTTCCATGGAATTATTCTCCTAATTGAAACCGGACAAATCGTTTGATCTGAATGTTCTCACCGATTTTGCTAATGGCTTCAGTGGTCATTTCCGCCACACTCATTTTGGGATCTTTAATGTATGGCTGACTTAACAGGCAAGAATCCTTATAAAATTTCTGAACCTGACCTTCCACAATTTTGTCCACGATGTTTTCAGGCTTACCCTGTTCCAGGGCCAATGCCCGATAGATTCCACGCTCTCGCTCCACCAGTTCCTGGGGAATATCTTCAGGATTGAGACCGCCGGGGTTACTTGCGGCAATGTGCATGGCAACATTCTTGGCAAACTCCAGAAAATCATCGGTCTTTGCCACAAAGTCTGATTCACAGTTAATCTCAACCAATACACCCAGTTTGGCACCGGCATGGATATAAGAGTAGACGACCCCCTCGGAAGTGGCGCGTCCTGCTCGTTTCTGGGCCTTGGCAAGACCTTTTTTTCTCAAAAAATCCAGGGCTTTGGCCACATCGCCTTCTGTTTCGGCAAGGGCTTTTTTGCAATCCATCATCCCGGACCCGGTCTGGTCACGAAGCTCCTTGACCATTGCTGCTGTAATAGTAACCATCATCAAACTCCTTATTCTGCCTGAGCGGCTGTTTGTCTTTTAATTTTTTCCACCACAGGACCGTCGGTGCCATCGGAAACAACGGTACGTTCGGCAGTTTCGATCATGGCATCGTCCATCTTCCCATCGTCGGCTGCCTTGTCACGACCGGCCTGCTGTTTTTCTTCATAGCGGGCCTGTCCTTCAACGCAGGCGTCGGCAATGCGACTGGCAAACAACCGAATGGAACGAATGGCGTCATCATTGCCCGGGATGACATAATCAATGTCATCGGGATCACAATTGGTATCCACCACGGCCACAATGGGAATCCCAAGACGTTTGCCCTCACGCACGGCAATGGCTTCATTTTTGGGATCAATGATGAAAATAGCTCCGGGAACCCCCTTCATGTTACTGATACCACCTATATCATTTTCCAGCTTGATCCGCTCTTTTCCCATTTGAACCCGCTCTTTTTTGGGATATTCTTCAATGCGGCCATCCATTTCAATGGTATTGAGGAACTCCAGGCGGCTGATATTCTTTTTAATGGTCTGGAAATTGGTGAGCATCCCACCCAACCAGCGGTTTTGGACATAATAGGTTTCTGCCCGGTTTGCTTCTTCGTAGATGGATTCACGGGCCTGTTTTTTGGTTCCCACAAACAACACCTGTTTTCCTTCGGCGGTGATGTCACTGATAAAATCAACGGCGGTCTTGAACATCTTCACCGTCTGTTGCAGATCAATGATGTAAATACCGTTTCTGGCACCAAAAATATATTTTTTCATCTTTGGATTCCAGCGCCGTGTCTGGTGTCCAAAATGTACGCCTGCTTCCAGCAGTTCACGCATTGAAATATCTACCATGTTGTCTCTCCATTCATCTTTATGGTTTTTTTCCACCACCCCTGTCATCCCCGGAACAGACCGCCCCACAAGGGGGCAGCACCCCATACCAGGTCCAAGGGTGTGAGTTGTTGTCCAAAGCACAGAAATTGAGCCCGGACATAAATCCAAACTGCTATATCAAAATCAAGATTTTTTATCAATTCTTTTTTTAAAATCTGGAGGCGGGGACAGATTTTCAAATCTGTCCCCCAACACAACACATTCCTAGGGAACCGGGGACAGATTTTTAAATCTGTCCCCTAATAGCCCGTCTTTTAAAAGAAAAGCAGGTTTGGAGGCGGGGACAGATTTTCAAATCTGTCCCCTAAAAGCAGTCCCTAAAAGCAGTCCCCTAAAAGCAGTCCCCTAAAAGCAGTCCCGTCTTTTTATAGAAAACCGGCAAGAAAACCCCTGAGTCTTTAGCTCAGGGGATGAATTGCCGGACTCGCTAACCTTGAGATTCAATATATTTCTTTACGGTATTAATTGAAGCATTTCCGATTGAGCAACAAAAATATCCATCACTCCAGAAAGTTTTTTCTTTCCAAAAAAATTTCTGAAGCTGTGGCCATTCTTTCCATATATAGTAAGTACTTTCCTGCTTTAATCGTCGAACAATTTGTAATGGAGATAATTTGGGGATTGATCATAACGTCGGCCACCTTGTGGTGAAATCTTAAAGTCTAAAAACAAACACTATTATTCCAATCATTTGCGGTGGGTCTTAATTTTTCTTCCGTATAGTGGCTCACCTTATGATCAATCCCGTATTTCAAATAAATTCAAAGAGATACCTACACCAATGTTCTTTGATGAAAAATCGTTTTAATTTGCTTGATATTTTTCACAATAGTCGTAACACCATTTGCTATCTTCACATAAGCACCTTTGTTTTGGACACCCACGGCCCTATAAATAGAACCATCAAACTCAACGATGTCATGGGGCCTGATACTGTATCTCTGCCTTCGGATCTGACGTCTTCCCTTGGACTTTTTAAAGCCACGGTACTTCCGTAAATTTTCCCCATTCAGGTTCTTGTTTCGAGTTCTGCGCCCATTATTAAGATCATTGCCGGAAACTATCTCGTTTGTTCGGATATCAAGGATCTTTGCATCATAGAATTTCTCAAGGCATCGGTTGTTCTTACGTTTTTGTTGAAAGAACACAGGGGTGGCTCTTTTTTGATGTTGGCCATTCGCTATACAAAAAGCATCATTAAAATGGGTCTTGGAAAGATCCAGCCTTATCCGATTATGTTTTGTAATATGGCCATATGTATGATCACATTGTAAAGTGTTAACGAGTTTCCAGCTTACCATGGACATAAAAGTTGCAGGCTTGAATGTTTTAACTTTGGGTTCCCATCCATACAGGGAACCATTCTTTTTGTGCCTTGGAGCTGTATGGCATTTAGTGCATAGCGTTATCAGATTCCCAGGCCTGTCTGTTCGATCCTTTTTCCAGAATCCGATATGATGAACTTGCAGGATCGGATTTTTTGCCTTGTTTTTACAATCCGGATGCTGACATTTGTGATTATCCCGATGCAAAATATATTCACGTAAATTCCAAAAACCGAGTTGTTCCCCTTTTTGATACTCTTTACCTTCAATCTCACCATCTGCTTTAATTTTTTGAATATCAAAAGCCGCTACTTCAATGATTGTTTCAGTTATTGGCATTATTGACTGTAACCGGTGAATAAATTTGATATGGCTATCCAGCTTATGCTGAATACTGGGAGCCAACCACCCTTTCGGCTTGTTCTGTTTGTCAAATCTGCATTTACGGTACCTAAGTCTGGACCTTCTTTGTCTGCGGTACATGCGCCTTTTGTTATTTCTTTCAACCTGACCTTTCAGCAATTCTATTTCACAGGCGAACAATTCCTTTGTGCTATCAATCACTGAAAAGCCAATGGTGGCATACCCTGCATCCACGCCCAATGTTAAATGTTGTTTGGATTCTCCTGTGGCATAACATAATTGAATAGTGAAAGGTCGATAGCTGTCAATTTTAGCTTTCCCCTGACGCATCAATACCCTTGCTTTCCGTGGGGAAGTCGGCATTAAAGCCGCCCCTCTCATGTTTTTAACAAATACTTGCAAATTAAATCCTTTGGTTAAAATTTGGCAGATACTTACAAGCTCTGCCCTCACATACGTGAGTGATCCACCTCGCCAATATTACAATGGGTTTACAATGTCAGCATCACTTCTCCTACCCTCAGAGATGTTTAAACACTGACCTGATATCCTTCGACGTGTGGAGTATCTCGGGATCACTATATATTCCAAAGTAATGTAGTCACCTAACTCTGCGACTTAGGCTAATCAACCGGGCTTACAAGTTGCCTTGCAAGCCCCTGAGTCTTTAGCTCAGGGGTTGTTGACTATTTTAACCACCCGGTGATGCCCTGCCTCATCCTGAATGGATTGAAACCCTTCATACACAGGCATTGTTTTCACCAGAGCCTCAATGGCATCTCTCTGATCAAAACCGGTTTCCATTAAAAGGATACCGCCGGGATTGAGGTGCACCACGGCCCGGGACAGGATTTCAGCAATGCAGTCCAACCCGTCAATCCCCCCGTCAAGGGCCAGTCGGGGTTCATAATTTTGTATTTCAGGGGCAAGGGTTTCAATGTCCCGGGTGGGAATATAGGGAGGATTTGACACAATCAAATCAAAGGCGGCCTGGGGGCTAAAGGGATCAAACCAGGAACCTGTCACCACAGAAAGACCGGGGACGCATTCAAGGGAACGGGCATTTTGAAGGGTGATTTCAGCCGCAGCCAGCGACACATCAACGGCAACATAATGGTGCCCTGGCATGGCCCGGGCAAGGGAGATAATAACCGCACCGGAACCCGCCCCCAGTTCCAGAACTTTCAAGGGAACTTCCCCGGAACCTTGCTGTTGCTGGAGTTGCGTTAACTCAGACAGGGCCGTTTCCACCAGGGTTTCCGTGTCAGGCCGGGGGATGAGCACATGGGACGAAACCGCCACTTCAATGTCCCAGAATCCTTTTTTACCGGTAATATAGGCCACAGGTTCCCGCTGCAACCGGCGCTTGATAAGGGTTTTATAACGTGCCAGTTCCCCAGGGTTCAAGGGGCGATCAAACTCCATATAAAGGGACACACGGTCCATGCCCAAGCAATGACACATGAGTATCTCCGCCGTAAGTCTGGGGCTGTCCACATCCTTGTCCTTGAAATAGGATGCCGTCCATGCCACTGTATCAAGGAGGGTCCACACCCGCTGGTGATCACTGGACATTAAAATTACTGGGACTCCTTCATCAACTCGGCCTGGTGATGGGTGGTGAGCTCGTCAATAATCTCCTGGATGTCTCCGGCCATGATCTGGTCCAATCGGTAAAGAGTCAGACCAATACGATGATCGGTCATGCGACCCTGGGGGTAGTTATAGGTACGAATCCGCCCACTTCGATCCCCGGTTCCCACCTGCCCTTTACGTTCGGCAGCTCTTTTAGCGTCCTGCTCCCGCACCATGGCATCCAGAATACGGGCCTTGAGCACCTTCATGGCCTGGACCTTATTTTTAATCTGGGACTTTTCATCCTGGCAGGTGGCAATAATACCCGTGGGAAGATGGGTCAACCGCACCGCTGAATCCGTGGTGTTCACCGATTGTCCTCCGGGTCCGGATGCCCGGAACACATCCACCTTTACATCACTTGGGTTGAGATCCAGCTCCACATCCTGGGCTTCGGGTAACACCGCCACGGTCACAGCAGAGGTGTGAACCCTGCCCTGGGCCTCGGTCTCGGGGACCCGCTGCACCCGATGGATACCACTTTCAAACTTAAAGCTGCTGTAAGCACCCTTCCCCCGGACCATGCACACCACTTCCTTAAAACCACCGGCATGGGCCATGCTGCTGTCAATGATTTCAACGACCCAGTGCCTGGATTCGGAAAACCGGGAGTACATGCGAAAAAGATCCGCCGCAAAAAGCCCTGCCTCTTCTCCACCAGTTCCGGCCCGGATTTCCAGAATAACATTCTTGTCATCCCGGGGATCCTTGGGCACCAGTAAAATTTTTATCTCTTTTTCAAGGGCCGTAAGCGACCGGGTAAGTGAGGCGATTTCTTCCTTGGCCATCTCCTGAATATCCAGATCCTCATCCTTGAGCATCTCACGGGCATCGGAAAGCTCTTCACGACCCCCCTTATACTCACGAAAGGCCGTGATCACCCGGATCAACTCCCCATGCTCCTTAAGGCATTTTTGATAACGAACCTGATCCCCGATAACATCAGGATCACTCAGGAGCTGCTCCAATTTTATAAAATGCGCTTCAATACCCTGTAATTTATTTATCATGACCATGGCCCTTAAACTCGAAAGGGGAAATCAGGTTATTTCCCTGACTCCCCACTTCATTTTGTTAACAACACCTATTTTTTTGATGCAGCTACGGCATCAAAACCTGCATATTTTCTCCGGAAACGATCAATCCGCCCTGCAGTATCCACAAGCTTTTGCTTGCCCGTGAAAAAGGGATGACATGCCGCACAGATCTCCACCCTGATATTTTCTTTGGTGGACCCTACCTCCAGCACATTGCCACAGGCACAGGATGCCGTTGTTCTCTTATATTCCGGATGTATCT
>Ga0208900_1000546_pt1 | contig 23324 bp, 17 predicted proteins | sample AntAceMetag02UKK_FD_184763 | JGI IMG/M metagenome (GOLD analysis project Ga0208900, IMG submission 184763) | Saline lake microbial communities from Ace Lake, Antarctica - Antarctic Ace Lake Metagenome 02UKK (SPAdes) (version 2) | ecosystem: Environmental > Aquatic > Non-marine Saline and... | reverse complement strand
ATTTTCAATTTTCGCAATTTTTCGAGGATGCACGAAAAACAATGAAATCATAGATTTCTGGTTTTTCGGCACTGATGACCGAAGACTGATATAAAATATTTGTAATTATAAACTTTAACTTTAGTCACTTTAGTTCACTCCACACTTTAGCTCACTTCCCCCTAATACACACTCGACTTCACCCTGATATTTTTTAGTTTTTCGGCAATCTTTTCAAGATCTTCCCGTGGTACACGTTTGAGTCCGGAAGCAGCTGTATCGCGGTCGAGGGAATAAAGCATTACGTAGCGTGGCCTGATCAGTTTGATGTGTTCGAGCCAGGCATCTACCTCTTCGTCAGTGGTATTATCAACAGTTGTTCCATCAATCTCACCCCGTACCAACATGGTTTGAACAACTGCCTTCTTTCCGAATTTCTTCAAATGACTTACAATTTCATCTAATGTCAGGTTTGATGATCCGGGTTTATTGATCAGACGGAAAGTTTTTTCGGTACCTGCATCCAACTTTAAAATATTGTTTTCAATTTTTAACAAAGCATCAAAAATATCCCGTCGGTGCAGCATACTGGAATTTGATAGCACCGTTACCTCGGCATGAGGAAAAAATTCATTCCTCAATCTAATTGTATCATCAATAATGCCTGCAAATTCGGGATGAATGGTAGGTTCGCCATTGCCGGCAAAAGTAATCGAATCGGGGATGTTGTTTTGCGCCTGCAAGCGGATGAGTTTGGTTTCGAGCGCATCAGCCAATTGACTTCTGGTAGGAAGTTGAACTTCCTTACCTTCTTCTTTTGGGGTCCAGCCACATTCACAATAAATGCAATCGAAAGTGCACCTTTTCCGCTCCACTGGTAGCAGGTTTATTCCGAGTGAATTTCCCAACCTCCTGCTTTTCACCGGCCCGAATATCATTTCATCAAATAAAAAACCTCCCATGTATTCTCTATTTTTAAAGGATTTGAATGGATATAATTCCCAATAATACAACAATTTTTTAATCGAAATGTTATTGATAGCATTACACAATTTTAAGGCTTATTTTTTAATACTTTTGCAGCCTATTTAACATGCAGTCATTAAAGGAAATACAAAAACCGATTAGGAACCACATCGAAATTTTTGAAAAAAAATTCAGGGCTTCGATGAAAAGCAAAGTGCCTTTGCTCGATATTATTACGCGATATATCATCAAGCGTAAGGGCAAACAAATGCGCCCGATGTTTGTATTTTTCTCGGCCGGAATTTCTGGAGGGATTGATGAATCAAGTTACCGGGCAGCTTCACTTATCGAACTGCTGCACACCGCTACACTGGTTCATGATGATGTTGTTGACGATTCAAATACCCGGCGTGGCTATTTCTCGGTAAATGCCCTTTGGAAAAATAAAATTGCAGTGTTAGTTGGAGATTATTTACTGTCGCGAGGACTTTTGCTTGCACTTGAAAGTGAGGAGCTGCAACTCCTGAAAATCGTGTCGAATGCAACACGCGAAATGAGCGAGGGTGAATTGCTGCAAATCGAAAAAGCCCGAAGGCTCGATATTGACGAAGAAATTTATTTTGAAATTATCCGTAAAAAAACCGCCTCGCTCATTGCTTCATGCTGTGCTGCGGGTGCCGCTTCGGCAGGTGCAAGCAAAGAGGATGTTGAAAAAATGCACCAGTTTGGAGAATATGTTGGTATTGCTTTCCAAATCAAGGATGACCTTTTCGACTACCAGGACAGTAAAAACATTGGCAAACCCAACGGCATTGATATCAAAGAGCAAAAGATGACCCTTCCACTAATATACATGCTCAACAATTCGAGTTTCATGGAGAAGCGAAAAGTGGTAAACATTGTAAAAAACCATAACAACAATCCTGAAAAAGTTGCAAAGGTGATTTCAAAAGTCAATGCCAGTGGTGGAATGGAATACGCCCATAAGAAGATGCTCGAATACCAGCAAAAAGCTTTTGATATCCTGCACCAATTCCCTGAGAGCCCTATGCGCAACTCGCTGGAAAATTTAGTGATTTTTACTACGGAGAGAAATAAGTAGGGTCCGTCCTTAAAGTTGCCATTTTACATGAATAAGCACCAAAGCACAAATTGTCAAATGACAAATAAATTTCAAAAATCAAATTTCAAAAGTCTGAAACGGTTTTGAACATTGAGATTTTGATATTGAGATTTATTTGAGTTTTGGTTTTTGAATTTTGGATTTTCCAAGTCCGAAGGAGAATATTTCAATTTAAAGACAGCCCCTATGTAAGCGGTAATTCGCTGATGGGTAATTTAGAATCCGTTATATATAGCAAGATGTCTATATTTTCAAATTAGCACATTAACAAATTTTCAAATTATCTCCTCACGCTTTCTTCAGCGTAAAAGCAAAGGTAGTCCCAACATTTTCCCTGCTCCTCACATTGATGGTCTGATCGTGCGATTCGATGATGTGTTTAACAATTGCAAGCCCCAACCCTGTGCCACCTTTGTCCCTTGCCCTTGCTTTGTCGGTCCGGTAAAAGCGTTCGAACAAGCGGGGGATATCTTCAGTGGCTACCCCCGGGCCATCATCGGTAACTTCAATCAGGATATTTTCATCCATATCAAAAAAGCCCACCACAGTTTTGCCCACTTTTGATTTGCCGTATTTTATAGAATTTTCCACCAGGTTCAACATCACCTGTCTGATCCATTTTGGGTCGGCTTCAACAAGGATTGGCCAGTCGTATTTCGTTCCGAAATCCAATGTAATTTTTTTCTTTTTTGCCTTAAATTCAAGAAAATCAAAAACCTCCTTTGTTAAATCAACGATGTCGAACTTAGATATCTTCATTTTAACCTGGCTGGTTTCCAGGTTAGATATAGCCTCAAGATCCTCAACAATGGCAATCATCCGGTTGATACTTTTTTCGGTACGGATAAGGTATTCGCGGTTGATGGTCTGGTCTTCAAGACCACCATCCAAAAGGGTGAGTACGTAACCCTGGATATTAAATATCGGATTTTTCAGTTCATGGTAAATATTGCCCAGGAATTCGCGTCGGTAAACTTCAGCACCTTTCAGTATTTCAATTTCGTGTTTTTTCTTTTCGCCCCATTCCAGTACTTCCTGATTTACGCGCTCGATAGTCCCTGCATTAAAATCCCTTCTTTCCAATTGCCCTCCCTTTTGTCGTTTGAGGTTGTAAATGGTTTTATAAATTAACCTGATTTTGTGATAGATGAATTTTTCGAGGGTGTATCTGAAAAGAAAAAATACAAACAAAAATAACAGCACATCAATCACCAGCAGATGATAGATTGAAAAGCTGATAAAAAATAGTGACGCCAGAGTGTAGAGAATGCTAAAGAAAAAGGTTACCAGCGAGGCGTTGTAAAACGATAGGCTAATGGGATCGGAATTTCGCATCAGGATTCAAATTTATAGCCTACACCTTTAATTGTTTTGATGCTTTTTAGCCCAAGCTTTTCGCGGATTTTCCTGATGTGTACATCTATGGTGCGGTCGCCAACAATCACATCGTTGCCCCAAACATTTGCAAAAATCTCGTCTCTCGAAAATACCTTATCGGGCTTGGATGTTAGTAACAACAACAATTCAAATTCCTTTTTTGGCAGGCTAATTTCTTCCTCGTCTTTAAGGATAAGGTATTTTTCCCTATTGATAGTAAAGTCTTTGAGCTCGATAATCTCAGGATTGATTTCTGGTTCTTTGTACCTGCGCAATAGCGCTTTAATCCTGCTTACCAAAACTTTAGGTTTTACCGGCTTGGTGATGTAATCGTCGGCCCCGGCCTCAAATCCGGCAATCTGGCTGTAGTCTTCGCCCCTGGCCGTAAGAAAAACGACGATGGTGCCCGACAACTCGGGAATATTCCTTATCTCGGTGCATGTTTCCATACCATCCATTTTGGGCATCATAACATCCAGGATGATCAGGTGTGGTTTTTCTTCCCTGGCAATCTCAATGCCGTCTTTTCCATTCCGGGCAGTAAATACCTTAAAACCTTCCTTTTTTAAATTATACCCAAGAAATTCAAGAATGTCTTTTTCGTCGTCAACAAGAAGGATTTTAAAACGCTCTGATTCCATAAGCAGTAAATAATAATGATTGAACAATATTGCCAAAAACCTTTCACAAATGAAATTTAAATATATTTGTGCCGCGATATTTCAGGGTTTGAAGTGTGTAAAATTAGTATTATTTTCACACTTGTAAGTTCAGTTGTTTACCAAATTCCAGCTTATGAATTATAAATTACTACTTGTCACCATATTTCTAATTTTTACCTCCACGCTGCTTTTTAGCCAAAGCTTTAATGGTGGGATCCTTGCCGGGGTTGCTGCTACCGAAATATCCGGCGACCGCCTTGATGGGCCTAACAAAGCAGGTGTTTATGCCGGTGGTTTCGTTAATACTTACTTTACCGACAGATCCTCTGTTCAGATGGAATTGGATTTTATACAGAAAGGTAGCCGTCAAAATCCTGATTCCACAAGTACTGATTCCTACCTATTAAGACTTAACTATGTTGAGCTGGTACTTCATTACAGATGGGATTTTGGCAAAGTATTCTCTCTTGAAGCCGGGCCTTCACTGGGTCTGTTAATTAACAAACCACCTTACGAGGAGTCGAATGGCCAGGATATTACGGGACGTGATCCGCAATTTAAAACCCCGGATTTGAGCCTCAATATTGGCATGTTCGTCAGCCTTACCGAGCGTTTGCGATTTAACATCAGGTATTCTAACTCAATTCTTGCAGTTCGGCCACACGCCAGTGGCCAGACCTACAAATGGAACCAGGGGCAGTATAACGAAAATTTGAGTTTTGTTTTTTTCTACCAGTTTTAAACCCATGCATATGAAACTGAAAATAGCTGTTGGGGTAACAGGGGCCAGCGGGGCAATTTATGCGAAAGCCCTGATCGATAAAATCAATGCCCACCCTGATTTGGTTTCAAGGTGCGATATTGTTTTTAGCGAACCGGCCAAAAAAGTATGGAAGTATGAATTGAATAATTCTGACTTTGAAAACCTCCCTAATAAAATTTGGTCCAACGATACATTTTTCGCACCATTTGCATCGGGTTCTTCAGATTTTGATGCACTGATTGTTTGCCCGTGCAGCATGGGAACCATGGCCAAAATTGCCAGTGGTCTTGCAAGTGACCTTATATCACGGGCGGCCGATGTAATGTTAAAGGAGCGGCGAAAGCTAATCCTTGTTACACGGGAAGCCCCTCTCAATATTATTCATATCAACAACATGAAAGCAATCACCGGGGCAGGTGGGATAATTATGCCTGCAAGCCCTTCATTTTACAGTCATCCAGCAGATTTAAATGAGCTTATTGATGGAGTTATTAAAAAGATATTAACAATTGCAGGGTTAATAAGTTTTAGGAATAATTGGTTATCAGAATAGGAAAGTAATAATTTTGTGTTAATATTACTTACATTTTATTAGTTTTGCATATAGAAAGGAAACACAAAATGCTGCTTTGATACAGATTTTCGGTGGCTGATGTGTTTTGAAAAGAAGGTTTAAATAGTTCTTTAACTGAAATTTACATTATTATTAATTGACAACTTGCCTATGGACAATTCGAAACAAAATTTGATTCCATTTTATAGTTTAAACAGTATTAATATTTCATTAATTTGTTTAAAACAATCAGGTAATTTAGTGTGAAGGTTGGTTTAAAACATTTTTAAAATCAATTTTTAGCACTTTTCTATTTGATGTAAAAATTATTCGTAAACACATATAAATTTAACAATTAGAGTATTAATTAATTTACTAACCAAAACTTCAATTATGAGAAAATTTACACTTTTGCTTGCCCTGATGCTTTTTATCGGGATGCAAGTTACACAAGCGCAAACCAGGACCATCACAGGTACGGTAACAAACGCGGATGACGGGAGTACAATTCCCGGTGTTTCGGTTGTTGTTAAGGGTACTACTTATGGTACTACCACCGACTTAGATGGAAAATACTCCCTGAGTATTCCTGAGGATGCAAGTAGCCTTATTTACTCCTTTGTTGGTATGAAAACCGCAGAGATGGGTATAGGTGGGGGAAATGTTTATAATGTTGTTATGGAGCCTGAGGCAACTTCCATTGAAGGAGTTGTTGTAACTGCGCTCGGTATTTCACGTGAGAAAAAATCACTGGGTTATTCTACGCAGGAAATCGGAGGAGATGATTTAAACACTGTTAAGGGCAGTAGCTTCATTAACAACCTTCAGGGTAAAGCTTCTGGTGTTCAGGTAAAATCGAGTGGAAACATGGGTGGATCGACAAATATCATCATCCGTGGTTCAAATTCAATTACCGGTAATAACCAGGCTATGTTTGTTGTTGACGGAGTTCCCATTAACAACGACAGAACCAACAATACAGGTCAGGTTTCAGGCCGTGCAGGTTATGACTACGGAAGCGCGGCTTCCGACATCGACCCGAACAACATTGAGTCAATTAACGTACTGAAAGGTGCTGCTGCTACAGCACTTTACGGTTCAAGGGCTGCCAATGGTGTTGTTTTGATTACCACCAAAAAAGGTAAGAAGAGTGTTGGTGGTGCAAAAATCCTTGGTGTTACTATCAACTCGAGTGTAACCACAGGTTTTGTTGACAAAACAACTTTCCCTAAGTACCAAACCAATTACGGTGCTGGTTACGGACCATACTATAGTGATGGTGACTATCCTGGCCTTGAGCACATTTATGATGTTAACGGTGATGGTGAAATTGACTACACTGTTCCAACAACTGAAGATGCTTCAATGGGTCAGGAATTCGACCCCAACCTGATGGTTTTCCAATGGGATTCATACGACCCTGATAATCCAAATTACCATAAAGCTACACCTTGGGTTAATACACCAAACGAGCCTGTCGAATTTTTCGAAACGCCATGGTCATATACCAATAACATAGATATCATGGGTGGTGGTGAAAAATCAACATTCAGGTTATCTTACACCAATCTTGACCAAACCGGTATTATGCCAAACAGTTCGTTAAAGAAAAACAATGTTTTATTGAATGGATCATACGACATCCTTGACAATTTGAAAGTTACTGCTTCGGCAAATTACATCAATACAAATGGTAAGGGCCGTAACCCAACAGGTTATAGCGACAACCTTTTGTCCTCTTTCCGTCAGTGGTGGCAGACCAATGTTGATGTTCTTCAGCAAAAGGATATTTATGACCAAACTGGAAGAAACGTTACCTGGAACCCAAAATCACCCACCAACCTGGATCCGATTTATTGGGACAATCCATACTGGGCACGTTACGAGAATTATCAAACCGATACCAGGAGCCGCTTCCTTGGTTATGCACAGGCCGACTGGCAGATTACAGATAACCTCAGTTTGATGGGCCGTTACTCAATTGACACTTATAGTGAATTACAGGAAGAAAGAAAAGCTGTTGGTTCAGTTTCTGGTGAACTTGGCGTTGGACGTCCTGATGTAACTTCAGGTTATACAAGGTTCGACAGAAGTTTCACTGAAACCAATATTGACTTCCTTGCTAAATACAACAAGTATCTTGGCGAAAACTTCAATCTTAATGCATTGATAGGTACCAACATCAGAAGGTCAACCGAAGACCAGGTATTTGCTTCAACCGATGGTGGTTTGATCGTTCCTGGCGTTTACGCGCTTTCAAACAGTATTAACCAAATGCAGGCACCTGAAGAAAGATATGCACAAATAGGTGTTAATGGCTATTTCGCCGGTGTTACTGTTGGATACAAAAACCTTGTTTATTTAGATGGAAGCTTCAGGTATGACCAAATGTCAACCTTACCTCCAGACGACTGGGGATATCCTTATGGAGCAGTTTCCGGAAGTTTCGTATTCTCGAGCTTAATGGAAGATCAAAGCTGGTTACAACTTGGTAAACTCAGGTTAGGTTGGGCGACTGTTGGTAATGGCGCACCATGGGGTTCTACCCATGATACATATTCACTCACAGGAAACTGGGGTGGTACTGCTTTGTTCTCACTGCCAAATAATAAGAACAACCAACAACTTAAGGCAGAAAGAACAAACAGCCTTGAGGCAGGTCTTGAAATGGTCTTCCTCCAAAACAGGTTAGGATTCGACTTTTCATATTACGATAATCAAACCGTCGATCAGATTATTCCTGTTGCAGTATCTTATGCTACCGGTTATTCAGGAAAATATGTTAATGCTGGTACTGTTGATAACAAAGGTTTGGAAATTACCCTCCGCGGAACACCAGTTGTAAGCAGCGATTTCAGGTGGGATATCATCCTAAACTGGGCACGTAACAGGAATGAAGTTGTTGAACTTCAGGAAGGCCTTGAGAATCTTCAATTGGCTTCCCTTCAGGGTGGTGTAACTATCAACGCCCGTGTTGGTGAACCTTTGGGAACTATCCAGGGTACTGACTATGTATATGATGCATACAATGAAGATGGCGATCCTGCTGATGGAGCCAACAGAGTTGTTGGTTCTGATGGTTATTACCTTAAGTCATCTACCTCCGACATTATTTTGGGTGACATTAACCCTGATTGGACCGGTGGTATCAACAATGCATTCACCTACAAAGACTGGTCACTTAGTTTCCTTATCGACTGGCAAAAAGGTGGAAGCATTTTCTCTCTTGACCAATGGTATGGTATGGCTACAGGTTTATATACAGAAACTGACTACACCAATGACCTTGGAAATCCTGTCAGGAGCCCTGTTTCTGATGGTGGTGGTTTAGTTCTTGGTGGCGTTGTTAATACCGGTACTGAAGAAGCCCCTGTTTATGAAACAAATACTACCAGGGTTGAAGGTGGTAACTACCGTGTATTTGGGTATTCGAAAAACCCAAATAAAACCTTTGTATTTGATGCCTCCTATGTGAAATTGCGCGAATTAGTAGTTTCTTACAGCATTCCAAAAGCAAAACTTTCAAAAGTATGGCTCCAGGGCGCTACATTTAGCCTTGTTGGAGGAAACCTCTGGATTATCAGCAAAAACCTGCCTCATGCAGATCCCGAAGCATCACAAGGTGCAGGTAACGTTCAGGGATGGCAATCAGGTGTTATGCCAGCTGTGAGAAATGTTGGATTTTCTGTTAAATTACAATTCTAAAACTTTTAAAATATGAAAAAAATAATATTAGCATTAATAGTTTTAATCGGGGTTTCGACATCCTGCACGAAAAACTTTGAGGATTTTAATAAGGATAAAAAGCATCCGACCGAAGTTCCGGGTGAATTTTTAGTTGCAAATGCCCAAAGGGCCATCGCCGACCAGGTTGCCAGTACCAATGTTAACCTGAATGTCTGGAAATTGTTTGCCCAATACTGGACTGAAACAACTTATACTGACGAAGCAAACTACGACATTGTTACCAGAACAATTGCCGATTACACATTCCGTGCGTATTACCGTAATATTTTAGCCGACCTGAAAGATGCTACAAATGTAATTACAGCAGAAAAGCCTGTGGGAGATGCAGGGGCCATTGCAAAGGAAAATAAATTGTTGATCATCGAACTGTTAAACGTTTATTGTTACAACAGGTTGGTTGATGCCTTTGGTGATATCCCTTACAGCGAAGCATTGGATATCGAAAATATCCATCCTGTTTATGATAATGCTACCGGAATTTATGATGACCTGATTATGAAAGCTACCAATGCTGTTGCTGGCTTGAATGCAGCAGGTGGAAGTTTTGGAGGTAGCGACCTTTATTTTGCTGGCGATGTTGCTATGTGGAAGAAGTTTGGTAACTCCTTGATCGTTAAAATGGGTATCACACTTGCTGACGTTAGCGAAGGAAAAGCAAAAGCTGCTGTTGAAGGCGCTTATGCCGGAGCTTTTGAAATGGGCGAATTGTGTCAGCTTGTTTATCTTGGTGGTTCAAACTCTAACCCACTTTACCAGGATATGATTCAGAGTGGCCGTGATGACTTTGTTCCTGCTAACACAGTTGTTGATTTGATGAACAACCTGGAAGACCCACGTCGTCCCGCATATTTTACACTTTATGAAGGTGAATATGTTGGTGGGGTTTATGGTGAAAGCAGTACTTTTTCACAGTATTCGCACGTTGCTCCCGAAATCCAGGAACAAACATATCCAGTGACTTTGATTGACTATACTGAAATTGCCTTCTATCTTGCTGAAGCAGCTCAAAGAGGCTATGCTGTTGGCGGAAGCGCGACTGAGTATTACGACAAAGCCATCATGTCCTCATTCAGCCAATGGGGTGTTGAAGGTGCTGCTGATTATATTGCAGCCCAGCCTTACGATGCAGCCAATTGGAAGCAAAGTCTTGGTACACAAGCATACATCGCTTTTTACGTACGCGGGTTTATTGGATACACTTCATGGAGAAGACTTGATTATCCTGCAATGAATCCAGCTCCAGCACCTCCTCCGGGGGCCGGTGGAACTGTTCCGATGCGTTTTACTTATCCTATCAACGAGCAAACCTTGAATGGTATCAACTACACTGCTGCTGCTGCAGCTATTGGTGGTGATGAATTGAAAACTAAGATTTTCTGGGATAAAAACTAGGATTGGTCCTTACTGATATATAAAAAGGCCGCTACTTTGTTAGCGGTCTTTTTTTTTGATGAAAATGATTACATTATTTTGCACTATTCTGAGTTTGATGAAGATTGTTTCTTAATTAGGGGTTGCTGAAAAACGCCATGACATTTTATTAATCAATATTTCGGTGCGCTGCACCTTAAAAACTACTGTTGATTTTGATTCTATAAAGATTTCGCCACTCTGTGGCTTAAAAAATGGTGCAGGGCACCAAAATCTTTATAGAAGATAATACAGAGTGCAAACAGAGGTGCAGGGCACCGAAATATCAGATGCATGGTTTTTTAATCATTTCTATAGTAAACCTTACATCAAAGACATGTTTTCTTACATCTAATGTATTCATTATCTAAAACATATTGGTTTTTCAGCAGACCCTAATTATAGGTTTCTTCCCGCACGTGCGGGACTGCGCTCCATCGAAAAGACAGGGCATGAATGTCCCTCTCGCTATAAACCCTGTATGAAGCCCTGTCTTTTCGACCGCAGGGAGAAATCTATTTTTTGAGACACCCTGAACTTTTGAATCAACGAATAAACTTCCTTATCTCGAATCCAAAATTCACTCCAAGGTAAACTTATTGACATGAAGCGATTAAGAAGAAAAACAATCTTCTTCAACATTAATTTCACTGTGTCCATTTTAATTTTTAATTTTAACCCATATTTTAATATCAATCGAAAACAACACAATTTAAAGTGAAGCACTCAGGCCAAAAACCAATAAGTACCATTCAACTATTTTGTGTCTTTATCTTCCTTCTCATTGGATATAGTTTATCGCTGAATGCCCAGGTTACAGCATCGGCTTCAACGGACGATGCACTGGGAAAACTCTCAGCTTACACAGCAAAACTTTACGGCACCAATGATGTTGTTGTAAATGGCAGGAAGTACTTCCCTGAACACTACAATGCAAAAGGTGACCCTTATTTCCTAACTGATGAATGGACTGAAGGATGCCTGGTCATTGATGGAAAAAGATATGACCATCAGGACTTATTGTATAATATCGACATTGAAAAAGTAATCCTTAAAACAACCATCGATGACAGCCTTAGCGTTTTTCTGGTGCTTAATAATGAATTTATTGATGCCTTTTATTTGGGACAACGGTATTTTATTAATGCTAAATCGATTAATAAAGAATTTTCTGGTTTTGTTGAACTGGTTTATAATAGCAGATTTTTAGTATTCTCAAGGCATCAGAAGTCATTTATGTCGGAGTATTCCAGAAGTGCACCCAATGGCTTTTACTCAGGAACAAAATCAGTGCTTTATATTTTAATCCCGGGACAACTCGACAAACTAGCTACAAAAAAATCACTACTCAAGTATTTTTCCGATCATCAAAAAGAGATTAAGACCTTCATGCGCAAGCAAAAGATAAAATATAAAAAGGCCGATTATATTCAACTCAACAAACTCTTTGAATACTGTGACGAAATTTCGCACAAATAGAATTTTTAGCAAGGGACATTTAGTAAGCCTTCTTTTTATTATTATTTTGGCTATCCCGGCCTTTAGCCAGAAAAACGAGCTTATAATAACTGATGCTTATAATAATTTAAGTTTTAAAGACTTCGTTACCAAAACTGAATCCAATCTCATAGTCCGGTTCTTTTACAACCCTGATTCAATCCCCGATATTTCTATTTTTGTAAGAAGTAGCCCAGCCAAGTTGATGGATGTAATTGCTGGAACTTTTACACCACTTGGCATAAACGTTTCTATCGATAGCTTTGGCAATATTTTCCTCACCAAAGGGCAGGTACTAATTACAAAACTTCCGGAGGACTTTTTTATGCAGTCACAGGTTTCAGGTGCTGAACCGGATACATTGGCCGTGACCAGGGAAACCAACAAAACCTTCCTTAAAACCAGCGATGCTTATGTAGCCGAATCACGCACTGTCGGAACAAAGAAAGAGGGTGCCAGGAGTAAAAATGCACTGATTAGTGGATATGTCATCAACATGAACGATAGTTTACCTGTAATTGGCGCTACTGTTTTTGTTGAGGATTTAGAAAGCGGTACCTCAACCGACGACAAAGGTTTTTTTACCCTTACCCTGCCCAAAGGTAAATACACCATGGATGTGCGAAGTGTTGGTTTTGAAGAGATGAAGTACAAGGTGGAGGTGCTGTCCGGCGGGCAATTGGATTTTAATCTCCCCGAAAAGGTATTTCTTATGCAGGCCGTCGAAATCCGTTCGCAAACCAACCATAATGTGCGGGGCATGCAAATGGGTATCGAAAAGCTTTCAATCAACGAAATTAAGGAAATTCCGGTAGTGCTTGGCGAACGCGACATCATTAAAGTAGCTCTGCTATTGCCGGGTGTGCAACAGGTTGGTGAGGGTTCAGCAGGTTTTAACGTGCGTGGCAGCCCCGCCGATCAAAACCTATTTTACCTCAGCGAGATCCCCGTTTACAATACATCACATTTGTTTGGCTTTTTCTCAGCCTTCAACCCTGATGCAATCAGCGATTTTAGCCTCTACAAAAGTAGCATCCCCGCGAGTTATGGAGGCAGGCTTTCTTCCATTTTTGATATCAGCGCAAAGCAGGGCAACAAAAAGAAGTTTTCGGCCAGGGGCGGCATAAGCCCAATCACTGCCAGGTTGCTTGTTGAGGGCCCTGCCATCAAAGATAAACTGAACTACTTGGTTGGCTTCCGGTCAACCTATTCCGACTGGGTGCTCAATTTTGTTCAAGACCCGGATGTAAAAAACAGCAAGGCCAATTTTGGGGATGCCATTGTTAATCTAAGCTATCAGGTTAATCCAAAAAATCAACTGAAATTGATTAGCTATTATAGCTACGACAACATCAGCCTTGCTACAAAAGTTGACGACAAATACAACAATGCGGGCGCATCACTCTCCTGGTACCATACCTTCAACCCAAGCCACGATTTTAATTTATCTTTTGCCTACGGGCAATACAATTATTTTGAAGATAATTATGAATACAGTCTGGCTGCTTACAGCCTGAATTACGAACTGCAACATTACCAGGCTAACATGGATTTTTCTTTTAAAAAGTTCGAAAACCATAATATTACTTACGGGATAAATAGCATCCTGTATAAAATTGATAATGGGGGTCAGCTACCGCTGGACGACAATTCATTGATAGTTCCGGTTTACCTTGGTGAACAAAAGGGATTGGAATTGGCAGCCTATGTGGGCGATGAGTGGCGAATCAATCCGAAACTGTCCTTATATGGCGGTTTGAGGTACAATAATTACTCCTACCTCGGGCCGAATACGGTTTTTAGTTATGCTGATAATTTACCTAAAACACCGGAAAATATTACTGACACCCTTGAATATTCTAACAACGAGGTGATCCAAAATAATGGTGGTCTTGATCTCAGGCTTTCAGTTACTTATTTGATCAAGCCGAATCTATCCTTTAAAGCCAGCTACAACAACCTCCATCAATACATTTTCATGTTGTCGAATACTATTGCACTTTCGCCCACCGACAAGTGGCAACTGTGCAACAACAATATCGAGCCGATGGCGGGAAACCAGTATTCGCTTGGTGCTTACACTAATATCGGTGCACAACAAATCGAGTTTTCCCTTGAAGGCTATTATAAAAAAGTACACAATCTGGTGGAATACAAAGATGGTGCGAACCTGGTGGTGAACGAACATCCCGAGCAGGATGTGCTACAAGGCGAACTGGAATCGTATGGTATAGAGGTGATGCTGAAAAAGCCTGTTGGCAAACTAACTGGCTGGCTCAATTACACCTACTCAAAAGCAACAGTTTTGGTGAATAATACGCCTACGGGCGAAGTGAACAACTTCGGGATGGCCTATCCTGCAAACTATGACAAACCACACTCACTTAATCTTGTGGCTGCCTATAAGGTAAGCAAGCGAATATCTTTTTCAGGAAATGTGGTGTATTCAACCGGCCGCCCCATTACCTACCCAACTGCCATTTATTATCAGGATGGACAGAAAATACTGAACTACTCGCTGCGCAACGAATACCGCATTCCCGATTATTTCAGGGTGGATCTTTCGATGAAATGGGAAGGAAATCTGAAGCGCAAAAAATTCCTGCATGGCTCCTGGATATTTTCGGTGTATAATTTAACCGGAAGAAAGAATGCTTATTCGGTTTACTTCAAATCGGAGCAAGGGCAAATAAATGGCTACAAACTATCCATTTTTGGCGCACCAATCTTTTCTATCACCTACGATTTTAAGCTTGGGAATTATGCGGATTAGGCTCACCAATATCGTTTCTTTAGTGATCATTATTTTATTTGTTAGTTGTGAGGAGAAATACTGGCCCGACCTGGGCGGGAAGTACGAAAGCCTGTTGGTGGTTGATGGAATGATAACGAATGAACCAGGCCCGTACATTATCAGCTTATCACTCTCGTCGCCGGTAGGTAGTGATATTTCTGATTATTTGCCAGCATTGGGTTATCAGGTAAAAATAAAAGATGATCACGGAAACATCGAAAACCTTTTCGAACTTAGCCCTGGTATTTTTTCTACCTCAACAAACGGGATACAAGGAGTTGTTGGCAGGAAATACATGCTTGAGATAATTTCCCCTTCAGGAGGGCTTTACCAATCAAATTATGAATTGCTCCGACAACCCACGGGCATCGAATCGGTTTATCACAAGCTTGAATATCGCCAAAATGAAAACCTGCCTTATGACATTGCCGGTTACCAGTTTTACCTGAACACAGCTTTAGCCCCACGGGATTCATGTTATTATTTGTGGGAATTGACTGCCACATATAAATACCAAGCCGATCTAAAGATAAGGTATGTTTATGATGGTACACTGCGGCCATTTTATAACTCAGACTCCTTGCGGATTTGCTATAAAACACAAATTATTAAAGAAATATTTACATACGCGACAGTTGGTTTAGCAACTCCTGTATTAATAAACTATCCCTTAAATTATGTATCTACCGAAACACGGGAGCTTTCTTTCAGGTACAGTTTACTGGTAAAGCAATTATCGATTTCGGAAGGGGCTTATAAGTTTTGGTTTACCGTGTTTGAACAGAATTCCAATGCAGGGGATTTGTATTCGCGACAACCCTATCAAATCAGGGGGAATGTTTTCAATCAAGATAAGCCAAACGAAAGTGTACTGGGATATTTTACGGTGGCCGGGATATCCGAAAAAAGGATCTTTGTCAACCGGCCGGATCCCCCAATAAAAATGAGGTGCCCGGTGTGTGTTGTTGGCGATGGCGATGTTGAGAACTTTGCTAATATTTTTTATTCCACCGAAAACCAATGGCCACTGTATGCAACTTTCGACCAAAATTATCGTGCAGCACTGCCCAACCAAAGTTGTATGAATTGTGAATTGAGTGGTGGTGTAATTCAGAAGCCGGATTTTTGGGTGGATGATTAGAAGGGAAAGGGGGTAGGGGGAGAAGGTATAAGGTATAGGGTATAAGGTATAAGGTATAGGGTATAATGGAAAAGGGAAATAGGGTGTATAGGGGAAATAGGGTGTATAGGGGTAATAGGGGAAACCATTGATGATTTTTGATAGTTGATCTTTGGGGGCTATATCAAAAATCTCACATCATACATCGGACTTCTGACATCGGTCACCAGACGATAGGATATCGAACCGAAGAACATTGAATAATGAATATTGAAGTAGGATAGGGATTTTTGATTTTTAGTACCGACCTGTCAGAGTCCGACAAAGGAGGTCCTGACAGAGTCAAGAGGCATTGGGTATAAGGTATAGGGTTTATAGGGGAAATAGGGGAAATAGGGATTTTTGAATTCTCGATTACAGATTGATGATTTTGAATTGGAAACAGACATGTCAGAGCCAGACGACGACCAAAGGAAGTCCGTATGGAAGAAGGTCTTGACAGAGTCGAAAAAATCAGAAGAATAAAGGTGATTGGATTAATTGTATTGTAAACTCTGACAGGTCCTACGAACTCTGTCAGGTTTTATGGATTAACCTGACAACGTCAAAAAAGAACAGTAAACACAAAAGATTGAGATATTTAAATAAAATACGGTTTTATTGTCTGACCAGATTGCGGCCAATTGTTGCAATTTCGTTTGTTACATTCCTTATATTTAATGCCTGTGAAGAAAGGTACTTTCCTGATATCGATCCCAAATATGAAAATATCCTTGTAGTGGATGGCATGATAACCAGCGGTCCCGGGCCCTATACTGTGAAATTAATGTCATCTCTGCAACTATCCGAAGCTGAAACAACACCATTGTCAGGGTTTCATGTAATTATTAATGATGATTTTGGCAATACTGAAACCCTCACCGAATCAGGACCCGGTACCTATGTTACAGACCTTAACGGAATCCAGGGAACTCCGGGGAGAAGCTATCAAATAAAAATTCAATCGCCAAATGGTAATTCATATCAATCGGATTTTGAATTGATGAACCAAGCAATTGCTATTGATACCCTCTATCCAAAACTAGAGTTCAAGCAAGACCCATACTTAATCCATGATATGGCAGGCTACCAGTTTTATGTGGATACTGAGCCCTCGGATGTTGATTCGGTTTATTTTTTCTGGAGGCTGACACATACTTACCAGTACCAGGCCGATTTCATTATCCGATGGATTTATGACGGGGCATTACGCCCCTATACAAATTCAGATTCCCTGCGCACTTGTTGGAATACATATAGGGTTAAAAATATTTTTACTTTTAACACTGAGGGATTAACAGCGTCATCTCTTCACGGATTTCCATTGAATTATGTAAGCACCGAAACAAGGTTTTTATCCATCAGGTACAGCTTATTGGTTGACCAGATGACTATTAGTAAAAATGCCTACGGATATTGGAATTCTATTGATGAACAAAATACTGATGCCGGTGAACTTTATTCGAAACAACCTTATCAGATACGTGGGAATTTGTATAATCCGAACAATCCGGATGAGTTGGTGTTGGGATATTTTATGGTAGCAGGATCTGCTTCAAAGCGAATTTTTGTTGACCGCCCCGATCCACCTGTGCAAATGCATTATCCGATATGTACACTCAGCGAAGCCGACTATTTGAATTTTGGGACCCTTTGGTTAACTAAAGAAAGTGAGTGGCCCCTATTTGCAACCTTCGATGTTAATGGTGGAAATGCCTTGCCAAATCAGGAATGCCTGGATTGCAGGCTGAGTGATGGAACGATTGCGAAACCGGATTTTTGGATAAATGAGTGAAGGAAGAAGGTATGGGTGGAAAGGGTATAAGGTATAGGGTATAATGGAAAGGTGCATAGGGGAAATAAGGTTTATAGTGGGAATAGGGAATTTTTGATTGACAGGTCTGACCTGTCAGAGTTCGACGAAGGAGAACCTGACAGAGTCAAAGGAGATTGGGAAATAGGAGGATAAATCTGAATATCGAACCGTAGAACATTGAATAATGAATATTGAAGTAAGATAGTGATTTTTAGTATCGACCTTTCAAAGTTCGCAGAACCTGACAGAGTCAAATAAAAAAGTAATTGAAACACTTTATCAAAATAAAGCTTTTACCTTTTGTAGGTTTGCATCGAATTATACTAATTTCGATTGCGATCGCTATTTTGATGAATTCCTGTGAAGATCCTTACCAGCCGGTACTCGATTCAAAATATCAGCAGGTGCTGGTTGTTGATGGGATGATCACCAACGGCCCTCCACCATATACTATTAAATTATCCTTTTCAACAAATGTTCAGGTACCTGAAAATGTTGCATTATCTGGATATGAGGTTTCCATTTTGGATGATCAAGGCAATGAGGAGGTTTTAAGCGAATTGGAGCCGGGAAACTATGTTTCAACTCCTGATGGAATGCATGGAACGGTTGGCAGAAAATACAAACTCGCGCTTCAATCGCCGGATGGAAAAACCTATTCAACGGATTTCGAAATACTTAAAGAACCCCTGGGTATCGAATCGGTTTATGCTGAAGTGGAGTATCAGACAAGCCAAACGGTGCCATACCAGGTTTCCGGATACCAGTTTTACATCGACACTTACACGGCTGGGTCGGATTCTACTTATTTGCTCTGGTCGATGACTGAAACCTACCAGTACGAATCCGATTACCTGATATTTTATTCCTACTCCAGTGATGGAATATTGCGAACTGTTACAAACAGCGACTCGTTAAAAACCTGTTGGACTACTGCCAAGGCCTACCCCTTTTTTATTGAAAATACGCTTGCATTAAGCGAACCCCGGTTTACACATTACCCACTTCAGTTTGTAGATACCAAAACCAGAAAATTATCCATCAGGTACAGTTTGTTGGTCAACCAGTTAAGCATCAGCGAAAAAGCCTACCAGTATTGGAATGGTGTAAAAATTCAAAATACTGAAACGGGAAATTTGTATGCTACACAACCCTACCAGTTGCGTGGAAACATTATTAACATAAATAACGACAATGAATTGGTTTTGGGCTATTTTATGGTAGCCGGGCTTGCACAAAAAAGAATATTTGTAAATAAACCAGAAGCAAGCATACGTATGTATTATCCTGTGTGTGAGCTGAACCAGGTTGATTACGAACTATACGGATTTATGTTTTTAGGGCCTCCACCAGAATGGCCACTATTTGTAACAGAAGATGCTTTGGGCAATAGGGCTCTGCCCGAGCAACATTGTATTGATTGTACATTGAATGGTGGTGTATTGGAGATGCCGGAATTTTGGGAATATTAAAAGGGAAATGGAGTGTTGGAGTATTGGAGTGTTGGAATAATGGAAGAATAATTGAACAAACGATAATATGAAAAAAATCATCTTGTTTTTAATGATATTTGTGGTAACGGCAGTTTTTCTAAAAGCTCAAATACCCATTGATGAGGAAAATTCCGGATTCCTGAAAGATATTTCCGAGCAGGTGCGCATGTTTACCGACAGGAACATTTATTTGAGTGGCGAAGAAGTATGGTTCTCTATATTTGTTTTGGTAAACAATGAACCGGTTGCCCTAAGCAAAATTATTTATGTCGAATTGTTTGATGAATCCAAAAAGAAATTAAATACCGGGAAATTTGAAGTAATCATGGGCAAGGCTGCCGGTAGCTTAACAATCCCAGAAGAAGCCACCAGTGGAACTTACTATATTAGAACCTACACACGTTACCAGCAAAATTCCTCCCCCAATAGTTTCACAAGCAAAACTATTTCCATAATAAATCCTGAATTTCCCTTACCCAACCTTGAGGAGAATTCAGGCACCTCAGCAGTAGGCTTAAGTAATTCCGATGAAACACCTGTTGAAATCAATAAGATGAATGAAATTCACATTGTTAGGGATAAAAATTCATACAATAAGAGGCAGCCGGTGGAATTGAACATTACCTGGCCGGACACAGATTTTGATGAAATCCTTGGTTTAAGTGTTTCGGTAGCCAGGCAGGGTACAGTGGATCTTTTTAAGCTATCGTCAAGTGAGATGTACATTAATGACATTGGAACCGAAAATCTTGCCGGCGATATTTTTTGGATTCCCGAAACCAGGGGGGTAAGTATCAGTGGTTTCGTACAAGAAAAAAAATCAGCGAAACCAATGGCCGGTATAAATGTTTATTTATCGGTATTAGGAGTCGATCCTCAATTTCATATTTCCAAAACAAAAGAAAATGGAGCCTTTGTTTTTTCGCTGGGTTACATACATGGTGACCATGAAATATTCGTAGGTGTGAAACAGGAAAACGATGAAGAGATTGAACTTTTGGTGAACAATGATTTTTCTGGTGAATTTCCAGGCATGGTTAAAATTCCATTGGCCATCGACTCAAGCTACAAATCTTTACTCGAGGAAATGTTGGTCAACCAGAAATCTCAAACAATGTTTTCAAAAGAATTGGATATTCCCATCGATACAACAGTTTATGGTTTCGATATTTTTGGAAGTCCTGATGTTTCGGTTTACGTTTCCGATTATATAGATCTACCTAATCTTGAAACTGTCTTTTTCGAATTGGTACACACTGCCATGGTCAGGGAAAAAGAGGGTCAGAAAACACTGTATGTTGTCAACCCCGAAACCAACAAAGTTTTCTCGAATCAGTTGCTGATGCTGGATCATGTACCTGTCTTTAATTTTGAAAATATATTGAATATCCCGCCTTCAAAAATCGAAAACATTGACGTAATCAACAGCACTCACTACCTGGGCGACAATACCCTGAAAAGTGTGGTGATGATAAATACCTATGCCGGGGATTTCGCGGGATATTTTTTCCCTGAAGGATCAATATTTCTCGAATACCAGGCCATAACTCCTGGCAAGGTGATTTACTCACCGATTTACGAAAACCAATCAGAAATAAACAGCCGGCTTCCTGATTTCAGAACAACCTTATACTGGAACCCGAACATTTCAATTTCTGACGAGGAAGCAACAATTAATTTTTACACTTCGGATAATACAGGTAAATATGATGTTATTGTCAGGGGGATTACCAAAAGCGGGGAGGTTTGTTTTGGGAGAAGCTCTATAACTATTGAATAATTATTGAAGTATGATGTGACTAGTTTTTGGCAATCAATGCATCAGCATCTTTATCGTTTACTGAAATTGCATTCAGCAACTCCAACCACTTTTCCTTCTCCACATTAAACCTTTCAAGGTTTGTTGAATCCACAGGTTTAGCTGCAGGGGATTCTACTTTCAAGGGGTCGATGGGTTGCCCGTTGCGATAAAACCTGAAATCGAGATGTGGGCCCGTGGATAAACCCGAAGTGCCTACATAACCGATTACCTGTCCCTGCTTCACCCGAACACCCTCTTTAATTCCCTCGCCATACTTCGAAAGGTGCATATATTGCGTTGTGTAAGTACCGTTGTGCTTGATTTTTACAACACGTCCACCGCCGCCATTGTCCCAACTGGCACGTATAACCTGGCCATCCCCAACCGAAACAACCGGTGTTCCCCGGTTTGCAGCATAATCAACACCGAGATGAGGCCGGCGATATTTAAGGACCGGGTGCATGCGGCTATATGAAAACTTGGAGCTGATCCTTCGGTATTTTAGCGGGGCTTTCAAAAATGTCCTTCTCAGGCTGTTGGCTTCCTGGTCAAAATAATCACCTGTGCTGTCCTGAACAAAATAGATGGCAAGCAAGTCTTTGTCGTAATGGTTAAAGTTAGAAGCCAACACTTTGCCAACACCAATGCGTTCGCCTTCAACCCAAAGGTTTTCGTAAACTACCTTAAAGTTGTCCCCTTTCTGGATACCAAAAAAATCAACTGTCCAGGCATAGATTTCTGATAACTCGTTGGCAAGGTTAGGATCTGCATTGGCATCAACCATGGCATTCCACAGCGAACTATTGATAATCCCGGATGCGGTATCAACCGTAATATTGATCTCCTTTTCTCCACGATGGGCGTGCACCGAATCCACCAAATCGAAAACCACGTAATCGACGGGTGAAATTTCGTACACAAAATATTTTGCTTTTTGCAAACTATCATCACTCAGCAACACCGAATAATTATTTCCCGACCTGATCTTGCGTACATCAAAAACAGGTTTCGCCCTTTTGGCAAGCAAATCAATGGTTGAATAATCTACACCATGCTTCAGCAAAATATCAGCGAGATACTGGTTGCGTTTGATCTTGTCCTTTACCACAATCATCGAGTCAATGTTCAATCCATAAGCCAGCTGAGGCTCGGGAACTGCTGCTACTGCCTGGACAAATACCTCGTGTGCTGCTTCGCGATTTGACTTTGGATAAAAAATGATCAGCAATAAACCTACAAGGGCAACAATGCTGAATAGGATAATATTTTTGGTTCGATTAGTCATATGATAGTTTTACCGGCTTTCTATTAACTGAAAGCAAGCATGTGTATTATGCAAGGTGAATTATTTTTGCAAAGGTAGGGCTAAAAACAAAGTTGGAATTGTGGGAATGGATGAGATATTAACAGGGTGATTGTTGAAAAGGATGGAATTATTGAAAGTATTCTGTGGTGGGTAATCAGTAATCGGTGTTCAGTAATCGGTAGTCGGAGGTCGACAGTCAGTAACCTTATAAACCCTATTAACCTTATTCCCCCTATTCCTCTTTCCCCGCTACTCTCCCCTAAACTTCGGCCTGTATCCCATCTCTTCAATCACATCCATCAGATGGTACTTGTTGGTGAGTAAGCGGTCGTATTCAATAAAGATTGCCGTATCGGTCCAGCAGGCAAAATTAAAAACCACACCTTCAGTGGCATCCAGTACGTCCTGCACATTCCCAACGGATGCCGGATCCATGCCGTAAACTGTGTATTCTATAATGGCGATATTTGCAGTATCCGAATCACCAGAATATTCGAAATCAGAACTTTCAAGCTGGCTGGAAGTTAAGGAAAACGTAGCCACAAAAATCAGAACGATAACCGGGATGTATTTAATAAGGTGCTTCATATTTTATATTTTCAGGCCGCAAAATTACAAAACATCAACAGTCGATCATATTTAAATTTATAAATGTTTCATAAAAAAAAGACCTCCCAGGTTTTAAAAACCTGGGAGGTCTGGGAAATTTAAAGTCTTTTAAATCTACGAATTCACCTTCTCCATCGCCAAATCATAACCCGCCTTCATCGCAGCAAGGTTGAGCTCAAGCACCTTTTCACCTTTTTTGCCAAACAAAGTTTTAAGTGCATTTTCAAGCAGGCCGTAGTCCAGGCCGAGAAAAGGAGTTGCCGCCCCAA
>Ga0208900_1000545_pt1 | contig 23344 bp, 11 predicted proteins | sample AntAceMetag02UKK_FD_184763 | JGI IMG/M metagenome (GOLD analysis project Ga0208900, IMG submission 184763) | Saline lake microbial communities from Ace Lake, Antarctica - Antarctic Ace Lake Metagenome 02UKK (SPAdes) (version 2) | ecosystem: Environmental > Aquatic > Non-marine Saline and... | reverse complement strand
TTACTCAATGCTGAATATACTCCCGGCGAGGAAGATATAAGCAATGGTTCGGTGGAAGTTTACTTAACTGCACAGCCGTGCGATCCATGTGTTCAGCCGGTTTCTGACTATCTGCTTATCCAAATTCAAGGCTTACCAGCAGCAAATGCCGGTAATGATGTCACCATCTGCGAAAGCGATACCTACCAGGTTTTGGGGGCAAGTGTTAGTAATTTCGCTGCTATACAATGGACAACAACAGGAAGTGGAAGTTTTGATAATTCCAACGGATTAAACCCGACATATTTTCCTTCGGCTACTGATATATTATTTGGCTGTGTTTCATTACAAATTAATGTGGAAGGTATAAATCCGTGTGCATTAAATGTGTCTGATAATATGGATCTTTGTTTCCAACCTAATCCTGTAATTGATGCTGGTGGGGATGTCGTGATTTGTGTTGGCGAAAGCTACGAAACAATGGCAAGCTCCGAAAATGCCTGTGGCTACAATTGGTCAACTTATGGCGATGGTACTTTCGATAATAGTTTATTGTTAGATGTTATTTACACACCTGGCTTAACTGATATTGCAATTGGCTTTGTAGAAATTTGCCTTAGTGCCGAAGCCTGCAATCCTTGTTTAGGAAATGAAATGGATTGCCTTACTATTTCCATCCAGGGGCAACCCACCGCGAATGCCGGGAGTGATGATGCCGTGCTTGCCGGCAGTACTTATTTGTTTGAAAATGCCGAAGCCACAAGTTATTCATCTTTACTTTGGGAAACCGATGGCGATGGTGTATTTGACGACTTCACAGTTTTAAATCCTGCATACACTCCGGGAGACGGAGACATTGCCAATTACCAGGTTGAACTTTGTCTTACTGCACTTCCAGTAAATCCTTGTCAGCTTAACGATCAGGATTGTATGATACTGCAAATCGGCTCCATGCCTGTTATTACTGCCGGGTCGGACGCAGCAGTTTGCGCAGTTGGAGAATATACGCTTGTTGCGGCCACTGCTGAAAATTACAGCTCAATACTTTGGTCAACTTCAGGCGATGGGACTTTTAATGATGTCAGCCAATTAAACCCGACATATTTTATGGGCGAAAATGACATTGCCGGTCAAACGGTTGAATTATGCATGAAGGCTGAGCCGATTGCACCTGCAACCATAAGCGCATCCGATTGTATGATGCTTTCACTAACGCTAGAGCCCACCGCCGATGCAGGTGGTGATGTTACCCTTTGTGGTAACCTGCCCTATATCCTCCAGGCCATGGCCACTGAATATTGCAACATAGAATGGACAACTTCAGGTAGTGGTGTTTTTGACGATAATTCATTGGTTCAGCCAGCTTATACGCCAGGTACAGGAGACCTTGCACTTGGTTCTGTGGACTTGTGTATCAGCGCTATTCCTTGCGACCCGTGTACTATTGCCGCGAACGATTGCATGACTTTGTTCCTGTTTGATGCACCTGTGGCAAATGCCGGAAATAACAAAACCATTTGTGAAAACAAAACCGCATCCCTTTCGGGTAGCGTAAGCAATAATTGCGGATTTTATTGGGAAACAGAAGGTGATGGCATGTTTAACAACAACTTGTCATTAAGCCCGGTTTATACACCAGGTGATCTGGATATAGATAATGGCTTGGTTTCTATTTGTTTGTTTGCCGAACCCTGCGATCCATGTACAATTCCGGTATTCGATTGTATGGAATTAACAATTATTGGATTACCACAACCTAACCCGGGACCTGATGCAAGTGTTTGCTTTGGCGACACTTATCAATTAAATGCAACACTTGAAAATGGTTGCGGCTTCTATTGGCAAACCGATGGTGATGGTGATTTTTCAAACACCGGTTCATTAACCACTACTTATAATCCCGGAACAAACGATTATGCCAACGGTTCTGTGCAGCTTTGTCTGCTAGCTTTCCCGTGTCAACCATGTACTAATTTTAAAACCGAATGTATGACACTGTCTTTTGTTTCCGATCCTATTGTTGATGCCGGCGATGATATTACAGTGTGTTCAAACGAACTCGTTATTTTGGAACCCACGGTTCAGGATGCTTGTGGTGTGGTTTGGGCATCAAACGGTGACGGAACATTTGACAACAGCTCATTGATAAACGCCACATATACTCCCGGCCCCAATGATGTTACATCGGGTCTTGTTGAATTATGTATTACAGGATTGCCATGCGGTTCCTGCGAAAATCCTGATTCGGATTGTTTGACAATCAGTTACCTTCCGGGACAAACTGCTGATGCCGGTGCCGACATCACCATCTGCGAAGATCAGACAGCTGCACTTAACGGCCTGGCATCTAACAATTGTGGTAATGAGTGGTCAACCGCAGGCGATGGAACCTTCAGTGATTTCACAAGTCTTGATGCGGTTTATACCCCGGGTGAAGTTGATCTTGAAAACGGCTTTGTTGTACTCACATTTACAGCTTTACCTTGTGAGCCTTGCAATGGTAATGTAAGCGATGAAATGACCTTAACTTATGTACCAATACCCGAAGCCTTTGCCGGCGATGATGCCGTAATAGTTGCGGATGAAAATTATGAAATTGCAGGAGCTGAGGTACAAAATGCTAGTACCTTCAGTTGGACAACAAGTGGTGATGGGCTCTTCGATAATTCGGAAAGTTTATCACCAACCTATACACCGGGAAGCGGAGATGAATTATCAGGAACTGTTGATTTGTGCCTTGAAGTTCAGCCGATGAATCCATGCACTTTACCCGTAACCGATTGCATGACACTTTCTATTGTGTCGCTGCCAACGGCCAATGCCGGCCCGGATGCAAGCGTATGCGGAACAATTAGTTTTGCTATCGATGGCGCCTCAGCTACAAACTATAGTACAATTTTATGGACAACAAACGGTGATGGTACTTTTAATGATAGCGGATTAGAAAATCCCGTTTACTATCCCGGATTCAATGATCTCTCCTTAGGTTCGGCACAATTGTGTATTACTGCTCAAGCCTTGCCACCCGCGACACAAGCTGCCGAAGACTGCATGACACTTTCTTTCCAGGCGCAACCCGAAGCAAATGCCGGCCTGAATGCAACTATTTGCAATGGCCAGGATTACCAGCTTTTGGGCGAGGTTCAAAACGCCTGTGGCTTCTCATGGTCAACTAACGGAGATGGTCTTTTTGATAACAACTTCCAACTAACTGCCAATTATACTCCGGGAATTCAGGATGTTCAAAATGGCTTTGTAAGCCTCTGCTTAACAGCCCAACCTTGCAATCCCTGCCAGGCTGCTGATATGGATTGCATTACATTGACTATTGCAGGAAATCCCGAAGCTGATGCCGGTGGGGATGTTACAATTTGCGAAGATTTAGAATATGTTAGTCTTGACGGAGTTGCTCAAAATGCATGTGATATTCTTTGGACAACCTCCGGTACAGGTACTTTTGATGATACCTCTTTGCCCGATGCTAAATATTATCCAAGTGAAGTTGACATTAATAATGAGTTTGTGGAACTTTGTCTCAATGTGGAGGCATGTGCCCCATGCGAAGGATCGGATCAGGATTGTATCACGATTTCCATTATACAATTACCTGTCGCAAATACCGGTGATAATTTTACCATCTGTGGGGACGAGTCCTTCAATTTACAAGGTTCGGCCACATTCAATTGTGGATTATTATGGTTTGCCGAAGGTAATGGTTCATTTGATGATCCAAACAGCCAGAATCCAAGTTATACTCCCGGAACTGATGATATTGCTGCCGGGTTTGTAAATATTTGCCTTGAAGCTTTTGCATGTAACCCATGCAGCACTTCTGACATCGATTGCATGACCTTGTTTATCGAATCAAATCCTGTAGTGGATGCCGGGGAAGATGCAACAATTTGCGAAACCGACAGCTACACCATGCAAGCCACAGTTGAAAATAGTTGTGGAGTACAATGGCTTTCAACAGGTGGTGGAGCATTTGATAATCCAAATCTTTTAAATGCAACATATTCTCCCGGATTTCTTGACTTATTAAACGGGTCAGTTGAATTGTGCCTCGCATCTCAAGCATGTTCGCCGTGTAATTCAGGCGTTCAGGATTGTGTAGTGCTGTATTTTGCACCATTACCAGAAGCTAATGCCGGAGATGATGCAATTGTTTGTGAAGGAGGAGAAATACAACTCAATGGATCAGCAATAAATTCCTGCAGCTCACTGTGGACTACATCAGGAGATGGTGAGTTTGACGATGCTGGATTGTTAGTCGCTACTTATACTCCCGGGACTTTGGATGCTGCTCTTGGCTCTGTTGAGCTTTGCCTCGAAGCCGGTGCCTGCAATCCTTGTACTGTTGGGGATAGTGATTGCCTAACCCTTACCATTGCTCCCAATCCAACGGCAAATGCCGGTGGTGATCAGGTAGTCTGCGAAACCGAATCAATTCAGCTCCAGGGAAGTGCTGAAAATTATTGTGGCATACAATGGACAAGCTTCGGCAACGGCCAATTTGATAATGCAAATATTCTCAATCCTACCTATACTCCGGGAATGATTGATATTTCTTTAGGAAGTGTTGAGTTGTGTATGTATGCACAAGCTTGCGATCCCTGTACAGTTGCAGCAAACGATTGCATGACCCTTACCATTCAACCCGAACCTGGGGCAAATGCCGGAGAGGATGTTGAAGGATGCGATAACCAGGCAGTTCAACTTCTCGGAGAAGCCGAAAATTATTCAGGTGTTCAGTGGGAAACTTCGGGAGATGGTAATTTCGACAATAGCGCAATTCTCAATCCTGTTTATTCTCCGGGTGATGCCGATAAAACTAATGCCGGAGCTGATCTTACTTTAATTGCTTACCCGCGAAACCCATGTTTTGTAAATGCCATCGACATCATGCATATTGGTTTATTCGGATGCCAGAGTATTACAATTCCCCAGGGCTGGTCAGGAATATCATCCTACCTTGATCCCTCAACTCCGGAATTGGAACAACTGTTTGCACCAATTCTCGACGAATTGATTATTCTTCAAACAATGCAGGAATCATGGTGGCCTTCTGAAAACTTTAATACAATTGGTGATTGGAATGTTTTAGATGGATATAAAATTAAAGTGAGTGAAGCTGTAGAATTGTTTGTTCCCGGAGCATTGCTTGATAACAGGTCTCTGGCCTTGCAAGCAGGCTGGAACCTGATACCCGTATTAAGCTCATGCCCGGTTGATGTTGAAGCCTTATTCCAACAAACCGGTGTTATAATGGTAAAAGAGGTGGCCGGATGGAAACTTTTCTGGCCGGAACAGAGCATCAATACAATTGGCGAATTACTATCAGGCAAAGCCTATTATGTGTTTATGGAAAGCTCCGAAACCTTAAACTTCCCCGATTGTGAAGAACTCAAAAATGCGAAACCCGCAAGGACAAGCATCCAGGGGAATAGGGAAAACAGTCCACAATCGTGGAATACATTTTCATCAACAGCAGTATCGCATATTGTTGGAGTACCATCAAATATTTTCTTGAACAGTGGATTTGAAACCGGTGATGTTATTGGTGTTTTCGATGACTACAACAATTGTTTTGGCTTTACGGTTTTAACGGGCGAAAACATAAACATAAGCTGTTTTGGCGATGACATTACAACCGACATTAAAGATGGTTTCGGTGAAGGTGAGACGATGAACTTCGCTGGTTTTGATTATAGTACCGGAAATATTGCCGGCCTAAAAGTGGAGTTTAGTAATCAATATCCAAATCAAACAAATGCGTTTACGTCTGATGGGATTTCATTGTTAAAATCCATTACACTTAGCCCGGATAACACCGGTACCGGCGGAAATGACGACCTGGCCATTTATCCAACACTTGTAGGCAAAACACTCAATATTGTTTATACACATTTTGAAAGCGTTGACATAACTGTGTTGAACATTCAGGGACAAGTTATTTATTCGGGAATGCTTTCGGGCATTAAAACAATGCTTGATGTATCAGGTTTTGTTGATGGTGTTTATCTTGTTAAATTATCGGGAAATGGTTTAAATCATACCGAGAGAATAATTAAGCAATAGGCGGATATAATTTTTAAAATTTCAAACGGTATCGGGATTTCCCGGTGCCGTTTTTTTTATTTTCCAAACCTCAATAAATTGTCTTGAATAAGGCATCTTAGTGAAACTTTGTGCTCTCAGTGCCTTCGTGGTAATCTTCAATATTTCACCACGAAGACACAAAGACACGAAGACACACAAAGAAAAAACACGCATTGAATTTGCGACACACTAAATTACAGCAAACAAGCTGGTAATAATTTGTTTGGACAGTCCCCCTGAATTAAAGTGTACTTTTGCGCCCTTTTATATAAAGCGTAATAAATACAAGTTCAAATGATTACAGTTTCTGATTTGAGAATACAATTTGGCGGCAGGGTTTTGTTTCAGGATGTGAACCTAAAATTTACTCCTGGAAATTGCTACGGGGTTATTGGTGCCAACGGTGCGGGGAAATCCACTTTTTTAAAAGCCATTGCCGGCGAAATATTTTCGGCACACGGGCAAATAAACATGGGGGTTGGTGAGCGCTTGTCCGTGTTGCGCCAGGATCACTTTGCTTTTGATGAGTTTACAGTAATCGAAGCCGTAATGAAAGGACATAACCTGCTTTGGGACATTATGCAGGAAAAGGATGCGCTTTATGCAAAGCCTGATTTTTCGGAAGAAGACGGGATAAAAGCAGCAGAGCTGGAAGAAAAATTTGCCGATATGGATGGCTGGAATGCCGAAAGTGATGCGGCATCTTTGCTAAGCGCCCTTGGAATAAAGGAATCGTTTCATCATTGGCCCATGAAGGACATGAGCGGTAAGCAAAAAGTGAGGGTGTTGCTGGCCCAGGCACTTTATGGCAAGCCCGACAATTTGTTGCTCGATGAGCCCACCAACGACCTTGACCTCGAAACGGTAAGCTGGCTCGAGAATTACCTTGCAAATTATGAGAATACGGTTTTGGTGGTTTCGCACGACAGGCACTTTTTGGATGCCATCAGCACACACACTGTTGACATTGATTTTGGGAAAATCCAACTATTTGCCGGAAACTACTCGTTTTGGTACCAGAGTAGTCAACTGGCATTAAGGCAACTTCAAAAACAAAACAAGAAGGCCGAAGAAAAAAAGAAAGAGCTCCAGGAGTTTATTTCACGGTTTAGCGCCAACGTTTCCAAATCGAAGCAGACGACCAGCCGCAAAAAAATGATCGAAAAGCTCAATATTGAGGATATAAAACCTTCCACAAGAAAATACCCTGGCATTATTTTTACTCCCGAAAGGGAAGCCGGCGATAAGATTCTGGATGTAACAGGACTTAGCGCGAGCATCGATGGGCAGGTATTATTTAAGGATGTGGACTTTTCTGCAAACAAAGGCGATAAAATCATTTTCCTGTCGAAAGACCCACGGGCAATGACCGCGTTTTTTGAAATTATTTCAGGAAATCAAAAAGCGGACGAAGGCACCTATCAATGGGGGCAAACCATTACCTCGTCTTATTTGCCCTTAGATAGCTCAACATTTTTCAGGAGCGAATTAAACCTCTTCGATTGGCTTTGTCAGTTTTCATCTGATACCACCGAGCTTTATATTCGTGGTTATTTGGGCAAAATGCTGTTTGCCGGCGAAGATATGTACAAATCCGTGGAAGTGCTGTCGGGGGGCGAGAAAATGAGGTGCATGATCTCGAAAATGATGCTTATAAATGCAAATGCAATCGTGTTGGATACGCCAACAAACCACCTCGACCTGGAGTCGATCCAGGCATTCAACAACAACCTGATCAACTACCCCGGAAACGTTTTCATGTCATCGCACGACCATGAGTTTATCCAAACCGTCAGCAACAGAATTATCGAACTCACACCCAATGGCATAATCGACAAATTAATGCAGTATGATGATTATGTAACAGACGAAAAAATAATGGAGCTTAAGGAAAAGATGTACCAAACTACTTAGGGTTTGTTGAAAAACTCAGAATAATAATATTTCGGTGCTCTGCACCTTTTGTGGTTTCAGGGGTAATTGTGGTTTCTACAAATATTGTGCGGCTCTGCCGCTTAAAAACAGCAGTATTTGACAAACATGGATGAAATGGAAGAAACTTGAGAGGTGCAGCGCACCGACAATATTTGTAGGTTTTGGTAGGAATGTGGAACAGAGGTGCAGCGCACCGTCATATTAAAAGCACGGATTTTTCAGCAGCCTCTGCTAAGGGCTCGTCCATAAAGTCGTTGATTTTTTATTTAAGATTGATTCTGCACGTGCGCATGGCCGTCAGGCTAAACGTGTTCCCCAAATAAGTTGCGCAGGCTGAAGGCCTGTCCATTGGACTCCTTCGGAGGGACAAATATATTGTTGCAGGCTTTCAGCCTGCGGATTCAGCTGCTTTGGTATTAAAAAGGAGCAACGCTCCTTCTTTTGATATTAAAGGCTTTCAGCCTTTGTTAAAGTATTTACTAATTCTAAAATTATAAATATTATCTTAATCTGATGGCTATGCGTACGTGCTGGAATCGCCCGAAGGATTCCTTTGGAGGAGATTTTAGATTGTGTTGAATATCACCAACATCTTAAATCTAAAATCCTTAATCTAAAATCTTATGTTTTTATAAATGTTACTTTAAAGATAGTCCCTACCCAGGCCCTATTCAAATATCTCAGCAAGTTTTTCCTGCAAAGCCTCCTCGCGCAAATCTTTGCCAATGATAATCCCATCGGGATCCAACAGGAAATTGGCAGGAATAGAACTCACACCATAAAGGTTTGAAGCTTCATTTTGCCAACCTTGTAAATCCGATACATGGGTCCAGGTAAGGTTGTCGGCAGCAATGGCATCAATCCAACGCTGGCGGTCTTTATCCAGGGAAACACCCAAAATGTCAAATCCTTTATCGTGGTATTTTTGGTAAGCCAAAACCACATTGGGGTTTTCTTTGCGGCAGGGCGAGCACCATGAAGCCCAAAAATCGACAAGCAAATACTTTCCTTTAAAAGAATCGAGGGCAACCGCGGTTCCGGTACTATCATTTTGCGAAAATAACGGTGCAGGTTGACCAATGGCCACCGATTTTAGTTTGGCAATTTTATCATCAATCATCTTCACATATTTTGAGCCGGTAACGCCCTCGCTAAACCCTGAACGGATGGCTTCGAGATCGTCAAGCTCAAACTGGTAAATGTTGTTTACTGTAATGTATGGCCCAACAACGTTAGTGTTTTGTGCTTTCACAAAATCCATAATAAAATTTTTCTGCATATCATCAATGCGGTCGGCTTCTTCCCTAATTCCTTCAACGCGGGCATTGTCGCCACTTTCCATGGCTTTCTGGAAATCGGCGTACAACGAATCACGCTGATCATCCAGCCTTTTTACTCCCAGGTTGTAACTATCGTAAATCTCCTGCATCTCCGATCCTTCAAAGACTAAATTCTTTACATTACCCGACACATTAATATTACCGGGTTCAACAAAAAAGCGTTGAAAAACCTGATCAACTTTAAATTCCAGAAAGTATGCTTCGGGCATGTCGATAGTTCCCGTAAACGAAAATATGCCATCGGCAGTTTCAAGCGAATCAACCGCGACTAATTTATTATCTGCAACCTTTGAAAGCACTATCCAACCTGGTGATGCGCCATCTGCCGTTCCATTAATTACGTATTCATTGGCAGAATCCGATTCACCGCTTGGCCCTGAACAGGATGCCAAAAAAAGTATTATCATTAGAGACCAAAGTACATTTTTCATAATTTGAATTTGAGATTTTATTAAAGTTTGATTTTGAAAACTATTTGTGTAAAAGATGTCTTAACGTTTATCTTGCTTGTAAAATAAAAATTGAAGCAACAGTACGAGAATTAGTGTTGCGGTGGAACTCGCGATAATCCGGTTACCGGTCTGTAAAATATCTTTAAAGCTAAATGCCTCGATGAAAAACAGGGCCGAATGGTGTAAGCTAATTAGTATTAAAGCATAGAAGAAAAACCACCTAAAGCCCAAATCCTTAATCCCGGGAGAAATCCCCGGCTCGTACTCTTTTTTCGATTTTAACATTCGGATTAAACCCGGCCTTAAAAATGCAGTGAAAACTGATGCGGCAGCATTTATCCCGAGGCTGTTGGTGAAGACATCAACACCCAAACCCATTAAAAATGACAAGATCAGCAGTAGCCAGCCGGCAATTTCGAATGGGAGCAGCAAAATAAAATACACGTAGAAAGCCGGATAAATATAGCCATTCACGTTGATATTACTAAATACCAGCACCTGGAGCAAAAGCAGGACAAAAAACCGTATGATATTTTTAGCTGCCATCTGTTTATTCTTTGATATCGGATTGTTCCAGGTCGATTAACTCGCCTTTAAAAATATTTTGAATGGCATAAACATAGTACAGTTTATTAAAATCCACCGAAAATCTGACATAAATCTGGAAAAAACTATCGCCGGGATCAATATCAAAACCTTCAACAATGCCAACAACCTGCCCTTCGGGGTAGGTGTAAGAGTACCCGCTGGTTACCACGGTGTCGCCAACATTAAACCTTACATGCGATGGGATGTCCACGAGCTTGCCCATTTGGTAATCTTCCCCTTCCCAATACAGCGAGCCAACCTGGTTGGATGTTTTCAGTTTCGCGCTCACGCGGGCGTTTGTATTCAGGATGGACATTACCGAACTAAAATTATCGGAAACCTCAATTACCTGCCCAACAATTCCATTGGAAGCAACCACGGCCATATCCTCTTTAATGCCGTGTAGTTGGCCCTTATTTAGTTTTAAATAATTGTTTCGGCGGCTTATCGAGTTGGAGATTACTTTTGCTGATATGTATTTATATTGTTGTAAATAGATAGAATCGTTTACAAAAAAAGCCAGGGTATCGGTTTTAATGAACGATTCAGGGTGCATGTTGTAAAACCGCGCATTTTCTTCAGCAAGAATTTTATTGGCATTTTTCAGGGCAAAATAGGAGGTTAAATTGTTGTATTTTTCCAGAATCTTTCCGGTGACATCATTTGTTGAATTAAAAAACACCCGCCCCTGGTAATAGTTATTATTTACAATTAGGAAAACAGCAAAAACCTCTAATATCACGAAAAGGAAAAAGAAATAGTTTTTCCATAAAAAGGCAATGAGGTTTCGCATTAGGACAATTTATCTAAGCTATAAAGTTAAGGTTTACTTAATGAGGAAAGTAAACTTATCGAAGTTTTTAAGTGCAATACCGGTTCCCCGGGCAACAGCCCTTAGCGGATCTTCGGCAACATGGATCGGCAGTTTGGTTTTAAGATGCAATCGTTTGTCGAGGCCACGCAGCATAGAACCTCCACCAGCAAGGTAAATCCCAGTACGGAATATATCGGCCGATAATTCAGGGGGGGTCATCTCAAGCGCCTGCAGAACGGCAGTTTCAACTTTTGAAATGGATTTGTCGAGGCAATGCGCAATCTCAGCATAATTCACAATAATTTCTTTGGGGATGCCAGTAAGCATATCCCTGCCATGTACTGCAAAATCATCGGGGGGGTTGTCGAGCTCGGGAAGGGCTGCACCCACCTCTATTTTAATTCTTTCGGATGTGCGTTCGCCAATGTTGATGTTGTGTTGCTTGCGCATGTATTCCTCAATGTCGGCATTAAAATCATCGCCTGCAATGCGGATGGATTTGTTATTTACAATCCCGCCAAGGGCAATAACAGCAATTTCGCTGGTTCCACCGCCGATATCAATAATCATGTTGCCGGTAGGTTCCAGCACATCAATACCAATACCGATAGCCGCCGCCATGGGCTCATGGATGAGGCGTACCTCGCGGGCACCTGCCTGCTCGGCTGAATCCTTCACAGCGCGTTCTTCAACCTCGGTAATCCCCGAAGGAATACAAATTACCATTTTTAACGCGGGGGGAAACAAGCCCTGCCTGATACCGATCATCTTTATCATTTCACGAATCATGTACTCGGCAGCCTGGAAGTCGGCAATAACCCCATCGCGCAGGGGTCTGATAGTTTTGATGTTTTCGTGGGTTTTGCCGTGCATCATCTGTGCGCGTTTTCCCACTGCAATAATACGCCCCGAGCTGCGCTCGATGGCAACAATGGAGGGTTCGTCAACCACTACTTTATCGTTATAAATGATAATGGTATTTGCTGTACCAAGATCAATGGCGATTTCACGAGTAAAAAATGAAAATAGTCCCATAGTTTTTTATTCTAATGTCCCGGGGTTTTAATCCGGGATTGATAATATCAATTAATAATAAAATGTAAGCAATTATGCTAATGTTTAAAATGCCTGATTCCCGTAAACGCCATCGATATTCCATTGTTGTTACAGTAGTCAACTGAATCTTTGTCGCGTATCGACCCTCCCGGCTGAATTACTGAAACTATACCTGCTTTATGCGCAATTTCAACCGAATCGGCAAAAGGGAAAAAAGCGTCCGAGGCCATCACCGCACCCTTCAACTCAAACCCGAAAGCTCCTGCTTTTTCGATGGCTTGTTTTAGCGCATCAACGCGCGATGTTTGGCCCACACCACTTGCAATCAACTGTTTGTTTTTTGCCAAAACAATGGTGTTTGATTTGCTGTGTTTTACAATTTTATTGGCGAACAAAAGATCTTCAACTTCTTCATCCGTGCCCGTTTTCTCGGTTACAAAACGAAGGTCTTCTATAGTTTCGGTTTTAAGGTCTTTTTGTTGTACTAAAGTGCCATTTAACGAAGACCTGAAGATATACGCAGGATGCTCAGTATTATTCTGCTTTAGGATGATCCTGTTTTTTTTGGTTTTTAAAATTTCCAGGGCAGTTAAATCATAAGCAGGTGCCAGGATAATCTCAAAAAATAGCTTGTTAATTTCTTCGGCTGTTTGTGCATCTACTTCAACATTTATTACAATTACACCACCAAAAGCCGAAACCGGATCGCCGGCAAGGGCATCTTTCCAGGCAGTAATAAGGTTGGTGCGTGAAGCCAGGCCACAAGCATTGTTGTGTTTTAAAATAGCCACTGTTGGATCAGTAAATTCTTTAATTAAATTCACCCCTGCATCCAGGTCGAGGATGTTGTTGTACGAAATTTCTTTTCCATGGAGCTGGTCAAAATTATCGTTCAGCTTACCAAAGAAGTATCCTTTTTGATGCGGGTTTTCGCCATATCGCAAAACTTTATGTTCGTGCGTGCTTTGTTTGAAAGCCACAATTTTTTCATTCCTATTGAAATAATTAAAGATGGCGGTGTCGTAATGGGATGAAATCGCGAAAGCCCGGGTTGCAAAAAGCTTTCTTTGGGCAAGTGTTGTGGAACCTTTATGATTGGAAATTAGGTTGATGGCTTCTTCGTAAAATTCGCTTGAGGGAACAATAAAAACATCCTTAAAGTTTTTGGCTGCCGCCCTGATAAGGCTAATTCCTCCAATATCAATTTTTTCGATGATTAGATTTTCGTCATTGCTTGAGGCTACAGTTTTTTCGAAAGGGTACAAATCAACCACTACCATATCAATTTCAGGAATCCCATACTCCTGCATTTGTTGCCGGTCCACATCCAGGTTACGTTGGCCAAGAATGCCCCCAAAAACTTTTGGGTGCAGGGTTTTTACCCGTCCGCCCAGTATGGAAGGGTAGGAGGTAATATCTTCGACTTTTACAGCAGGTATTCCAAGTTTTTCGATGAAAGTGTAGGTGCCTCCGGTAGAATAAATTTTTACACCTGATTGATGAAGGGTTGCGGCAATATTTTCAATGCCGGTTTTGTTAAAAACCGAAATCAAAACGGAATTAATTTTTTTCAAGCCTTCCATGTGTAAGCTATATCTAATTTATTAAAAACCATTTAAATATAAGATTGCAAAATTATGGAAAATAATATTACAGTTTGTTTAATTGTTCGTTATCATTACTAAATATTTAGGTTTTACTACAATTTTTGTGGAACTTCATTTGAGAATATAAAATTTATAGATAATCAGTCCACAGTTTGCAGTCCACAGTGCCGGGCTTCGCCCGTGCATCCTCGAAAAATTACGAAAATTATAAATTTTCTGTTTTTCGGGATTGGCAGTTTCATGTAATTGGAGACTGAACACTGAGGACTCGAGACTGAAGACTGTGAACTGAAGACTGTGAACTGAAGACTCAATAAAGCCTTTCCACTATATTTGCAGCAGCAAAAATACTTTCGATTGGCAAACAATAAAATCACTTAATTGAATTTCGGGGTGTGATATTATAAACATTCAACTATTTTTACCATTTAATTTTCATAAAGCTTATGATATGTATTTGTTGCTAAAACTTATTCACGAAAGTTACCTGTTTGCTTTTCAGGCCATAATGGGTAATAAACTTCGTACAACCCTGTCGCTTTCAGGAATTACTATCGGGATATTTTCAGTAATATCAGTCCTTTCGGTGTTCGATTCGTTGGAAAGGAGTATTCGCGATAGTTTGAGCGATCTTGGGAGCAATGTTGTTTTTATACAGAAATGGCCCTGGGGAAGCATGGGTGGAGAATATCCGTGGTGGAAATACCTTAACAGGCCCGAGGCAAGCCTTGATGAACTCGAAGATATTCAAAAACGAGCAGCAACCGTTGAGGCTGCAACCTTTACTTTTGGCACTTCCCGCACAGTGAAGCGACTCAACAACAGTTTCGACAACGTGGGGATAAATGCCATATCTTACGACTACGATAAAGTGATGCCCCTCGATATTAGGGAAGGCCGTTATTTTACCCGCACCGAATCGCTTGCCGGGAGAAATGTAGCGCTGATTGGATCGGAGATTGCCCAAACATTATTTCCAAATTCAGACCCAATAGGGCAGGACATCAAAGTGTTTGGTGGCAAGGTTGTAGTTATTGGAGTTTTGGCCGAGCAAGGCCAGGGAACTTTTGGAAACTCTAATGACGAAAATGTATTTGTTCCTGTTAATTTTGCACGAAACCATGTAAACATTCGAAACATTGGCACCACCATTATGGTTCAGGGGAAACCCGAAGTCTCCAATCAACAAATAAAAGATGAGCTAACCGGAATTATGCGATCGCTCAGGAAAATAAAACCCGGTGAAGAGAATGATTTTGCCCTCAACGAGGTAAGCGCCATCGATCAAAACCTCCAGTCGTTTTTTAGCGGGTTGGCGTTGATCGGGTATATTATTGGCGGGTTTTCACTTTTGGTTGGAGGATTTGGGATTGCCAATATTATGTTTGTTTCGGTGAGGGAACGGACAAATATTATTGGAATTCAAAAAGCTATTGGTGCTAAAAGATATTTCATCCTGTTAGAATTTCTTTTCGAAGCGGTTTTTCTTTCGCTGTTGGGTGGGATAATCGGTTTGTTTTTGATTTTTATTGGCACACTGGTGCTTCAAAACGCGATGCCCTTTCCGCTCATCCTATCGCAGGGAAATATAATTCTGGGGCTTGTAATTTCTACAGTAATTGGTTTGGTGTCCGGTATTATTCCTGCATGGACAGCATCGCGCCTCGATCCGGTGGAAGCCATACGTTTTGGCGTTTAATTTAATGCTGCGGGGTTTCCGTGAAATTTGAAGTGCTAATCAATGTTTTTTGCACATTATGGAAGCCCCTGATTATAAATTCATGACAAATTATTTAAGCTGTTTTTAAAGCAAATCGAACAATTATGTTTGAGCAAAAAGGCAGGTAAAATTATAAATCCATATTTTTACTTCATCTAATATTTCTATCTTTACAAAAAAATATTTGTATGCAAAAGCGTTGGGAAATAAAAGAAAAGGCTGATAACGAGTTAGTGATGATGCTATCCCGCGCTTTAAACATAAGCACCCTGTTGGCTAATCTTTTGGCTCAACGTGGGGTAAAAAACTTTGATGAGGCACGGTCGTTTTTTCGTCCTAAGTTAATTCAACTACACGATCCTTTTTTGATGAAGGATATGGATAAGGCGATTTATCGGATTGAAAAGGCATTGCGCAATCGCGAAAAAATTCTTGTTTGGGGCGATTATGACGTTGACGGCACTACCGCTGTTGCCTTGGTTTACACCTTCCTGAAAACCATTTATAAGGATGTGGGTTTTTACATTCCCGACCGATACTCCGAAGGATATGGTGTTTCGGTAGTAGGAGTTGATTTTGCCCGGGAAAATCACTATTCCCTGATTATCGCGCTCGATTGTGGCATCAAGGCCGTGGACAATATCCAGTATGCTTACGATAAGGGAATCGATTTTATTATCGTTGATCACCATCGTCCCGGAGACGAGCTTCCCCCCGCGTATGCAATATTAGACCCCAAAAGAAACGATTGCAAATATCCGTACAAGGAATTATCAGGATGCGGACTTGGATTTAAACTGATCCAGGCTTTTTCAAAAAAGAACCACATGCCCTTTAAACGCCTGGAAAAATATCTCGACCTGGTTGTGGTAAGCATTGCTTCGGATATTGTGCCCATAACCGGCGAAAACAGGATACTTGCATACTTTGGGCTTAAGCTGCTGAATTCTAATCCCAGGCCGGGCTTTACTGCAATACTGCACTATAGCAACATCAAGAAAAAATCTGATTTTCACTTTGTTGATGAAGAATATGCCTTTAACCGGAAGCTTTCTATCAGCGACCTGGTTTTTTTGATCGGACCGCGAATTAACGCTGCCGGCCGGATGGAAAGTGGAAAGAACTCGGTTGAATTGCTGGTTTCAAAAAACATAGAAGCAGCCATCGCGAAAGCTGAACAGATTAACCAGTTTAATACAGAACGCCGAAATCTTGATATGCAGGTTACCCGTGAAGCGCTTGAAATTTTGGCCAATGACCCGACCAACGAATTTAAAAAAGCTACCATTGTTTATAACCCGGACTGGCACAAGGGGGTTCTGGGAATTGTTGCTTCCCGCTTAACGGAAACCTATTATCGGCCTACAATAATATTAACATTATCAAATGGTCTTATTACAGGCTCAGCACGATCGGTTAAAGATTTTGATGTTTATAATGCCATCGACCAATGTTTCGATTTGCTCGAACACTTTGGCGGGCATAAATATGCAGCCGGCATGTCGATTGACCCCATTAAGTTTCCTGCTTTCAAAGAAAAATTTGAAAGTATTGTTGCTGGTAGTATTGATGATGAAATGCTGATCCCCGAAATTAGTATTGATGCTAAAGTGAAGCTAAACAACATTTCGACAAAATTCTATAAAGTTTTAAAACAGTTTGCCCCCTTTGGCCCCGATAACATGGCACCAACGTTTTTAACCGAAAATGTTGTTGACACGGGCTACGCGAGTATTGTTGGTAAAAACCATTTAAAACTTAGCGTTGTACATCCTGATATCTCGGGTTTTCCCGTTGCAGGAATTGCTTTTCAGCAAGGCGATAAATTGCCTGTTGTGCAAAGTGGAAGACCTTTTTCGATTTGTTATCATGTAGAGGAAAACGAATGGAACGGGAACGTTTCGTTGCAATTGAATATTAAAGACATAAAGCCTTACGGTGAGAAACAGGCATATTAAATAATTTTACTATTCATTATTATTGCACGCACAATAAGCACTACACCAAAAAACATCAATAAAACCCCCACGATTTTATTCAGCATTTTCACATTTGCCTCGTTGAGGAGTCCCTTTATTTTTTTAGCTATAAAAGCCTTTATAATGTCGGTTAGCAATACCATGAGTAAGGCCCCGGTAAAAAAGAAAAATATTGCACGGGTATTTTCTCCATAATCATTTGTTACACCTACCGTTATGGTCATCCAGAAAATCCAAACATAGGGATTGGCAACATTTAGAAAGTAACCTTTCAAAACAAAAGTAAACCAACCGGGCTTACTCTCCCCATCACCATTTCCGTTTTTCCCGTTTAGATGAACCGGTTTTGCAAAAGAAACAATTCCATAAATGATAAGAATTGAGCCCGAGATGATTCCAAAAATTAATTGGTTGTGCTCGTTGGAGATAATTTGTAGAGCTCCGATCAAACAAAGTAAAACAAGTGTAATATCGCTCAGAAATATTCCTGTGGCGAGGTAAAGGCTTGATTTGAACCCCCGGCGAATACTAGTTTGAACAAGTGCAAATAAAGCAGGGCCTAAAAGTACCGCTAACGTCATTCCCAAAATTGCCCCTTCGATAAGTGGATGCATGTAGATAGAGTATTATTGCTTCGTAGTAGTAGGGTTAATCTTTAAATTTAGCATGATAAAACCAGGGTTTTCACGTAGTGATGGTGGGGGCTCAGGGGTTTATGCGGAATTGTTGTGTTTAAAACCCTCAATATATTTTTCCCATTCATCCAGTTGTTTTGCTTTAATTACCCGCGGAAATTTTTGTTGTGCGCCTTCTTTTCCGTGCGACCGCATCCATTCATAAAAAACATTGGTAGGTAATACTTCAACAATTACATCTTTTATCGCGGCTATGCGCTCAACCCTGTAGTCGTCGTTAAGCTGTTTTAGGTTATTGTCTATCATTTCTTTGGCCGTGTTGCCATCCAGTGCATCATCGGTGCCCAGGAACCACTTGTGCGCAAACATCGAATCGTGTTTAATCCCGGCAACAGTAAATTCCCGAACTTCAACGTTCAGGTCATTACTCATCATTTCAACCGCGCGGTTCATATTGTCCTGCGAAAGGTGCTCGCCACAAAGGCTTAAAAAATGCTTGGTGCGCCCGGTAATGCGTATTTCGTTTAGCTTTTTGGATGTGAATTTTATAGTGTCGCCAATCAGGTATCGCCAGGCCCCTGCATTGCTGCTGATGAGCAAGGCATATTCTTTTTCTTCTTCCACATCTTTTAAGGTAAGCGTTTCGGGTTTGGCCACAATATTACCATCCTGGTCAAAATTGGATTCGTTGAAAGGGACAAACTCAAAAAACAAGCCGGTATCCAGCGAAAGCTGCATCGAATCCACCCCGGGTCTTTTTTGATAGGCAATAAAACCTTCGGAGGCAAGATAGGTCTCCATATAAGTAAGTGGCTGGCCTAACAGCCTTTCGAAACCCTTGTAGTAGGGAGCCAGAGAAACGCCACCATGAACATAAATAGAGAGGTTTGGCCAAATTTCGTGGATATTTTTCAGCTTGTAGGTTTTGATGATTCGTTCAAGCAAAATCTGAAGCCAGGCAGGAACGCCAACAATAACGCCGATGTCCCAGTTTTTGGCGTTTTTAACTATTTCGTCAAGTTTGGTGTTCCAGTCCCGTTCTTTCGAAATTCGTTTTCCCGGTTTGTAAAATACCTGGAACCAAAAAGGGATATTCCCCGTGGTTATCCCGGAGAGGTCGCCGGCGTAGTATGTGCCGTTGTATTGTAAGTGGGTACTTCCCCCAAGCATAAGAATGCCTGTACCTTTTTCGAAAAACTCGGGCGGGAAGTTGTATTGTGCCAACGAAAGCAACTGGCGTACACTGGTTCTTTTTATAGATCTCAGCATGTCGTTTGTTACCGGAATATATTTACTCGAGGCTTCGGAGGTGCCTGAGCTTAGCGCGAAATGCTTTACCTTGCCGGGCCAGGTTACAAATGCTTCGCCGTTCAGGGAGCGATACCACCATTTTTTAAAAATGGAATTATAATCATGAACCGGAACAGAGTTTTGGAAGGTCTTAATAAAATCCTTTGATCTCAGAATTTCAGAAAAATCGTGTGCTTCGCCAAAATGAGTAAACTGAGCCTTGCGCAAGAGTTTTTTAAGCACCTCCTGCTGGGCTTTGCAAGCATCAAATCTTTTCTGATTTTCCTTGTTGCTTAAGCTTCTCAACTCAATTGCACGTTTTATGATTGAACCAATAATAGGCAATGTTGTACGAGTTTAATTAGAATCCAAATTGTATTTTCAGCAAAAATAAGAAATTAGGGATAACCAAAAATTTAAAACGCCCTATCCTTAATCCTGATCAATCACTCCCAGCAAATATCCAACTGCGGCCTCAAGTTGCTGGTCGCGGCCGGTAACAACCACATCATAATCGAGGGTTTGCTTTATGTCTGGTTCAAGTTGAAGATTTTCCAGGTAGTTACCGTCAGCATCTTTGATCCCTACTTCCGGAATTCCAAAAACCAAGGTGGGGTCTTGCAAAGTTTCCCACCATACCGCGGTGGCGGTACCAGGCACAGGCATTCCTACCGTAACTCCTATTTTTAACGTGGCATAGGTGTATGGAAAAAAATGCGCATCCGAATAGTTGCTTTCGCCCATGAGCACTGCCGAGGGTTTGCTCCATTGGTTCATGGGTTCCTGGCCAAACTTTTTGCCACGGGGCCAAAGCTCAACATATTTTTCGCCACCCAGCAAAATAGCGAGGTCGTTGTGCAGCCAGCCTCCGCCATTAAAACGGGTATCCACGATGATGGCTTCCTTTTCGTGATTTCTCCCCAAAATTTCGGAATACACTTCCATGAAACTCTCGCTATCCATGCCACGCACATGCACATAGCCCAATCGGCCTCCCGACAATTCTTCGGTAAGCCGGCGGCGTTCTTCCACCCAGCGTTCATAAAGCAATTGGCCGTATTTTCCGTACGAAATGGGTTTTATCACCTCATCCCAACGTTCACCGCTTTGTGGATCATACAGGGAGGCTAACATGGGTTTTCCGGCCTTGTGATTTAACATCCCGAAAAAACTCTGGCCGGCAAGGATGGTTTCGCCATTTAGTTTTTCGATAATGTCGCCGGCTTTAGCCTTTGATTCGGCAAGGTCGAAAGAACCTTTGTCGATGATTTCTGCGATTTTAATCCCATCGCCTTCAAAACTCCAATCGAACAGGATGCCCAGGCTTGCTGTTCTGTCGCCATCTTTGGCGGAATAACGATAGCCTGCTCCGGTGTGCGATGCATTCAACTCGCCCAACATTTCGCTGAGCATTTCGGCGTAATCGTAATTGTTGGTGATGTAGGGCAGAAACTTTTCGTATTCCTTTTTGTAAAAATCCCAATCCACACCTTGTAAATTTGGATCGTAAAACTTTTCGCGCACCTGACGCCAGGCATGTTCGAACATGTATTCGCGCTCGGCCTGAAAATCAACAAATTGCTCAGCCTGGTAGCTGATCATCTCTTTTTTGTTGTCTTTGGTGTTTACCTTGATAAATTTCCCCCCGGAAATCATGTAGAGGTGCTCGCCTTTTTTATCCATCTGCAATGCTCCGCCGCCACCATCAAGTTTCAATACTAACTTGGTTTCGTTCTTTACCAAATCTTTCATCCACAAATCATAGCCTTTTTCAAACCTGCTCAGGTAATAAAGTTTTTTTCCATCTTTTGTAATTATGGCATCCGAAAGCGAAGACGAATTGATGGTAAGCCTGGTTTTGCGATCTTCGATATTATCCAATTCAATTTTTAAAGGTTTAATTTCTTCATCCTTTTCTTCATCATCCTTTTTCTTTTTGTCCTTTTTTTTGTCGGAGTCTTTTTCATCATCATCACTATCATCATCCTTTTCTTCGTCTTTATCCTCGTCCAATAGTTTTTTCTCTTCCTCGCTTAGCTTGAACTTGTCCCAGGCTTCGCCATTAAAAAACATGGCATACACATCGCTTTGTGCCCCCCAGCTTCCGTGGCTTCGCATTCCCTCCCTGTCTGAGAACCAAATCATCATTTCGCCGGCCATCATCCATTTTGGATTATTATCGTAATATCCACTTAAGGTAAGATTTTCAACATCACCCGATCCATCAGCATTTACCAAACCCACATCGTTCATAAAAGCACTGTTTGGCGAAAATGAAACCAGGAACCACTTGCTGTCGGGCGACCACTGGTACCATTGATCGCCATCGGCATAAGAGTAGTTGTACTTGCCATCGAGCACGGTGCGGGTAATGCCGCTTTTTAGATTAATTACTTTCAGGGTTTCGCGATTTTCGAGGTAGGCCACCTCTTTGCCATCGGGCGAATATTCGGGTTGGAATTCTTCTTCGAGGGTAGCTATTATGGGTTTTTCATCCAATAAAGTTGCTCTTGAAAAATTTGGGTCTTCCTCACGTACGATTGATGTTTCGTAAACATTCCAACTCCCGTTGCGTTCGCCGGCATAAAGTAATTTGCGGCCATCTTTGCTGAAACTCACCGAGCGTTCCTGCTCGGGGGTATTTGTAATATTTTTGGTGGTGGCAAAATCGGTGGAAGTTACAAACACATCGCCGCGCAGTACAAACGCGATTTCCTTGCCATCGGGAGAAACAGCCATTTCACCGGCACCATCACCCTTTTTCTCAAAATCAGTCAGGTTTTCTTTATCATCTACAGCAATCTGGATTTTAACTTTTACAGGATCGCTGTTTTCATCCTTGATATAAATCTCACCATCATAACCAAAACAAAGCCGATTTTTTGCAGCTATTGAAAGGAAACGAACCGGGTTTTTCTCGAAGGTGGTAATTTGCTTTTCGTAGGGCATCGGGCTTTGCAAGGGTTTTTCCCACACATTAAATGACCCTGATTTTTCGCTCAGGTAATAGATTTTTGTTTCATCGTTACTAAAAACAGGATTGCGATCTTCGCCTTCAAAACCGGTAAGTTTCTGGTAAGCATTGTTCGCCATATCATATTTCCACACATCACGTGCAACGGAGGAGGTGTGATGCTTCCGCCATTGATTTTCGTAGCCTTTTTGATCGTGAAAAATAATTACATTCCCATCTTTACTAAACTGGGCCATCTCGGCGGGTACCGAAAGTATTTGTTCGGGTCTTCCCCCGTTTACAGAAACCGAATATAACTCGGAAAGTGCGCCGGAAGGAAACATTTGGTTTTTGGCCACATCCTGGATAGAAGCCGAAAAAAGCACACTTTTTCCGTCAGGAGAAAATGAACCCGGCAGTTCCCGACCCGAAAAGTCGGTGAGTCGTTTTGCTTTTCCGCCTTCAACCGAGATTAGGAAAACATCAAAATTCCCATGACGGTCCGAAGCAAAGGCAATTGATTTGCCATCGGGCGACCAAACGGGCATAAAGTCGTAAGCTGTATGCATGGTAAGGGGTAGGGCTGTTCCGCCGGTGGCCGGCACTTTAAATATATCGCCCTGGTAACTAAAAACAATGGTTTGCCCATCGGGGGAGATGGCCGGGTAGCGCATCCAGAGGGGATTGGTGTTTTGGGCATTTGCCAGGTTGAGTGTTAATATTGCGAATGTAAAAAGGAAAAGTAATTTTTTCATTTGTGTATGGGTGTTAGTTTACATACTTGTTTAGCAGGCAAAAATAATTTGTTTTGGCTTTCAAAAATATTTTGTTTTAAAACCCTGAAAATGGCAAATGGGTTTACGCCGGGGTGCTGGTAAAAATGCCTGTCTTCGAAAG
>Ga0208900_1000544_pt1 | contig 23382 bp, 20 predicted proteins | sample AntAceMetag02UKK_FD_184763 | JGI IMG/M metagenome (GOLD analysis project Ga0208900, IMG submission 184763) | Saline lake microbial communities from Ace Lake, Antarctica - Antarctic Ace Lake Metagenome 02UKK (SPAdes) (version 2) | ecosystem: Environmental > Aquatic > Non-marine Saline and... | reverse complement strand
ATTTTCAATATACCACAAGACCAACAAAGTTATTCATACAAAATTTCTGTTATTACTTTTATAATTCCTCAATAATATATCGTTAAGTTCCCTGCAAATGTCCCACTAATATAATGAAAACATATGGGGTTTTAGTGATATATGCAAATAATTAAATTATTTGAGCTTGTCTCTGTCCGTCTACATAAGTGAGAGTTATTAAATCGTTTTTATTTAAATCTGCAACAGAACTCACAACTGCCCCATTCTTACGAACTACTGCAAAGCCCTTTCTGGCGTAATTATCTGGGTTTAATGAGTTGAGCTGTGTTTTAAGTAATGCTAAGTTCTGAGACTTATATGTAAAAACATCCTTTAATCTCTGTTCTAATGAAAAATTCAAATCAGCTAATAACATTTTCTTATCTTGAACCTTATTGAGTAATAATTGTCTAAACCTCTCTTTAATACTCAATAAATTCTGCAAATATTCATCTCTAGGCAATGACACCATAACTCCCGCAGAAGTTGGCGTAGCTGCTCTAGCATCAGCTACGAAATCTGCAATCGTATAATCAACCTCATGCCCAACAGCGCTAATAACCGGAGTATCACAAGCAAAAATAGCTCTAGCTACAACCTCTTCATTGAACCCCCATAGCTCTTCAATACTTCCACCTCCACGAGCAAGTATCAAAACATCATAATCTAATGCATCTATTTGTTTAATATTTCTAGAAATACTCTCTGCAGCTCTATCTCCTTGTACTACGGTAGGAACAATCGTCATCTCTACTGCGGGATTTCTAGACTTTATGGTAGATAAAACATCATGCAAAGCCGCTCCACTTGGAGAAGACAAAATAGCTACTTTTTTAGGAAATTTAGGAATAACTTTCTTAAAATCATGCTTAAACAAACCTTCTACTTCTAACTTTTTTTTGAGTTGTTCAAAAGCTAAAGCAAGAGCACCAACCCCAGCAGGTTCCATATATTTAACATGCAAAGAGTATGTTCCTCTCTTTTCATAGATAGAAACCTTGCCTCTAGCAATAATCTGCATATTTTCTTCTAATCTAAAAGCCATTGATGATGTTTGAAAAACAACACAACTAAGCTGTGACGAGCTATCCTTAAGTGTGAAATATAATTGTTTTCCTAGTTTATATTCGCGAACATTCGAAACTTCCCCTTTAACCCAAACATCATCAAGCAAGAAATCATTCTTAATGATTTCTTTAAGATATTTGGTAAGGTCAGTTACAGAAAGAAATTGCATAACCCCCTAAATCCCCCTAAAGGAGGACTAAATAAACCCTCTCTTTTAGGAGAGGGTGGCTGCAATACAATTCCATAAAGAAAACGTTATTCATTCAGCCGGGTGAGGCTTCGCATAGAATCAACAAATTCATCAAACAAGTAATCACTATCGTGAGGACCTGGCGATGCTTCTGGATGATACTGTACTGAAAAGATATCTTTATCTTTCACACGTACACCCTCAACAGTTTGATCGTTTAGGTTTATATGTGTAACTTCAGCACTAGCTGGCATAGTGTCCATCTTTACCGCAAACCCATGGTTTTGTGCAGAGATCTCTACTTTACCGTTCTTTGAATATTGAACAGGTTGATTGCCTCCACGGTGACCAAACTTTAATTTATATGTTTCAGCACCTAACGCTAAGCTTAGTATTTGATGACCAAGACATATTCCAAACATAGGAATGTCTTCTTTTAATAATCCTTTAGTATTCTCAATAGCATATGTTACCGCCGCTGGATCTCCAGGACCATTTGAAAGGAATACGCCATCTGGCCTATACTTACTTATTACATCTTTATAGCTCATAGAAGCTGGGACTACCGTCACCTTACAACCTCTATCAGCAAGCTTTCTTAAAATATTAGTCTTAATGCCAAAATCATAAGCAACAACATTAAAGCTATCACTATCATCAGTATTACAATATGGAATATATTCCTGCATACTTTTATCTGTATGCACATAAGGCTCTTTTGTAGTCACATCTTTTACTAAGTCCATGCCTACAATACCTGGTGTGGCAGAAAGTTTTTTAAGTAAAACATCTACATCAAACTCTTCAGTAGATATAATGCCCATCATCGCACCTTTATCTCTTATATGTTTAGTAAGTGCACGAGTGTCGATTGCCTCAATAGCTACAATGTTATTCTTTTTCAAATAGTCTCCTAAAGACATCTCTGCTCTAAAATTTGAATAAGTCTTACTGTATTCTTTTACCACAAACCCACTTACCTGAACTGCATTAGACTCTGTATCCTCTTCTGTAACGCCATAATTACCAATCATAGGATAAGTCATAGTCACTATCTGATATTTATAAGAAGGGTCTGTTAATATCTCTTGATAACCAGCCATACTAGTATTAAATACTACTTCACCAACAACTTCTCCAGTTGCTCCAAAATTCTCACCTAAAAAATGTCTACCGTCTTCTAATACTAAAATTGCCTTACCCAATGCTTTTCTCCTTCCAGACTACATTACCGTCAACTACTGTCATAACGGCTCTTCCTTTTCCACTTCTTCCTATAAAAGGAGAATTTTTACTTTTAGATTTAAATAACTTTTCAGTTACTTTCCATCCTTTTTCAGTATCTACTATTGTTAAATCAGCAACTTCTCCTTTAGCTATCTTGCCAGAATTAACGCCAATAATATTTGCAGGATTAAATGAACATAATTTTACTATCTGCTCCAAACTAAATCCTTCTTCATGGTACAACTTGCTAAGTGTCATCATTACAGATGTCTCCAAACCAACTATTCCAAAACAAGCTTTATTAAACTCCATATTCTTATCATCAGCTGTATGAGGAGCATGATCTGTAGCTATTGCATCAAGCGTTCCATCCCTTAGTCCCTCAATTATAGCTAATCTATCTTCTTCTGTTCTTAATGGTGGGTTCATTTTTGCATTTGTATTATATTCTTCAACAGCAGACTCCGTTAGCATAAAATAATGTGGGGCTGTCTCTGCAGTAACTTTTACACCTCTCAGTTTTGCTGCGCGAATTAACTCAACAGAACCTTTTGTGCTTACATGACAGATATGTACCCTGCCGAAGTATTTTGCTGTCTCAATGCTTTGCGCAATAGCAGCTTCTTCAGAAGAACGATGTATTCCAGGCAATCCTATTTTGGTTGATAATGCACCTTCATTCATTGCGCCACCTTCTGCCAATGCTCTATCTTCGCAATGCAATATTATTGGTTTATCATAAGGGCTTAAATATTCCAAAGCCCTACGTAATGTGCACATATTTTCTAATGGCAATCCATCATCAGTAAAACCAACTGCTCCATTACGAATCATTGCCGCAAATTCACTAATCTCTGAACCTGCCATAGCTTTCGTAATACTTCCTGTTGGATATAGTTTTGCTTTACTGATTTCCCATGCTCTATCTTTCAGAAATTTAATTAAAAATTTATTATCTATTACTGGATTTGTGTTTGGCATAGAACAAACAGCAGTAATTCCGCCGCAGACAGCAGCCTTCAACCCAGTTGATAAAGTTTCTTTCTCTTCTTGCCCTGGCTCCCTAAGATGCACGTGTAAATCTATAAATCCAGGCAAAACATGTTTGCCTGTTAGGTCATATACTTCAGCCTTATCATCAGTTATATTCTCTGCAATCTTTAAAATTCTTCCTTTATCTATTAATAAATCTTTTTTCTCAAAACCATCAATATTTACAATAGTTGCATTCTTTAAAAGTAATTTCATCGTGCATTTCTCCTAGCTAGAAGCATATAAAGCACAGCCATTCTTATAGCAACTCCATTGCTTACCTGTTCTAATATAACATTATAAGGACCGTCTGCTACATCTGTACTTATCTCTACGCCTCTATTCATAGGGCCCGGGTGCATTATAAGAACATCTTCTTTAGCAAGCTTTACTCTTGAAGGGGTAATCCCATATTCATGATAATATTCTCTTGATGAAGGAAAATAACTTCCTTTTTGTCTTTCAAACTGAACTCTTAGTACATTTATAAAATCAGCACCTTTAATAGCATCTTCTACTTTATGAACTACCTTACAGCCCATTTCTTCTATTCCATGAGGGATAAGAGAGGCCGGGCCACAAACTGTTACTTCTGCCCCAAGCTTTGATAGACCCCAAATATTTGAGCGAACTACCCTGCTGTGTTTTATGTCTCCGATAATCGTAACCTTCTTACCTTCTATATAGCCTTTTTCTTCTGTCATGGTAAACATATCTAATAGTGCTTGTGTTGGATGTTCATTAAATCCGTCTCCAGCGTTTATAACAGGAATGTCTACATTTTTTGCAATTAATTCTGGAACGCCAGCCATTGAATGTCTAACGATGATTCCATCCACACCCATTGAAGCAAGGTTTTTAACTGTATCTACAAGTGTTTCACCTTTGTTTACACTACTTGTGTTAACAGCAAAATTCAAAGAACCTGCCCCCAACATTTTCATAGCCATATCAAAGCTACCCTTAGTTCTGGTACTTGGCTCATAAAAAAGGGAAACTAATGTTTTATTCTTTAAAGTAGGAACTTGTTTTACTGGTCTGTTGAAGAGTTGTTTAAAATAGGTCGCCTGTTCAAGAATTTCCTTGATTTCTGTGGCTGATAAATATTTAAGACCTAATAAATGATTTTGATTTAGCACTAAAACAAAATTATATAGCAAAGTGTCTGTTTTGTTAAGCAGGAATAAGCATCATATATATGAAACTATGCAACAATAAACTAAAAATGTTACTATCGTCATTAATGATTCAAACCGTTACAGCAATAAACATCAAATCTATACCCTATTCAGAAAGCAGTGCGATAGTTCATGTATTCTCTAAAGAATATGGAAAACTATCTCTTATGGCTAAAGGGATTAAGAAATCTAAGACAGGCAACCAAGGAAAACTCAGCACCTTTTTCTTAAACAAATACCATATAAGATCAAGCAGCAAATCTTCTATAAAAACAATTACCTGTATTGAAAATTTAGAAATTTTTGAAGGGCTAAGCAAAGATTATGACAAATTAAAAAATGCTTATGAGGTTCTCTGGCTAGTGAATAGCGTTATCCAAGAGGATCATCCTGCACCCAGACTATTCACTGAAACACTTAAAGCGCTAAAGATTATAGAGCACACACATGAAAGTGAACACACTGAAACTGTGAACAAATTCAAAAAAATGATTCTTGAACATGAGGGAGTCTTGAATACACAGGCAAAAACTATTAGTATTGATATGGCTTTGGAGAAATACATAGGAAAGCAAATAATAAAGCTATGAATATCGCATTTTTTACTGACACTTATCTGCCACAGATTAATGGAGTTGTTACTTCTATCGAGATTTTTCGTCAAACTTTGGAGGAAAAGGGTCATAATGTATATATCTTTTGTCCACAAACAGAAATGGGACAAAAAAAAGCTGACCCTGCATATGTATTTAGATTTAAATCAGCAAAACTTTTCTTTCAACCTGAATACAGACTATCTTGGCCCTATTCTAGAGCGCTAAACAAGTTCAAAGAATTAAACATAGATATCATTCACACGCACACACCTTTTACAATGGGCATGTTAGCAGTATTTCTAGCAGAAAAATACAAAAAACCAATGGTACATACCTATCACACATTATTTATGGAATATTTACATTATCTGCCAATTCCTACTGACTATACAAAAAACTTTGTAACTTGGGGTAGCAAATCTTTTTGTAACAGAAACCACCTAGTGATTGTTCCTTCTAAAGCTATAAAAAATGAACTATTAGACTACAACGTACTTGCTCCTATAGATATTATTCCAACAGGGATAAACATCACTGACTATCACAAAACACAAACAGCTGATATTGAAGAACAATATGGTATTGATACCACTAAACATGATTATCTAATTACAATAGCAAGAATGGGCAAAGAAAAGAACATAATGTTCTTGATTGATGCTTTCAACAAACTAAAAGAGTCCAACCCCAACCTTAAGTTCATAATGATTGGTGATGGACCTCAACGTGAAGAAATAGAAAAAAAAGCAGAAGAATATGGGATATTAAAAGATATAATAATGACTGGATATGTTACGAGAGACAAAATTTTCCCATTACTTAAGCTAGCCAAGGTATTTATCTTTGCTTCAAAAACAGAAACACAGGGACTAGTAATATTAGAGGCTATGTCAATGAAAATACCTTGTGTAGCAATAGCATCTATGGGCGTAAATGATGTTCTTGAAGATGATAATGGAGGCTTCTTAAGCCCAGATGACATCGAAGAATATACTAACAAGGTAACTATGATTTTAAATGACAAAGAGCTACATGCTAAAAAAACAGAAGAAGCTTACCAAAGAGCTACTCATTTATCTGCTAACAAAATGACTAAAAAGCTAATAGAATCTTACGAACAGTTACTTAAGTAATGAAAACAAATATTTTCCAACTTACAAAAAAGTGTCCTTATAGCTGTTTCAAATGTGAAATTCCCCCGGCAAACAGCAAAACTAAGATATTAGAAAGAATAAACGAATCAAAGAAAAATACACTAAATATTTTCTTTAACATAACAATTGATAATAATGACCTACATGAAATAATTAACCTAATAAAAGAGAAAAAACAAAAGCTTGGATTCTTCTATAATGGCTTGCCGAAAGAAGTATATCTGCAACACAACCCAAACATGATAGCCTTTCCAATGTTCTCTACAATGCCTGAAAAACATGATCAGTTTATTGGAAAATTAGATTTCTATAAGATGATATCTGCAATGAATGCATTACCAAAGGAAATAAAAAAACCTATTGTATTCTTTGTTTCAAAGGAAAATATTTCAGAAACCACTGAACTAGCTGGGTTGACCTTATCTCTAAATACAAAAATATATCTTCAACCTATTAAGTTTTATAGTGAAGAGGATTTTGATAAAGAGATAATGCTCTATTTGCGCAGAATTGGAAAGAACAAAAAAATTACACTACTAAAACCTCAACCAACTAAATCTCACTGTACTGCTTGGGATCCATCCACAAATTTGTTCAAAATACTCTTTAAAAAAATACGCAATATATAGTTTCTTTTTATAAAATTTTGAATCTAGTCTTTCAAAGTACTATAATGTTAATAATATGAAAAAAATACTACCTATATTACTTTTAGTTTTCTGTTCTACTCTATTCTCTGCTGAAGTTTGGTTCACCATTGATAAAAGCCAGTACGAAGAAGTTTCAAAAATAACAAAAGAATTCTTTCCTGAAGATGAAGTGAAAATATTCTTTTGGGATAATGGACTAACAAAGATGAAAAAACTAATAAAAAAAGGCAAGAAGCCAAATGTGCTTCTTACCGGACATACATTTATTCCATCTATTGCTAACATTGACTCTAGCTTTAACCATGTAGAGCCTCTATTCCTTGATATTAGAGCATTATATGTATGGGGGTATCATAAATCATTACCTGTTAGCAGATGGAGAGATGTTTTATATTATGCTCAAAGCCATACTGACTTTATCTCATTTCCTAAAACATGGACTTCAAACAAACTATATAACTTTTTGTCATTCTTTAATGACCAACTACCATTCTGGATAAGCCAAACACCATTCTCGCCACAAAACATGATTTATACTGTTAAGCTAATGTATACGCTCATGGATAATTACCCAAGACTATTCCAAGCAGACCCTACTGATTCTTTTCTAAAGAAAAAAAATAAAGCAATCATATCGGGAGTATGGATGCATAACTTATTAAAAGAAAAGAAGGAACAATTCTCTGTATACGATGTACCTAAATCTCAAAACGGAGTAAGAGGATTTAAAGGGGCATATGTTGCTATGTATTATGACAACAGTGCTGACACCACCCAGATAAGAAATGTGTTGAATTCTTATAACTTTCAGAACAAAACATGGAAAGCTATTAACCTATTACCTACTAACTCTCAGTTAAGAAAACATCTATCAGCAAACAATCCTCACATCAATAAACTATATAAGATAGCAGACTACTCTCCTTGGGCAACGGCTATTGATCCAAAAAAACTAGATGACAGAACTGCTGTATTAAACTTCTTACTAAAAAACAAAAAGAACTATCATGATAAAGATGAAAATAAAATAACTAAATTCTTTACCAATAAAACTTATTTCAAATTCATGAAGCTACTTCACTAAAAATGAATCTATCAAATGAACACAAACAAGAGCTAATCTCCTTAGCTAAAAATTCTATAAAAGCAAAATTCACAGGCAACTCGCCTGAGCTAAGCAATAATCCAGAGCTTAATATTAAAGCTGGTGCATTTGTTACATTACATAAAAATGGCCAATTACGTGGCTGTATTGGCAGGATAGTTGGTGATTTGCCACTTGTTCAAACTATCAATAACATGGCACAAGAAGCAGCGTTTCATGACCCAAGGTTTGAGCCAGTAACACAAGCTGAACTTGAAGCTATTGATATTGAAATAAGTGTACTGTCTCCACTAACGCCTATTAAATTTCAAGACGTAATCATAGGCACCCATGGACTATTACTAAAAAATGTTAACAGGTCTGGAGTGTTTCTTCCTCAAGTTCCTGTAGAACAAGGTTGGAGTAATGAAGAGTATATGTACAACCTCTTTACCAAAGCAAGTATCCCTTATAACGAAGTAACTTTAGATACCTCTGAGTTATTTGGCTTTACAGCTACTGTTTTCTAGTTACAATAAGCAAATGATTTCAATACAACAAATAACGTTACCAATCACACATACAGAAGCAGAACTGTTTAAAAAGGTTGCTGAAATATTAGCAGTAGACCTAGGCGAGATAAAAGACCTCACTATTACAAAACGTGCAATTGATTCACGCAAGAAAAAACAAATGATTTACTTTGTATATTCTGTTGCTGTTTCAATGGCTAACGAAGAACGTGCAATCAGAAATAAAATAGCAAAAAAGAATAAAAAACATTATAGGATAGAAATAAAGGAACCATATATATATAAGATTCCTAAGATTTCTTTAACAACTGAAACAAAAAGACCAGTTATTATAGGTTCTGGACCTTGTGGACTATTCTCAGCACTAGTACTTGCTAAGGCAGGGCTTAAACCTTTAGTAATAGAACGTGGTGGAGATGTTGATTCTAGAATAAAAGATGTTGAAGCTTTTCTAAAAGAAGGAAAGCTAAACACTAGCTCTAATATCCAGTATGGTGAAGGTGGCGCTGGAACATTCTCTGACGGAAAACTAAGCACACATATTACTAACCCAAGAATAAAATATATATTTGAAGAATTCGTAAAAGCTGGCGCACCAAATAGCATACTTTACGAAGCTCAACCACATATCGGAACAGATAATATCCGAAATGTAGCAAAAAACATTAGGAAGCAGATTATAGAGTTTGGTGGCGAAGTAAGATTCAATGCCCAGCTGACAGGCCTAAACATTGAAAACGAGCAAATAACAGCTGTTACGATAGATGGCACAGAGCAGATTGAAACAGATACGCTCATATTAGCGATTGGGTACTCTGCAAGAGATACTTATGCGATGTTATATAAAAACAAACTAGATATAATCCAAAAATCTTTTTCTGTTGGAGTTCGTATCGAACATAAGACAGATATGATTAACAAATCTCAATACGATAGCTTCTATAACAATGAAAAGCTAGGCAGCGCTCGCTACAAACTAGTAGCACATAGCGATACTAATAGAAGCGTATATACCTTCTGCATGTGCCCTGGTGGATTCGTAGTTCCATCATCATCAGAAGAAGGAACAGTTGTCGTAAACGGAATGAGTGAATATGCTCGTAATGCTGAAAACTCAAACTCTGCACTAATGGTTAATGTTAATCCTGAAGATTTCAGCTCTGAGCATCCATTAGCTGGTATTGATTTCCAAAAGGACTTAGAAAAAAAAGCATTTAAGCTTGGCGGCAGCAACTATCATGCGCCTGCTCAGCTAGTTGGCGATTTCTTAAACGAAAAAGCATCTACTACACTTGGCAATATAACCCCTAGCTACAAGCCAGGAATAAAGCTTACAGCATTAGATGACTGTCTTCCAAGTTTCGTAGCAAAAAGTCTACGAGAAGCACTCCCAACGCTAGATAGAAAAATTCATGGTTTTGCTGACAATGATGCAGTATTAACAGGAGTTGAGACAAGATCATCATCCCCACTTCGTATTACAAGAGATAAAGAAACAATGCAATCAAACATCAAAGGCATCTACCCTGCTGGCGAAGGTGCTGGCTATGCGGGAGGAATTGTATCTTCGGCTGTTGATGGAATAAAAATAAGCGAAGCTATAATAGCACTTAACCTTTAATAAAAGCTCCTTCGATGAGGGAGCTGTCGAATATATTTACGAAATAAATTATGAGACTGAGGGAGCTTTACCTTATTGCATTAGGGTTCCAAAAGAAAAGAACATAAAAGCATCTTTATCAGAAGCAGTTCCAAGTCCTAATCCAAAACTAAACGGATAAAAATTATTAAAATCACCAGTCCATTCAAAAGCAACACCATAAGACCAATAAGGGTTCTTAAGAATATCCTCTTTTACATCTACAGCATCAGCAATATCATAAAAGAATATCGCAGCTGTTTGTTTATGATAGAAACCAAACAATGATAAATCATCCACTACTTCATACGGCATCCGATACTCACAACTAACTTTACTAAGGAACCGTCCTTTAATTGTGCTATTCATATCCAATCCTCTAGCATACGTAATACCCGGAATGCCCCTAACAACATATCTATACTGCTGACTATAACCACCTAATCCTTCCATCTTCACTACATGATTAACGTCCAGTCCTGGCAAATACAATTTCAAATCATCCAACACAGAAACATTGGAATCTGTACGGCTTACATCTAACGTAAACTGATTAATAAATCCTTTTTCATAAGAAATAGAATATGGATACTTCTCAATATTGGCTGCTATATATGCTATTTCATATGATTCCTGCTCCAAGACTTCATTATCATATTTATCTTTTATACCTATAAGTATGTCCTGTTGGAATTTATCTTTTCTAAATGGAAAATCAAAACCTGTAAAAAAAGAATCATTATATCCATCTTTAACAGCATGAAGTAGAAAATATGGATAAAACGCTTGGTTCAAATATTGAATATTAAAATAATTACCATATGTTGAGCCATAGAAGTTTATAGCAAAAGTATTAAACTCTAATGGATCTGATAAATAAGTACTAACTCCTACTTCTGTACCATAATTATCTGCATAAAGATAAGGATAAAGATACATCATCTTTAAGTTCCACATATTGTAACTAGCTGTCTCTTTCTTTGCATACTTAGCATCTAAATCATTTATAGCTATAAAGTACTGGCTATAGTAACTGTTTGTAATCACCGCCTCATCATCTGTTAATATCTCTTCAATCTTCATAACTGGTTTAAACTTTGTTTTTAAATCATTAGGCTGAATCTTTTTACTAACATTATTAGGAACCATTACTAAATCCATGCCTCTTGAAGTATAGGTGGAAAAGAATATCTGATTATCTCTGACCTGCGGATTATATACTCCTGTCAAAATGTTAGTTTTCTGAATTAATGAAGAATCTTCTACTTTAAATAATTGACTATAACCTTCTATCCCAGCCACAAACCACAATTCATCATCTACAAATAAAAGATCTTTAATATCTCCTTCAACAATGCTACTTAGTTCATCACCATCTTGTAATATCAAAACATTATCGCTGGAACCTTGCTCTATATATGCATACACACTCCCGTCACTGTTAATAGCGACAGCCTCTAGCTCTTTAGTATTATCTGGCAAATCAAGGTCAGCTTCAGACTCTATAACTAGTATATCTTTAGACACTTCTCTCTTAATATAAATCAAACTGTCATCATTTAAGTCAAAATCAATCACTCCATCTGCAACTATAACTTCATTTCCATTAGAAAGTTTCACTAAAGAGACTTTACTATCATAGATATTAGGAATCGATATCTTTAAAAAGAACATATCATCCCCTCTTGCTGCAATCTTACCGTTATACAAAAAACTATTTTCATAAACAATACTGCTATCTTTACCTTCTACAAAAAAAATCTTGGCTCCACTCTTATAGTCATCAACATAAGCGTAATAACTCTTATCTGACACAAAATAACTACCTTTTACTTCTACTCCTCCAGATATTACAGGCTCTGGAGTCTGAAAATCACTTTCTTGAACTAAATATAAGTTTTTATAATAATTAACAAATGCTGAGTATTCACTCTCTAACGAGACCCCGTAAATAGCATAAAAAGATTGCTTATAATCTGCCTGCAAATTAGCAACAAAAAACCTATATGTATCTGTTAGCTTCTTCACACCATAAGCTTCAACTAAATAATCTACAAACTTAGAGCCTAGAAGGTATGGCGCATTGCCCCTTGGCCAACGTAACATTGCTCTTTGATAGGCTTGATGAATTGTTGGAAAATCATCTTCCATTGCAAAAGCCATCATCTGTTCATTAAATGATGAATTATACAGCCTACCAGCTCCTGTTATATATTTTTCATTAAATACGGCAAATCCCTCTATCATAAAATATGGATAAGCCCATCCTTTAGAAGTTGTTCGTTTAACAAAAGTATATAATCCATCACTAATTAGTGACATTTGCATATGAACAATATGTGTTAGCTCATGTGCAATCAGATTCCTAAGCGAAGATTTAACAAACGGTCCTAGCTGAGCTGACTGAGCTTTAGCCGTATTTATCATAATGGTATTAGAGAAATAGTTTGCATAATCTAACACCAAATCAGATGTATCATTAAAAAGGATATCTACTTTCTCTTTTGGTAAATAATTCAGTTCTGTAGTAATTAATTCAAAAATATCTTCTACAAACTCAAAAGTTTCATCTGCTAAATATTTAGAATTATCATTAAATATAAGCCTAAAATGCTCTGTTTCATACTGGGACCATTTGGCATCTGGCCTGAACTCACCTGCAAACATCAATGAAGTCGTAAATAAAAGTAAAAGTAGAATTTTTTGGAGTTTTTTCATGACCGATTAGTCAGTGCAACTCATTTAGCTATAATATAATATTTTATTAATAGCCGAAACAAAAGCTTGTGCCGTAGACACGAGAACATCAGTATCAGAACCTCTTCCGGTAAAAACACTACCTTCTTCACTAATTCTAACAGTTACTTCACCTAAAGCATCCGTTCCACCAGTAACAGCGTGTACTATATAATCCTGAAGATTAAATTTTCTATCTATTATTTTTTCTATTGTATTAAAAATTGCATCAACAGGTCCCGTACCAACACTAGTTCCTTCTAGCACTTCACCGTCTTTTTTATTTATTTTAACAGTTGCAGTAGGAGTAACACCTGTTCCTGCTGTTACTTGAACTGATTTCAGTTTATACTCTTCTTCGAAGTGTACTGTCTCATTTGAAACTATAGACTCGATATCTCTATCTGTCACAACCTTCTTCTCATCAGCTAATGCTTTAAATTTTATAAAAACCTTTTCTAATTGGTCATCTTCTAAATTAAGCCCAAGTTCAATAAGTCTTTGTTTAAAAGCATGTCTCCCGGAATGTTTCCCAAGTACTAGTTCTTGTTCCTTAAGACCTATCGTCTCAGCACTCATAATTTCATATGTCATTCTATTCTTTAAAATACCATCTTGGTGTATTCCTGCCTCATGCAAGAATGCATTAGCACCAACAATAGCTTTGTTTGGTTGCACTTGCACACCTGTAATACTAGAAAGCAATTTCGAAGTACGATATATCTCTTTTGAATCTATATTTGTTTTTTTATCAAGAAACTCACTTCTTGTATATATTGCCATAGCTATTTCTTCTAAAGCAGCATTCCCTGCTCTTTCACCAATTCCGTTTACTGCACACTCTACTTGAGTTGCACCGTTCACAACAGCTGCTAAACTATTTGCAACTGCTAATCCTAAGTCATTATGACAATGGACACTTATATCTACTTTATCTATTCCTGGTGTATTTTCTTTAACATCCTTAACTAACTTACCGAACTCATGAGGAAGCGTGTAGCCGACTGTATCTGGAACATTAATTACTGTAGCTCCTACCTTTATTACTTCTCCAAATATTCTATATAAAAAATCTCTATCGCTTCTTCCAGCATCTTCAGCTGAAAACTCAATATCTTCACAAAGCGACTTAGCATACTTAACTGACTCAACAGCAATTGCAACAACTTCATCAGGAGTCTTATTTAACTTATGTTCCATATGTAATGGTGATGTAGCTATAAACACATGTATACGTGGTCTCTTTGAATACTTCAACGCTTCCCAAGCAGCATCAATATCAGCCTGTCTTGCCCTTGCTAAACTACATATAGAAGGACCTTCTACTTCTTTAGCAATTAACTGAATAGATTCAAAGTCACCCTTTGATGAGATAGCAAAACCTGCTTCAATAACATCAACATTAAGATGAGCTAATTGCTTAGCCATTTGAAGCTTCTCGCCAATAGTCATAGAACATCCTGGTGATTGTTCGCCGTCTCGTAATGTAGTGTCAAAAATTTTGATTGTATCCATGATGTCTCTTTCTAAATTACCCCCGCTTTCACGGGGATAATATAAATAAACTCTTTTTAGTTAGTAATCCAGCTCATCATTGAACGAAGTTTTCCACCAACTTGCTCAATCTTAGATCCTTTAGCTTCTGCTCTTAATTTTGAAAGAACTGGTCTTCCATTCTTAGAGTCTTCAATAAATTCTTTAGCGAACTGACCTGATTGAATTCTACCTAATGCATCTTTCATAGCTTGCCTAGTTGCATCAGTAACAATTTTAGGACCAACTGTTAGGTCACCGTATTCAGCAGTATTAGATATAGAATCTCTCATTTTATCCATTCCACCTTCATACATAAGGTCTACAATAAGCTTAAGCTCATGCAAACACTCAAAATAAGCAATCTCTGGCTGATATCCAGCTTCTACTAATGTATCAAATCCTGCTTTTACTAAAGCAGTAGTTCCACCACAAAGCACAACTTGTTCACCGAATAAATCAGTTTCAGTTTCTTCTTTAAAAGTAGTTGCTAGTACGCCCGCTCTTGCAGAACCGATTCCAGCAGCATAAGCTAAAGCAATGTCTTTAGCGTTACCAGATTCGTTCTGTCCAACAGCATAAATAGCTGGAACTCCGAATCCTTCTTGATATACTCTTCTTACCATATGTCCTGGCCCTTTAGGAGCAACCATGATTGTGTCTACATTAGCTGGTGGCTTAATAAAATCAAAATGAATATTAAAACCATGTGCAAATGCAAGAACATTTCCTGCTTCTAAATTTGGAGCAATAGACTCCTCATAAATATCTGCTGCGAACTCATCTGGAACCAACATCATAATAAGATCAGCTTCTTTAGCTGCCTCTGCTGGAGATACTACCTTCACACCAGCTTCTGTTGCTTTTGCAACTGATTTAGAATCAGCTCTAAGTCCAACTCTTACATCAAACCCACTTTCCTGTAAGTTAAGTGCATGAGCATGCCCTTGAGAACCGTACCCAATTATAGCTATCTTCTTACCTTTCAGTGCATTTAAATCGATATCCTTGTCATATAAAACTATTGTCATTTTTCTCTCTCCTTCTTGCTTTTAGCTTTCGAGCTTTTCGCTTTCAGCTTATTTCCCAGTACCTCTTTGTATTGCGATAGTGCCTGTTCTGACAATCTCTAAGATTCCAAACTTCTTAAGTAAATTTATGAATCCTTCGTTTTTATCATTGTCACCCGTAATCTCTATAGTCATGCTCTTTTCTGAAACATCAACTATCTTACTTCTAAAGATATCAGCTATTTCAATAACCTCAGATCTATTAGTTGTATTAATACTAACCTTAGCCAATATCATTTCTCTTTCGATATGTTTTGTTGGTGTAAGGTCTATAACCTTGTAAGTATCAATCAGCTTATACAATTGCTTTGTAATCTGTTCAATAATGTTATCGTCTCCAGTAACAATTATTGTGATTCTTGAAAATCCTTTTTTTTCAGATTCACCAACAGCTAAACTATCAATATTAAAACCTCTTCTTGCAAACAATCCGGCAATTCTTGTAAGAACACCAGGTTTATTCTCTACAACTACTGATACTGTATGTCTCATCTCAATCTGCCCTCCTGTCCCATCATTTTATTTAATACTCCTCCACCAGGAACCATTGGATAAACGTTTTCTTCTCTATTTACAACGATATCTACCATAACTGGTCCATCATGGTTAAGTGCTTTTTCTAGAACTGGTCTTACTTCTTCTGGTTTAGTAGCTCTAAGACCCATTACATCATAAGCCTCAGCAACTTTTACGAAATCAGGCTGTTTACCTTCCATGTCTACAGCTGAATATCTATTATTATAAAATAATTCTTGCCACTGTCTTACCATACCTAGGTACATATTATTTAAAATAATGTTCTTAACAGGTAAATTATAATTAGATACAGTAGATAATTCTTGGATATTCATTTGAATAGAACCATCACCAGCAACATTAACGACTGTTTTACCAGGGTTTGCAACCTGTGCACCCATTGCAGCAGGGAAACCATATCCCATTGTTCCTAATCCACCAGAACTAACCCAATGTTTAGGATTCTGATGATTTATATACTGAGCAGCCCACATCTGGTGTGTTCCTACTTCAGTAGTAATAATTGCATCACCTTTAGTAATTTCATTAAGAACTTCAAGCGCATACTGAGGATTAATAACATCTGATGATTTATCATAACTAAGAGGATACTTAGCCCTATAAGCATTTACTTCTTCTAACCATTCTTCTTTTCTATCTATAGGATGCTCAATAATATAAGCATTCATATCAGACAAAACAGATTTAGCATCACCGACTATTGGAATAGTTGGAGCAACATTCTTACCAATCTCCGCTGGATCTATATCAATATGAATTATTTTAGAATTTGGAGCAAACGTTGCAAGCTTACCAGTAATACGATCATCAAATCTCATACCAATGGCAATTATTAAGTCTGATTCATGAATAGTATGATTTGCAAAAGCAGTACCATGCATTCCAGGCATCTTTAAGCTGAATTCTCCATCATAAGGATAAACACCCAAAGCCATTAACGTAGAAGCTACGGGCAATTGAGACAATTTAATAAAATCTCTTAATTCCTGAGAAGCATGTGAAGAAATAATTCCTCCACCAGCAATAACAACTGGCTTCTTGCAAGATTTAATCAACTCAACAGCAGATTTAATTTGCTTTGAGCTACCCTTAATTGTTGGATTATACGTTGGTAAATCTATTTTATCTGGATAGTTAAATACAGCCTTATTAATAGTTAAGTCTTTTGGAATATCAATTAATACAGGGCCTGGTCTTCCTGTTCTCGCTATATGAAATGCATGCTTAACCGTCTTCGCTAAATCATTTAAGTCCTTAACTAAAAAATTATGCTTTGTAATAGGCATTGTGATGCCTGTAATATCAGCTTCTTGAAAAAAATCTGAACCAATAGATGGTGTCGGAACCTGTCCTGTTATTGCAACCATAGGAATAGAATCCATATGTGCAGTAGCCAAACCAGTAACTAAGTTCGTAGCGCCTGGGCCTGATGTAGCCAAACAAACACCTACTTTACCTGAACTTCTTGAATATCCATCAGCTGCATGTGCTGCTGCCTGCTCATGTCTTACCAAATAGTGCTTAATATCTTTTTCATCATATAAATCATCATAGATCTCAATGACATATCCTCCAGGATAACCGAAAATATCAGTTACACCTTCCTTTTTCAAACATTCTAAAAGTATTTTGGAACCCTTCATTTTTTCAGCTGCCATAAGCTTTCTCCACTCCTCAAAGATTTTGAATTTATTCTAACATAAATGAGTGCTATAAAAAAGCTAAAATAGCTAAGAAAAGTAAGTAGTTAGTGCGCCTTGCAGTCTTTCCTTGAAACCATCTGGAATAGATATGAAAAGATTATTCTGTTGAATCAAACAAGAACGTGTTTTTCTTTGGGCACTGCCTATTATTTTATTACCTTGATTATCAACTAATTCATACTTAGCTGGATAATCTGCACATACTTGAATAATCTTCTTCTGAGCGAGTTCATCTTTAGTTAATTTTTTTAAACTACACTCTACTCCACAACTATTCAAAACTTCAGCATATATTTCTGAAATCTTATAATAAAAACTAATTAATGAGTTATTTTCTAAAACATTTAAGGGTAACAATAAACTCCATGAAAAATTATCAGCAGTATGGATAATTAATCCTCCACCTGTTGGCCTTTTAGCAAATTCTAGCTCTTCACCAACAATATCTTCAACCTCTAAACGTTTCTGGTTATAACCATACGTTACACATCTATCGCTCCAAGTATAGAATCTGACATATGCATCAACAAACACAAAGTTCATTAAAGACACATCTTTCTGCATATTTTCTGTTGCTGTTAATCCTTCATCGCTAATAAATAATACTTTCATGAGCTCATCATAGTCTTAAATGTGAAATTTAACTAATGCTGTTCTAAGAGAATAACAGATTCGGAATCATTCAAGCGTTCATAAATAAAAAAACTATGGTCGTTCCACAACGTATATTTCCGGCAAATCATCCAAAACATCAGCAACAATATCAGCATATAATTCTGGCAACAATGAATGGCCATATAACCTTTCATTCTCACTTGAATAAGGCCACATTCCCCACCCAGTTGAACCTAGCAAAATGCCTCCTTCATCTTCAAATTTAGCCCTACCCCCGGAATTATGATAATCTTCAGAATAAAATAACGCGAAAAAGAAAACGTTATTCTCTTGCGGAGAACAGTCTAAAATATCAAGGCTAATGTCCGCTAAATGCACATGATAGAAATCATCAAGATTACCAATTATAATTTCCCCTTCTCGACATATTCCAGCAAAAGACAATTCATCTTTTACAGAAGAATCAAACCCTATGGATAAAGCATTTAATGGAATCTTTTGATATAAATAGTTGCTATGTTCAATTAAAAGACTAACTATTTTGTTTTGCATATAAATTTATCGGAGAGAATTGGGATTATTCCCAAAATAAATTAACTAAAAAAAGTTAACTTGGGCTCTTTAACTGCTTTTACTTCATCTAATCTGCCCACAATAGTAGTAACTGGAGTAGCTTTGATTGCCTCGCTATTACTAGAGGCTTCTTTTACTATTGAAGTAAGAGCGTCTATAAACTTATCCATAGATTCTTTATCCTCTGTCTCGGTAGGCTCTATCATTAAACACTCAGAAACAATAAGCGGAAAGTAAATAGTAGGAGGATGATACCCTCTATCAATTAAGGCTTTTGCAATATCAAGTGCTGAAACACCTGTCTCTTTCTTTAGCTTTCCTGCTGAGATTACAAACTCATGCATACAAACTCTATCATACGGAACATTAATTACGTCTTTAAGCTTCTCCATCAAATAATTTGCATTAGCTACTGCTTTTTCACACACAAGCTCCAGACCATCTCTGCCATGTAGCAATATGTAGATATATGCTTTTACTAATACATTCACATTTCCATAGAAACCATGCATCATACCTATACTTTTTTCATTACTAGTATCCAAGAAATAATCATCACCTTCTTTTTCTACCATTGGCTTAGGCAAAAAAGGAACTAATCTCGCTGAAACACCAACAGGTCCTGCACCTGGACCACCACCACCATGAGGTGTTCCAAATGTTTTGTGTAGATTCAAATGACAAACATCAAAACCCATATCACCTGGCCTAGCCATTCCTAATAGTGCATTTGCATTTGCCCCATCATAATAAAGAAGACCACCATTCTCATGAATCATTTCTGCAATCTTTAAAATATTATTCTCAAATAATCCTAATGTAGAAGGGTTCGTAAGCATAATAGCTGCTACTTTTTCTTTTTCTAATACTTTTTTAAGCTTATCCACATCTACGTTTCCCCATTTGTCTGAAGATATTTTTTTAATTCTAAAACCTGCCATTATTGCACTAGCAGGATTTGTGCCATGTGCAGAATCAGGAATAAGAACCAAATCTCGCTCATCACCAATAGACTTTAGATACTCTCTAATAATTAACAATCCAGTATGTTCTCCTTGGGCACCTGCAGAAGGCTGTAATGTAAAATGACTATACCCAAAAAGCTCGCTTAATAACTGATCCAATTTATACATTATTTCTAGTATTCCTTGAGTGTCTTCTTCGTCTTGTAATGGATGTAAATTCAAAAATTCTGGCAATGATGCCAATCTTTCTAAAATCTTATAATTATATTTCATAGTACAAGACCCAAGTGGGTACATCCCACTATCAACACCAAAATTTAAAGTTGATAACTTAGTATAGTGTCTTGCAACTTGCGCTTCAGATGCTTCTGGCAAACGACAAGGCTTCTCTCTGCGCAATGCTTCGGGAATATTTGAAGAAATATACCCTTTGCTAATTGATACTTTTTCAAATATAGGACTATTATCCACAAATGAACTCCTCTATATACGCTACTAGCTCATCAATATCATTTTTCTCCATATAATCGTTAACTGTTATCAAACAGTAACCATCTAAATCTTCATCCATTTTTGATAAATCGAAACCACCTAATACACCATTTTCTTTCAGAAACCCATTAAGTGCATTAATACTTATTTCGCCAAAGTAAACTAAAGCATCCTGGAATGAAACATTTCTATCTACTTCTAGACCATCAATATCTGATAGTTTCTTTTTTAAATATTGTGTTTTTTCATAAATATCCTCAGCCAAATCAACCAATCCAGACTGTCCCATATATGAAAAATAAATAGCAGTTCTTAATGCAAGTAACCCTTGATTACTACAAATATTAGAAGTTGCTCGCTCTCTTCTTATGTGTTGCTCTCTAGTCTGGAATGTAAGAACAAACCCTTTATTACCTTTAGCGTCCTCAGTCTCGCCTACTATTCTTCCTGGCATGTTTCTTACTAGGTCCTGTCTTGTTGTTAGGAAACCTAGTCCTGGGCCTCCAAATGCTGGATAGCTCCCTAATGAAATAGCTTCGCCACATACGATATCAGCTCCAAGCTCACCTGGAGTCTTAAATATCATTAATGCTAACGGATTTGGCACACAAAATATAATTGCTGTTCCAAGCTTCTTTGCTTCTTCAATTAATGAAGTATAGTCGATTACTTGACCAAAAAAGTTAGGATACATAAAGACTAAGGCATCAACACCCTCTTCCATGCGAAACTCGGCTAAATCATCAAAATAGGACAACTCATTATTGAACCCTTTATTATATGTCTCTAAAACACTTCTATAGTTTTCTGACATCATACCAATAACGGACACATTCACTGTCTTCTTATTTGAAACTCGAGAAACCATCTGTATAGATTCTGACAAAGCAGTAGCCCCATCATATAAACTTGCATTACTTATTTCCATACCCGTTAGTTCTGCCATATATGTCTGGAACTCAAAAATAGCAGTTAATGTTCCTTGGCTTATTTCTGGCTGATAAGGAGTATATGCAGTAAAGAATTCACTTCTGTTGACCAAGTGATCAACAATTGCAGGAATATGTCTATAATAAACGCCTGCTCCTAAGAAACTCTTTTGTTTTGGATAAATAGTATTATTATTTGCTACTCGCTCTATCTCAAGCTGTACTTTTGGCTCAGTTAGACCATCAGCTATTCCAATATCCGGTCTAAAAATAGACTTAGGGATATCTTTATATAACTGATCAACATTATTTGCTGGCAATTCTTTTATTAATTCAAAAAGTTGCAGTCTTAGACTATCCGGAGTTTCCATTTACTCCTCTTCACCCAACAACTCTTCATACTTTGCAGCTGAAAGTAAATCTTCTACTTCAGATGGTTCGTCCATTTCTATCTTAACCAACCAACCTTCATCAAAAGGTGATGAATTAATTAATGCTGGATCTTCATTAGCTGCTTCATTTACTTCAATAACTCTTCCCGAAACTGGAATATATAAATTGCTTACTGTTTTAACAGATTCTAAAACACCAATCTCATCCATCTGAGTAAATTCATCATCTACACTAGGAAACTCAACAAACACAATATCGCCTAAAGCATCTTGAGCATAGTCAGTAACACCTATTGTTGCTACATTCCCCTCTACGCTAACCCATTCGTGTTCTTCAGAATAATACAAATCATCTTTTATAATGTGCATGTTTTTATCTCGCTTTCTTAATTTCTTTCCCCAATTGTAATTTTCAACTTTAAAAAATTCAAGAAAAAAAATTCTATTATTTTTTATCTTTTAATAAATGGCAACTCGATAACTCTTGCCGATACCTCTTTGCCTCTTATTATTACATTGAGTTGATCATTCTCTTTTAATTCATTATTGCTATAAAACATACCAATAGCTGCATTAAATACTGGAGAATATGTTCCACTAGTTAATTTGCCATGTCCAACTACTTCATATCCTCCACGAAGCACACCCTTTTCATTTAAGAAACAACCAAAGAGACGCTTTTTCTTATTAGCCTTCTCCAAAGTATCTTTCCCTATAAAATCTCCCTTTAAAAGCTTAACAACCCAACCATACCCCATGTCATAAGCAGTTATATTCTCTACTATTTCTTGTCCGTACAGTGGCAAACCAGCTTCTATTCTAAGTGTGTCTCTTGCACCTAACCCAGCAGGAATAGCTCCTTCATCAAGGATAGCTTGCCAAAGTGATGCTGCCAATTCGTTATCTACAAACACTTCAAAACCAAGCTCTCCTGTATAACCTGTTCTGCTAACATCAATCAGGTTACCCTTCCAATTAAACTCAGTCAGACGAAAACTTTTTAGCTCTATTGTTGTATTAAATATCTTCTCTAACACACCTATAGACTTTGGCCCTTGTACAGCAATAATACTTAGATCATCTCGGTACAATATATTAACATTAAAGGAATTCTTTTTAATAATAAGAGCAAACCAATTCTTTATCTTTTCTTCATTGCCACTATTAATAACCACTCTCATAAATGAGTCCATTTTACTCACAATAATATCATCTAGCACATTACCTTCTTCATCTAATATCATTGAATATTGTGCCTGATATTCTGCTAACTTATCTACATCATTAATTGTTACTAATTGTAAAAATTTACTATAATCATCACCTGAGATATCTGCTATACACATATGTGATACATCAAAGACTCCAACACTTTCTCTTACAGCTTTATGTTCATGAATGATTCCCGTGTATTGAACAGGCATGTCCCAACCTGCGTAATCTACTATCCTAGCTTTTAGCTTTT
>Ga0208900_1000543_pt1 | contig 23384 bp, 7 predicted proteins | sample AntAceMetag02UKK_FD_184763 | JGI IMG/M metagenome (GOLD analysis project Ga0208900, IMG submission 184763) | Saline lake microbial communities from Ace Lake, Antarctica - Antarctic Ace Lake Metagenome 02UKK (SPAdes) (version 2) | ecosystem: Environmental > Aquatic > Non-marine Saline and Alkaline... | reverse complement strand
TTTCCACAACATCTCTCTTAAAACTAATGTCGGTAAGTTTCAGTTGGAGCAGTTCGCTTCTGCGTAAACCTAACGAATAAATGGTGGTGAGCGCTGTTTTGTGTTTAATATTGACTATCCCGACCAACATCTTCTGCACAGTTTCTATGGGAATTACTTTTGGTAGTTTCAGCCCTTCAATCGGACGTTCAAGGTTAGCAATCTCGTAATTAATGCCCTTCATTTTGATGTAAAATGTTTCGATTTCTACTTTATGCACTTCGCTCAATCCGGCCAAATCTTTATAGTTGTTTCTTTTCGGTTTTGGTGTTTTTCCTTTCTTACTTTTTACGAATAGATCAATTTTGTATTCAGCTTTCATGCCACCTTCCAATAGTATCTCTTTTAGCTGCTCCCGGTTTTCGATGGTGTCTGTTGCCAACCATAATCTTAAATCCAAATGCCACCAGGCTCCTTCCAGTTTTTTAAATTGTTCTTTTAATGCAAAGGGCAAGGATAAATAGAATGTTTTTTCCTTTTCATTACACCTTACATCAATGTACTTAATCTCAATATTTTTAATGGATGAATTGCCCCTGTCTTCCTTATTGTTTTTTACTTCACCTTTGGCGGAAACGGAGTTCTCATTTTCGATGGCCGAATGATCTAAATTAGCCACATCTTTTAGTTTTTCAAAAACTTTATTCAAATTAAAACTTTCATGGGGTATGTACCAAAACTTCCGGCTCTGGCTCCAGGTTGCGCCTTTAATAGTCTTTACCTTGCCAATGAGCGTGTAATCCTTCTCAAAATTCAGGCTTACCGCCGCTTGGTCGCGGTGGGTATCGAAAGCCAGTTTAATTTCAGGATTCTTCATCCGGATTTTTGTTTAATTTTTAGTCCGTTAAAGGCAGGGAATTATTTAATTAGGATAGGCTTTTGACGTTGAAATTTTTATGATAACAAATTTGAATTGGGTCAGGAGCATTTAAGTTTGTAGCTTTGCGCCGAGGTTGAAACGATAAGTGGCAAATAAGCGAAACGCGCCGGAACTCTTTTGCCTGGCGGAGAAACAAAATAGAGCCGGAACAAAATATTGAATGATTATCATTTAAACAGAAAAACGCTATGAAACTTTCAGGCATCAGCATAATTCTCGTAATCCTATTTTCGGCCACCCTATCCGCCCAGGACGAAATTACTACCGAAGATTACAATCGGGCCATCGGCTACCTGCACAAAAATTATTACAACAAAAAAGTATTCAACCTGAATATCCAAGCCCATTGGTTTGCCGATAGCTCAGGTCTGTGGTACATCCATCAAGTGCCGGATCAGAAAGAGTTTCTAAAAATAACTATCCCTGAGCTGGAAAAATCTGTGTTGTTCGATCATCAAAAAGTGGCGGCACTGCTGTCGGATTCGCTGGATGCTGAGATCGAAGCCAACGACCTGCCCATTGATAAAATAGCATACAAAAGCCACGATACGCTGCTGATAAAAGCCAAGGGGAAAAGCTACCTGCTCAACACGGAAACTTATATGCTGGAGTTGCCGCCCGCCGAAGAAGAGACCAACGAAAATGAGCAGGCTGCGCCCGATAAAAAGCGGCTGGCTTTTGTCAAAGATTATAATCTCTTTCTTAAATCCGCCGAAACCGGAGAAACCAAACAGTTGAGCACCTCCGGCCACAAGGGCTACGAATATGCCACCTGGTTTGGCTGGGATGATATTATAGAAGGCGAAAATGGAGTACGCCCGGAGAATTTTGGCGTACGCTGGTCGGATGAAAGCCAATGGCTGATGGCCAATATTTGTGATATGCGATCGGCCAACAAAATGTATCTGCTCGATTGGAGCATCGACAGCTTGTACCGCCCAAAACTGCTGTCGTACTATCGCGGCTCGCCCGGCGATACCGGCATGATTTACATGGAACCGGTGTTTTTTAATGTAGCATCCGGCAAAGAAATTAAAACGGGTTTGCCCCGAAGTACCCACATCAACGAAATAGAAGTAAGATGGTCCAAAACGCCTGGCAAGGTTTATCTATCGCGACAAAGCCGGGGCTACAAAGAAATGCACCTTTATAGTTTTGACCTGAACACCGAAAAACTTGACGAACTTTATTCGGAAAGCAGCAAAACCAATATTGATAATTTTACATACAATTTTGCCGAAGATAGCGGCCTCATGTTTTTCCTGTCCGAAAAAAGTGGCTGGCGGCAGTTGTACAGCCTCGATTTAAAAACTAAAAAGGAGAAGCCGATCACCAATGGCGCTTATGTTATCAACAGCATCGAGCGGATAGTTGAAAAAACAAAGACAATATATTTTATGGCTTCGGGAAAAGAAGAAGGTCGCAATCCCTATTATCAGCATCTTTACAGCATTTCGTTCGATGGAAAAAATTTAAAATTATTAAGCAAAGAGGATGTCCATCACATTGTCAGCTTGTCGCCTGATGGAAACTATTTTATCGATAATTTCTCCACGGTAAACATCCCGACAACAACGGCACTGAGAAGCGCAAGTTCGGGCGAAATTTTGATGACCCTGGGTAATGCCGATATTTCCAAAGTTGAAGGATGGAATCCTCCCGAAATATTTACGGCCACGGCGCATGATGGCCATACCACCATTTATGGAGCAATCTGGAAGCCAACGAATTTTGACCCGCAAAAACGCTATCCGGTGCTTGAATATTCCTATACCGGCCCGCACACGCAAGTGTTTCCCAAGGACTTTTCACAAGCATTCAGAAACCAATCCTACGCTGAATTGGGGTTTATCGTCTTGGTTGTGGATGGGCTGGGTTCTTCGGGGCGATCCAAAGCATTTCATAATTATTCGTACAAAAATCTGGGCGGAAACCTTGAAGATCACGTAATCGCGATTAAGCACTTAGGCAGGCAATACCCGTGGATCGACACCACCCGCGTGGGTATTTTCGGCCATTCGGCCGGGGGCTACGATGCCGGACATGCTGTGCTGGCCTATCCCGATTTTTACAAAGTTGCCGTGGCCAGCTCGGGCGACCACGACCACCGCATGGAAAAAGCCTGGTGGCCCGAAATGTATATGGGCTGGCCGGTGGATTCGGCTTATCACCTGCAATCGAATATTACCATGGCCGGCAATCTGAAAGGTAAATTATTGCTCGTCCACGGCGGCATCGACGAAAATGTAAACCCCTCGGCCACCTTCAAGTTTGCCGAAGCACTCATCAAAGCCGACAAGCAATTCGACATGCTTATTTTACCCAGCCAACGACATGGCTACTCGGGCGATCATCTAAAATATTTTACCAAAGTACGATGGAATTATTTTTTAGAGCACCTGCGGGGAGTTGAACCTATTTGGGATATTAAGTGGGAAGATTAAAAGTTTAATATTATGTTTACACCATCTTATAAAATGCGAAAAACTATTACACTTTGTTTATGGAAAATACTTTAGAGAGTAAAAAACCCGGATTCCCAAGAAGTTTTTGGACGGCTAATTTAACCGAGTTATTTGAACGGGGAGCTTATTATGCCATGGCGAGTTTTGTTGTTCTGTACTTGGGGCAACTAGGGCTTGGAGATTATTGGCCAAGCAATTTGAATGGAATTTTATGGGCTTTGGTATTTTTCCTTCCCATTCTTTCGGGTACTATCGCCGATCAGATTGGATTTAAAAAATCCATGCTTTTTGCTTTTGTATTTCTTGCTATTGGCTACTTTATTATGGGCTCCCCTGTTTGGTTTGGCAATAACACACTCAATCCAATCATCGGAAGCGAAATGTCGGCAGGTATTGGCATTCTTCTCCCTATTATACTTGCCATCGTTTTTATAGGAATTGGCGGTTCAATTATAAAGCCCTGCATTGCAGGAACCGTTCAGAAGACGGCAGGGGCAAAAGTAACCCTGGGATTTGGGATTTTTTATATGATTATTAATATTGGGTCACTTATTGGAAGAGGAGTGAGCTTTGTGGTAAGGAAAGAGTTTGACCTGAGCTATATTTTTGCCGTTTCTGTATTCTTTTCCATTCTTGCCTTTTTTGCTGTATTATTTTTCTATACAGATCCTGATAAAGAATCAGGTCAGGTTAAAATAGTAAAACCGAAAAAATCCATTTTCAGGGTATTGGCAGATATGATCCTGGTTCTTAAGAACCTGAGGTTTGCCTTATTCCTCATCGTATCGAGCGGTTTTTTCTTTATCTATGCCCAGGTTTACAATGTACTGCCGCTATACTTACAAAAAGTTGTAGAGTTAAATCCGGCTGTTGATTTGGTAACCATGGCAAATCCTTTCGTAATCGTATTTTTTCAGCTTTTGATAACCAGGAAGTTCGGTAAGTTGAAACCGATAAATTCGATTATTGTAGGAATCATTATTATAGGCGTTTCGATGATGATAAACCTTATTCCGATATTTATGAGTGGAGGCGTAAGGGCACTTGCATTAGGTGATTGGATTCCTATGGGAACCCTTTTTATCACCCTCACGGTTGGTTTGATAGCTTTTGGTGAGTTGTTTACATCAGCCAGAACCTACGAATATGTTGGCGCTCTGGCACCCAAAGGACAGGAAGGATTATTCCTTGGATATGCAAATCTCCCTTTGGCCATAGGTGCCTTAATTGGAGGGCCTGCCGGAGCTTTCATCTTTCACGAAATTATGTGTAACGGTGCTACTAAACTCGATTCTGGTTTGTTAGAACTCAATCCTTTTTGGAATTCGATGGGCTGGGTTATTCTCATGGGAATCGGCTTTATCTCAGCTTTCTCGATGTGGCTGTATAACAGATGGCTACAAAAAAATCCTGTTTAGGAAATATCAGGCACGGAGAAGTGAGATAAATCCATCTTCTTTATAAGTATGAAATTAGTGTCTGTCTTTCCATTTCCAATATTTGAAAAACATATTTGAACCTACAAATTTGAATGGTTCGGTTGTGGCAACTTGTGTGTGAACAGGCATTATCTTATTTTTTAGAATCCCGAGTTTCGATGTGTAAGCATTAGTTGTTATTACTATATCATCGGCTTCGACAGTATATTCCGAATTGTTTGCCTTTACTTTTAGTTTAATCGCTTTGCCTTCTTCGACCGATACAACAGGACTATTTTCATAAATTATTACCCCCTTCTTTTTCTGCCGCTGTTTTTAGCAATTTGATAAGTTTTACTGCATGAACCGAACCACCGTTCGGGTCGAACATAGCACCATAATACAAACCAGTTCCGAGTTTTTCTTTTGTTTTTAGTTTGTCCCAAAATTATAAAGGAATACCTGCTTCGTTTGCTTCTTCAACATATTCTTTATATTTATTCACATCAACTTTTCTGAAAATGGTTTCGCAATACCCGTTTATTTTTATGTCGCAGTCAATATTCAGTACTTTTGCAAGTGAGTCGATAAATCTCATATTGCTTACACTCAAATCGTAGTTCCACTTAAAAGTTTCGTAATCAGAATAATCATCTAAAAGACTAGATAGCACCATTCCGCCATGCCTGCCAGAAGCACCGGCACCAAAAGTTTTTGCCTCGAATACAACAACCTTTAAACCCGGATTTGATTTGGCAAGATGATATGCCGACGACAGACCTGTGTAACCTCCGCCAATGACGGCTACATCTACTTTTAAATCGGAACTAAAAAGCGGGATTAACACTAATTGCTTCGCTTTTTGCCCAATAACTATCGTTGTTGGCAAATTTTTCAATATCAAACTTTTCGCAACTAATTAATAATTATCAAAGCCTGCCCGCTTTCATGGAGGGAATATTTCCTTTTGTCTTTAATGATTCAATTAAACCAGTCCTTTCCGTTTTAAAACTTTCCTGACAAAGGGCTCAATGTATGGATTGATAAGCAAAAGCCTTTCGGCCCGTTCTTCAATCAGGCTGCATCTTATGAGCGTGTTTACAATGCTCTCAAAGCTATTTGGTTCGAGGCCCATCACCCTTTCGAGTTTATTATAGGGCATACGTTTGTGCAATGCCAGTTGCACCATCACCACCAGGGAATCGTCATCGAGGTTTTCGATGGGCTGCAAGTCGATATTTTTTGGTGCTTTTACCTGGAGTGTGCCTGCCGAAACTTTTTGGATATTACTCAGCCACTGGTAAAGCACGGTTCCGGGATTCCCGTCTGATTGATCAAAATGACTGTTGAACAACCTGGCCAGCCCAATATCTGTAATTTTATCTTCCTCCTTTTTATCGATCCTGAATTTAAGGCCACTCGACCGATGCCTGCGAATAACCAACTCTTTAAGCTCCTCGGAGTTGAAGGGATGGCAATTGATAACGCTGATAAAATTATTTTCCATGTTAATCATCCCATTAATCAAATCGTAGGTAAAGGGATTCGTGTTGATTATGAACAAACACTTATAGTCGAATTTGTTAATCAATTGAAGGATCAATTTAATTATTTCAAGCCCTTTTTCCGATCTTTCCCACCAAAGTTCGAGGTCGTGAATTATCACTGCCGAACCATTGGGCAATGTATCGAAAATTTCGTTAATCCCCGTTGTAAGATTCGTAGATTTCATCAGCTGCATCCTAAAGTCTTCTTCCGAAACCGAGCCTCCCGGCAAAGGAAAAACATGGTAGATTTTATCCTGTTTAAAATGGGTTTTTGCAACATATCTCGACAAGGCAGTTTTGCCGGCATTGCGTTCGCCCAGTAGCATAATTCCTCCTTTTGTGCCCGACTGAAAGCGCCTGATGGCTTTTTCGAACTGGGCTTCCTCCACATCCCTGCTTATCCAAAAATCGTCCACGATACTCGATCGCCCGCTAAACAGGTTTTTGTAATAATAGGGCAGGGTTTTTAAAACTTCTCTATCAGGAACAAGCTTTTCGACCAAATCAAGAATCTTTTCATTATTGGAAGATTGACCGGGGAACGATATCAACTGCCGCGCCATCAGCACACCCTCTGTGCGTGAATATAACAACCTGGCCGATTTCCGTTTAAAAAAGTTCCGCAGGTAATTGTAGGAAAGCTTAAAAGTGGTTTTTACTATTTTTCCCTGGCTATCGATGCTAAAACCCGAATATTCTTCCACGCTGTCTTTAATGCGGTACGACGACAAAGTATCGAAGGTTTCTTCAAGAATAATATTCAAATCGGGGATTAATTTACGTTTTAGTTCTACAATAATTGTTTCCTGCCTCGAAAGTCTAATAAGCGTTTCATTTTTTATTAGCTCAATGGCTTTTTGTTTGTCATCGGTTTCGGTACTTGTATTTTCGAGGTTGAACCTTGTGAGGCTGAGCAGATCGTTCAAAATATAAATATTGCCTTTCAACGATTCAACAGTTTTTCCCAACAAATCACTTATCGAACTCACCATGCGGGTTTCAAGAACATACCCGGTTATTTTACGAATGGGAAGTGTAAATACCTCTGCTTTACTTTCCTTGCCGGTGCCACCCACAATTTCAGTTTTTTCCTCAAGGGTAAGGGTTTCGGGCAACTCATGTTCCAGTTTACGAAATTCGGTAGTTGCAGTTTCAAATTGATCCATAAAATGAAAATACTCCCCGGAAACTGCCATCGAAAGTTTTAATTCATTAACACCGCTCAGGCTTTCATCAATTTTTGAAAGCTTATCCTTTACGGCAGTTAGTTTTTTTAACAACCCGGTTTCTATATCCTGAATAATCACTGTTTCTACCTCGTTGAGCTTATCGTTGATCCTGTTTTTATAAGCCTGCATCAACACATCGAGGTAAATTTTATTAAAATAATTGGATGTATCGTTATACCACGACTCCGCGAAAGCGTTAATTTTAACAAGGATAGATTTATCGTACTTTCTTCCTTTGCGCCTTTTTGATACAATATTGTTAACGTCGATTTGATTAAGGACGTTGAGCATGGCCTGCATATTTTGCCTGTAATCCAGGAAAAGCTGGTTACGATATTTCTTTTCAAGGCTTGAAATTTCTCTTTCAATACCTGAAACCTCTTCGAGAAACGAAAGCTCGAAAGCTTCGATGTTATTTACGGTAAGCTCCTTAAGCTTTGCTTTTTTCCCGAGCAATTCCATTTGTTCCTCAACATGAAGAATCAAGGGGCGCAATTGCGAATAAACAGCCTCCAGTTCACTCGAAAACTTTTCAAATAACTCATTTAGGAAATATACCCTTGTACTTTTCAGGTAATATGCTGCCACATTCTTATACCTTATCTTAACAGGTATTGTAGTTTTTGAAAAGGGATGAACTATTTTTTTCCAGGATTTATAAAACCTTTCAATGCTTTTATCTGATTTCTGAATATTAAAATGACCTTTGTCAATGTCGACGGTTATATGATGCGGGAAAACCATCAATTGCCTGTCGAGCTTATTCATATACCAGCCAATCCCTTCTTCAAGCGCGGTTTTTTGAATAATAAGCCTGTCCCTTAGTAGTTTTTCGATGGTTCGTTTTGCATGAAAATAAAAATCGTTTTTGGTTTTTACAAGCGCTCTTTTTATGCGGTACGAATCGTTGTACCTGATAACCCGGTTTAGGTTTTCGGAAATATTACCCATTAAAGGCTTGAATTCGTCAAAGAAACCCAGGCTTTCGTCGAAACAGGGCAAGAAGGTTTTTGTAAAAAATGAATCGAGTACCTTTTGCCCATTGGCATCAACCTTCAACATATCATCGTTTATTGATTGATGGCGAGTGAGCGTTAATGGTGGCAACTCCAACGAGGATTCAAGGTCGATTAAGGATTCCTTTTTCACGGATTCAAAACCCAAATTATTTTCCTCGAATTGGGGGCCGGCCTGGATAAGCATTAATGAACCCAGGCTTTGCTTGAGTGTATTAACCTCATTATAAAAATATTCAAACTTCTTATGTTCCATATTCGAAAAGCCCAATATGGTGAGGTCGGTTTCGGCAGATTCACTCTTTATAATTTCAGTCCAGGCATAAGCATCGGTACTGTTGTTTATCACCTTTACCTCCATATTTGCCCTGTAGCCTCCCACAATTTCGCTTAGGGTTTTATGTGCTTTTTCGATTAGGGATTTATGATCTATGGAGATAAGTAACCTTACTTTGGCATCTTTCCATTCGCCCGATGAGGTAAAGTGCCTGATAATGGTGATGGCAAAAGCCAGGTTTCGGCCACTGCCTTTCCACCAGATGTCGATGGTTTTATAATTTCCGTATCCACGTTTGCTATCGTAGTTTAAGAATACCGAGCTAAGGCTATTTTTCTCAAATATCCTTACCAACCTTTCAAATTGATCCCTTCGTTCTTTCTTCTTACTCCAGCCCATAAGCACGGTATTGGGCTCGATGCCCGTGAAGCCGTAAACCCTCACAATTTCATCCATCCCCGAATAAATATCGAGGCAGGCATGTTTGTTAAATGTCAAATCTTTATGATTAACCACACGCTTTATTCTTCGGTGCTCTTTTATGGCCTCCTCATTACTTATCACATCCAGTTCAAATCCGGTTATCATCCCCAAAGTACCGGCAAGGGAGTTTCCTAAAGTAATCATTTGCGGGCGTTCGTCTTCGCTACCCGAAAACATCATGATATTTGGCCTCCAGTTACGGTTTTGAAGCTGGCTTTTGCTCAATCGTTGAATACCACTTTTTACCAACGATGCCCATACGCTGTTCCAGGCATCGCCACCCTCCAACGAAAGTTGTCTTTGTTTGAGGAATAAAAACAACAATCCCAAAATAATTATGGCACCTAATAGTGCAACCAAATCAAGCTGAATCATTACCAGGATACATGCTGCAGCGCCAATAAGGCTTACCCAAACAGGCGTTTTGAACGATGGCCTGAAATCGGCGCTTGTGGCCGCCTCAAAAGCTGCGCTCAAATTTAAAAACCCGTAAGTGGTAATAAAAAATATGGAAACAATACGTGCGATAACATCCAAATCACCGATCAAAATTCCGGCCTCGGCAATTATAAAAGTGAGGAAAAGCGCATTGCGGGGCTCGTTGGTAGCTTTGGTACCCTTCGCGAAAAATTTTGGGGTTATTTTGTCAACAGCTGTGGCCTGCAAAATCCTTGGTGCCGCCAAAATACTTCCCAGCGCCGATGATAAGGTAGCGCCCCAAATTCCGGCAATAACCAATTGGGGAACACGTGAGATTTTAAGCAAGACGGCAGAATCGCTGGCCAAAACGTTTGCATCAACCGTGTTGTTTAAGAAAAAGATTACAATAATGTAAACCACCAAACCAAGAGCAATGGCCGCGATAGTACCGGCCGGAATCGACTTCTTAGGATCCTTTAAATCCCCCGACATCGAAACTCCGGCTTCAAAACCGGTAACTGCCGGGAAAAAGATACCAAACAAAACCATTATAGGAACGGCCGTGCCATTGCTTATAATTTCGGGCACTTTAGGTGCAAACTCGTGATTGCCAAAAAAAATGGAGAGCAGCGACAGAAAGATGGCAGCCATAATCAGGTATTGGGTTTTTATGGCCAGGGAAGTGCTAATGATGGTGATGATGGTAACCGAGAGCAAAACGATACTTCCGGCAATCCTGATATTATCTTTGGTGTTGGCAAAACCCCAGTAATCCAGGAAACTTTCGGAAAAACCAATAAGGTAAAGGCTTACGCTGAACGAAAGCCCTACAAAAAGTGCCAGGCCAAGTGTGCCCCCGATGGGCAGCCCCAGGCTTCGTGAAATAATGTAATAGGTGCCGCCAGCTTTTACTTTTTTGTCGGTGGCAATGGACGAAACACTCAGGCCGGTAGTTATGGAAATAATGTGCGCTATTAAAACAATACCGAGGGTAGCCCATAAACCTGCCGAACCGAGAATCATCGGCAGGCGCATGTACATAATTACCCCGAGAATGGTGAGGATTGAAGGTGTGAACACCCCGCCAAAAGCCCCAAACTTATTTGATTTGGCCATGAATTATTAATTTAAAAAACGATACAATACTACCACAAATGTAAATTGTTTATGACACGATTGTACAATTGGTGAGGATAGAAAACAAATATTTTTGAATAATTAATACTGGTCAGTTGGCAGTTCGCAGTCAATAGTCTTCAGTTCTCAGTCCTCAGTTCTCAGTCCTCAGTCCACAGTCTTCAGTCCACAGTCCACAGTTGGCAGTCTTCAGTCTTCAGTCCACAGTTGGCAGTCTTCAGTTGGCAGTCTTCAGTCCACAGTTTTCAGTCCACAGTGCCGAAAAACAAGAAATCTGCGATTTCGTAGTTTTTCGAGCCCGCTCGACCGAAGGTCGGCATCCACAGTCCACAGTCTTCAGTCCACAGTTGGCAGTCTTCAGTTGGCAGTCTTCAGTCCACAGACTGGATAGCTATCAGCTATTTTATAATGCTCTTTAATTTTGGCTGGTACAAAAAGAGGCTATGATAAAAAGTGTTTGGTAATTTTGTTGGCTACAATCTGGGTAAGTATTTTGGAAGCATTTATTGCTACCCTGATTATTGTAAAAAGAAATAAACTACACGAGAAATGAAGATGGGTTTAACTGCAAAAAAGGCAGGGCTACTCAATCGATTTCATCAATCTAATTTGATTTGAAACTAAGCCTGTAAAAGGATTCATCAAAAATATTGGAGTGCTGCAACAATTCAGGGTTTGGTGAATATCCGGGAAATACTTTTTGCAGCCTCTCCAAAATCACATCCAAATCTTCCTTTTTATCCTTTCCAATAAAAATATAAACCCCCATTTCGGGATCGACAAAATCGGGGGCATCCCAAAAATAATTCCAGTGGTAGAACTTTTCGGACCAGCCAACGTACATTATGGATTTTGGGTACTTTTCGCGCAGCTTATCCGAAAACGTACTTTTTAAGTGGCCGCAAAGTAAATAAGCATTGTTGAGCGAAAACTCGGGGAAAGGACATCCCGCGTAAAAGGAGCTAATGATTAAAGGGATGTTTTCTTTTCTTTCACTTTCAACCGTATAGCTCCACTCAGTGTATTTTTTATGGCTTAATGCAGTATTATCGATCAGCTTAATAAATCCGGGAATTTGTACTATCACTATCATCAGATAAAACGTAAATGCAATAATTGGCAGGTATTTTTTAAGCATCCTAAATTGAAACAAACGAATGGAATATTCAAAAATCAAATAAAAAACTACAAGCTGAAAAAGTAGGGTTGATACGTAATACCGGTAAGCAAAGTGTTTGGTGATAAGAAAAACTGAAAAAATGATTCCAAGTAAAACTCCCGCCGAAATCAAATTCAATTTATGCAACCCCGGAGCTTTGCTTTTGTTTATAAAACGGGAATAAATAAACAACCCCGCCAAAACAAGTAGAAGCCCGGTAAACAAAAAATCGAAAGTCAACAATTGGTATAAACGGGCTGGCACCTCACCCCATTCAATAAACGTGGATTCGCCCCCACCCCACTGCCCCGAGTTCATCGCCATATTTCCAAACCAAGACATGGTTTTGGTAAAATTAAATAGTATGGGAAAAGCAAAAATAAGGGTGGAAACAACTGCCAATAATCCATACCTGATCGTCAATCGAAATGATTTGAGCATGAAAACCGGAATGAGAAGAAATGGTAAATAGCTGAATTTTATGGCCATACCCAAACCACCGATAAGCGCAAAATGTTTTATGTTTTTATTCGACAAATGTACACCAGTGTCGTTATACAGATACCTGGTAAGCAACAATAATATCAAGGCAACCGGAACAATAATGAATCCTTCGGGAGTTAGGCGTCCGATAACAGTCATGGTGTATGCACTACCAAAAGGCAACATTTGGACGAGCAGTGCAAGCCAGACATTTTTTGTAATTGCAAGCACCCGGAGGCCAACAATTAATAGGACAAGGGCAATTATAAAGTTTTTTGTAATGATTGCCCCCTTTAAAAATAACTCGGGATGGTCGATTACATTTTCCACCAGCGAACCCGGCATGAAAAAACTTAGCGGCCACGAAGAAATAGCAACAATAAGCTGCAAAGGCGTTCCGGGATGATCGGTGTAGGGTGCTGCCAAATTAAACAGCGCAATATTAATCCCATTCAGCAAATGGAAATACTCCGGGTCGGTAGTGCTTTGGTAAAAGGGGTAAAAGTTTACAACCATGAGTACAGCCATTCCAAAAAAGATCGATGGGATTAAAGCCAGAATGAGGGAAGAAGTATTGAACCTTCCTTTGTTTACAAATTTCATTGTTGGTTGATTTGGCATGGTAAACCTTTTTGTTCTTCGGCAAAACTATAAAATGTTTGCGAAGTGGTAGTTTCTAGTCAGGGCCTGACTTTGAAAAGTCATCCGATGAATACTGCTTAGGCAAAAGACACCCTGCCTAATGGAACTATGAAACTGCCGGAAGTAATTCATCGGATGACTGATAAGGGGAAGTTGCGGCTGCGTTTCCATCGTCCGCAGGCCTTGGGCTTTTTCAGGCAAAAACCTTAAAGTCGTTAACGACTTTAAAGTCCTCACCCCGAAAACCACCCGAAATGCCCGATAAAAACGCCACAGCCCACTACATTCGAGGGCTGCTTTCCGGCCATGGTAAACCTAACAAGTCTGGCTTTCAAAGCTTATGTTTTAATTGCTAAAGCCCATGGTTTTTTTCCTGGGGGGAGACTTGTTAGGTTTTTTGCCTCCGATTTTCGAGCGTCCGCAGGTCGTGGGCTTTTTCAGGCAAAAGCCTTAAATTTCTTAACGACCTTAAAGCACTCACCCCGAAAGCCACCCGAACTGCCCGATAAAAACGCCGCTCCCCACCACATTCGAGGGCTGCTTTTAAGCTGTGGTAAACCTAACAAGTCTTACTTTCAAAGCTTGTGTTTTGATTGCTAAAGCCCATGGTATTTTTCGTGGGGGGAGACTTGTTAGGTTTTTGCCCCAGACTTTCGAGCGTCCGCAGGCCGCGGGCTTTTTCAGGCAAAAACCTTAAAGTCGTTAACGGCTTTAAAGTCCTCACCCCGAAAGCCACCCGAACTGCCCGAAAAAAACGCCAACTCCCGGAAAAGTCATCCGATGATTCCTGCCTAAACAATCGTGGTAGTCCACAGAAATAAAATAACTCCCGAAAGCAATTCATCGGATGACTGATTCCCGATGTTTTCCCCCTTTTTCGACAGTTCCTAAACTTCCCAAATCTTAAAAAATCTTAAAATGTTAACTTTCTTTAAATTACACTCAGTGCCCAAATCACGACACTCAAGTTAAAAAACCGATACACTCAGGTCCGATTTCCGTACATTCGACTTTTCCCCCGAAACATGCACTTACTTTCGATGTGTTGGAAATAGCTAAAGATAGTTTTAGGTTTGCCCTTTGAACAAAGAGATGAATCAGAAACATCTTTAATATTTATCACACACTTAATTCATTTTATTTATTCATTAAAAAACATGCAACATGAAAAAACATTACAAAATCTCCTTATCGAATTTAAGTAGGGGAAGCGTTCCCTTTTACTTAACAAAATTAAAAACCCCTTTCATTACAAAACGACTTTTTATTTTGCTTTCCGTAGTTTTTTTCTCCCTGGCTACATTTGCACAGGTAAACCTTGAAGAAGGTTTGGTGGCCTATTATCCCTTTAATGGAAATGCCAACGATGAAAGCGGAAACGGAAATGATGGAGTAGTTAACGGCGCAACATTAACTGTTGATAGATTTGGAAATGCTGGAAATGCTTATGAATTTGATGGAGTGGATGATTTTATTGACTTTATCGGATCACCTACGTCAAATGTCGATAACTTCTCCATATCATGTTGGATAAATCCATCTGTATTAAATCAACTTAGAGGAACTGCAGTTTTAATGGGAGTAGATGGTTTAGTAGGTGGAAACCCTTCTTTGAATGGTGTATCTATTTGTGTTGGAGGTGGTAGCTTCGGTGCGGTTGATAGTCGTATTAATGGTGCTGTGAGTGATGTACAGATGCTTCCATCAAGTTATTATATATCAACAATAAATACCTGGTATCATGTTATTTTTTTACGTGAAAATGCTGTTTATAAATTATATGTTGATAAATCACTCGCATTAAATACAAGTGGAGGAGCACCTAATATTCCAACAGAGCTAAAAATTGGAAGTGCATCTGGCGATGGCTTTTTTAAAGGAACAATCGATGACATCCGTATATACGATCGTGCCCTTACTGAAGCTGAAATACAAGAATTGTATAATGAAGATTTCACCAACTATTTCGTAAACGAAACCCAAAACCTGGATGATAATCTGGTGCCTGAAAATTGGAATCTTAATGTTTTAATACCTACTGCCGGCTTGTATAATGGAAGGTTTGAGGCGCATGTAACCGATGCTGATGCACATTTGGAAAGAAGTGGCCAGCTACCTGAGGAAACTAATATGTTAATATTGGAATGGGATGGCATTGTAAATTATTCCTATTGGAATCAAAATACTGCTGCAACTGTATGCATGGGAGCAAAACGTTTTGGCTTTCATTCTGGCATGGATCAGTCTTATTATGGAGGAAGTATTTATTCTATAGGATACTCTGACCCGGAAACTGGTGCTATGATTCTTGTACAGTCAATTCAACCATTCGCTTACGTCGAAAACCATTATCGGGTTGAAATTTATAAGGATAGCCTTTCATTTTTGGCAACAGATTTAACAACCGGTGCAGAGCTATTTTTATTAACCACTCCTATACCCGAAAGTATTCCTTTTGAATTTTCAGAAGTGAGTAAGATAGCATATCATGTACATACTACTACAAATAATAATACCTGGCTTGATAATATAAAAATTACAATTGATGGAGGAATCGAACCTAACTTAAGCCTGACAGGCAGTATTGTTGAAGAAGCAAATGGACAGGCCATTGAAGGGGCAAGTATTGAGATAACTAACATTGCCACAGGAACAAGCTACAACACACAATCGAACAGCCAGGGAAGCTACCAGTATGTAAACCTGCCAACTGGCAGCTACAATGTGCAGGCTTCCAAAATGGGGTTTCAAACACAAACTGCCGAAAATGTAGTGGTTGACAATGAAGAAACCGTGCAGCTCAATTTTGAACTGAATTATGTACTCACACTTTCGGGGCTCATTAACGATGCACAAACCTCCCTCCCGATACAAGGAGCCGAAGTTTTACTAGCCGGGTCAAATTCTAATGACCAAACAACTTCCGATGAATCTGGCTTTTACGGCTTTACTGAACTTGCGGCAGGCAGCTATAATATTTCAGTTATCAAAGCAGGTTATCAAACCCAAAACCGGATGTTGTATTTATCCGAACCCATGACCTATCAGGAAAATTTTGACTTAGTTTTGCTTTCTGAGAATTCCCTGGTCATCAATGAATCATTGGTGGCTTATGCCGATGAAATTTCGGAGGGACCTACCGGTTATTATATTTTATCGGGAACCGTAAATATTAACGGGATTTTGTTTTTTGATGGTGAAGTGAAGATTGATAAAAGAGCCGGGGTTCAGGATGTTATCATTTCTGGTAATGACGATATTTATGCTCAAACCCTAATGGCTACATACCCCATTAACGATTTGTACCTTCCCTGGAGTTTTTCTATTCACGACGAATTGTTGATTGTGAATAAGGATGCGTACTTTTTTGAAATGCCGGTATTGGTCGCAGGCTTCCCACTTACATTAAATGCCATTGAAGTTGGAGAAAAGCCATCCGGTGAAAAATTTGTTTCCACCAAAGTAATTCCTGAATTTCCTTTTCCGCTCAATGAAGTTGCAAACTTTTACAAAAAACCTGATGAGCTAAGCGAGTTTACTTTTGCTATTACCTATGATGATTCCGGCGAGCACATCGATGATGTAAATATCCTGATCGAAAATTATAATTATACGCTGTTTCAAATAAACAAACTGCACATCCAATACGAATATGCCAAAGGTATGTTTGAGGGTACAATAATTCTTCAGATTCCAGGTGGGAAAAAAAAGAAGGGTGCTGATGATATGGGAGAATTATTGGATATAATGCAAATGCCGGTTGTGTTGAGCGATTCCACTGGTGGAAATCAAGGTACTATTTCTTTTGGTGAGTTATTAGAAATCGACGGTGATAAGAAAAAGAAAACACCATTGGTCATTGAATTGGGCATTGGTTTTATTGATGGGAAAATTGATAAATTGTATGCCGATGTAAGTGGGATTAGTGTTCCACTGCCTGTTGCAGGCATGAAGCTTACAAGGATCAATGGAGGAGTTTACGATTTAACGCAAGACCAAATTACCCTTGAAGCAGGTGTAGATATTGAAACTGGATTTAAAATTCCTTCGATTGACAAGACTCCAATTCTGATGAAGGATTTTAAAGTTACCATAAAACCCTGGGATTATTTTGAAGGGGTTGGTACCTTGATGATATTGCACAGACCACTTGCAGGTGGATATATCGAATACAAGAAAAATGAAAACTTGGCTTTAGGAGGCTTTTTTGAATCCCCACTTATCAGAGGGAAGGCAGACTTGAATATTTCAAAAAGAGTACTAAGTGGAAATGCCGAGCTTAAAATCAGCACACCTCCCGAAGATCAGATAAAAAATAGTGCTTTTAAATGGCTTGGTGGAATAGAAGTCGGTACATTTATGACAGATTTTAAGTTTGACGGGATACAGAAAAACTATTACATAACTGCGACCATCGAAAGAGATTTGAATTATTTGTTTGGTGAAAAGACTTTTGCTTTTACTCAACGCTTTAGCTACGATGATAAGTCTCCCTATTTTCATCTTGCTATTGGCCTGAATCATGGTGATCTGCATCATATTTTCAAAGGCCAAAAGGATGGTAAAGAAGCCATCGAATTTCAGGTGCCAGAAAATACGCCCCAAATGATGATTGTGGCTGAGGACACCATAAATCCTCAACTTTTCGATTTTGCCCTTCAAAATCCATCGGGGCAACTTTTCGATCTAAACAATACCTCTTATGCTCAGTACGAAAATGTGCATCAAACCGTGATGATTATTGATCAACCCATGCCCGGTGATTGGTTTTTCCTCACCGATTACCTGGGTGATATTGCCTTATATACCCAGGGCATGAATCAGGAACCTACTGCCTATACCGTGGAGCCACAAAATCGTAGAACACGGTCAAATACAATTTCACTCAATTTTACCGATTATGCTGACACACTGGAAGTAGAAGTGTATTTTGATGACGACAACAAAAACTATAACGGGACTTTTATCGATCGTTTTACGCTGGTTAACAACGGGAGCCTTGAGTTTGTGTGGCAAAATAATGATATTGAAAACGGTGAATATTTTATTTACTCAAGAGTTGATGACAAAAAGAACAAAGCCGTAATACAATACGCTCCGGGTTCGATTATGGTTATGAATGATCCTTACACAGAAATACCTCAAAACCTTTCTGCCGTTCAGGGTGGAGATTCTGTGCTGGTTTCATGGAATCGTCCTGAATTGCCCGAAACTATAGCTACAGCCATATATTGGAAAAATATTTCAACAGGGAAAGTGGATCAACTAAGCTTAATTGATGCGGAACAAACTATTTTGCATAATCTGGATTATGGCCAGGAATACCAACTTTGGGCTTGTTTTATTAACGATAATGGAACATACAGCGAACCAAGCAACAAAGTAAATCTGATTTTTGCAAGTCAGTTGCGGAACAACCCTCCATATTTTACCCTCGACCCGGATAGTGCTTTTGTGTTTGTGGTTGATCAGCAAATGGAATATACCCTAAAAGCAAATGATGCCGATGGAAATACTTTAACTTTCGATATTCCCAACGACACTCTGGGAATAACTCTTGACGGTGATGTGATGACCTGGACTCCAAGCGATGATCAAAAAGGTGTTTACAATCTGATGCTTACCGTAACAGATGGCAGTGCTGTGGATACAAGCTACCAGGAATTACTTGTTTATACCCAACATCAGGTAAGCGTTGACCTTGCGTTTAGTTCGGTAAATTTGTACGAAGACGATAATATGTTTGTGAAAATCAGCAATTATTTTTGTCCTGATTATTACCAACAGGCTACCCTGCGAAATATCCGCACGCAGGACGAGGTTCAGGTTGAATGCAGGAGGGTAAACGATTTTGAATTTATCGGTCAATTTGGTTTGTCGTTTATTACCCGCAGCGAAATTCCGGTAGCAAACGGCGATACAATCGAATTAAAATACAATGATGGTAAAGAAGAATATTTAACGTATGCATATTATGATAGTTTGCCTCAGCCTAGCGACCAAACACCACCGGGTGCTATTACCGATCTTCAGCTTGAAAAACTGTCGAACAATCAATTAAAATTAAAATGGACTGCAACCGGAAATAATGACACCCAGGGCAAAGCTTACAAATATGATATTCGTTACGCTTATCAGCCCATCAATGCGGAAGATGTTTATTTTACTGCTTTCTTAATCGAAGATTTCCCCTATCCATCTGTGTCAGGCGTAACGGATTCCTTGATTTTTGATATGGCATTGTTATCAAATATTGAGGGTTACGACACTGTTTATTTCTCGATTAAAGCTGAAGATGAAATGCAGAATCGGGGTGCTTTAAGTAATAGCCCGGGAGTTCAATGTTTATTATCACCACAAAATTTGCAAGCCGAAATTGGTGATGTATATTTTGTAAATCTTGATTGGGATGGGCCGACAAAAGGAATGTCCAATTTTGAGTACTACACATTATACCGGAAATATAAGCAAGGCTTGTTTTATAAAATAGCAACAGGACTTGAAAATGCTGATTTTGATGATAATTTAAAAAACAAACCCGATGGGCAATATCAGTATGCTGTTCAGGCCATTTACGAAACGGGTGTCAGCGATACAGTTTATTCAGATCTTATCACGATGGATCGTTTTAAAAATGTGAGCATTTTATGCAGCCTCGAAGATTCCACCAACTACCAGGGCATTTCTTTTGCGATGCAAGGACTGGATACCGTTTATGCACAATCGTTTGTTAAAACTACAAATATGACAGGATTGGTTTTGCTTGCAAAAGTTTTCAAAACTGAATATGCTGTTACTATTAGTTTAGATGGTTTTGATACGGTAATTGATACAATAGAAATTACAAACCAGCAATCTGTTTTTGACTATGAATTATTGCACAGCCTAAGAATAACAAATCTTGATATACCACAAGGCTGGAGTGGTATTTCAAGTTCGGTTACGCCAGAAAATGATAATATAGAAACCCTGACCAATTCAATTGTTGATGAACTCATCATCCTGCAAAACGACAACGGCATGTATTGGCCCGGCCAGAATGTAAACACCCTCGGCAACTGGAATATGGAGCAAGGCTACAAAATAAAAGTAGCCGAAAATGTAAATATGACCATTTCGGGTAACAGGTTAACTAACCAAAACCTGAGCATGGACGAAAGCTGGAACCTGATGCCAGTACTTTCAGAATGTCCTGCCGATGTTGCCGATTTGTTTGATGGCAAAGATGTAAGCATAGTAAAAGAAGTGGCCGGATGGCGAGTTTACTGGCCGGAATTTGGCATAAACACTTTGGGCGAACTACAACCAGGAAAAGCCTATTTTGCACTGATGGGAAGTGAGGAAGAACTTGAGTTTCCGGAGTGTGACACCCCCTCTAACTCCCCCTTGAGGGGGAGGACTGGAACTATCCAAAACGAAGCGACTGGCCTGTGTGGTGGCACTCCCTTCCCCTTCAGGGGAAGGGCTGGGGATGGGGTCTATGTAACCGCCATTTCCCACAACATCGCCCTGCCCGTTTCTGCCAACAGCAACAGCATTTTATCTGCCGGCGACATAATCGGCGTTTTCGATATTTCGGGAACTTGTTACGGCCTGGCTGAATGGAACGGCGCAAACACAGCCCTAACTGTCTTTGGCAACGATCCGCTGACTGCTGAAAAAGATGGCTTTGATCAGGGCGAAACGATGGTCTTCAAACTTTTCAGAATGGAAGATGAAAGTGAGATTATGTTGGATGTAGCGTATAACTATTCCATGCCACAAACCGATGCTTTCGCCGAAAATGGCTTATCAGCAATACGCAATTTCAAAATTGGAAATACTGGAATTACAAATACAGGACAAGTGCAACAATCCCAAATCGTCCCCAATCCGGCGCACGATGCTTTTACCCTGATGTTGGATGCTGAACCGCAAAGCGAAGGCACTTTAGAGCTTTACAATCTGAAAGGTCAGTTGATGAAAAAGGTAGTGATTGATGCCAAATCAACCAAGGTAAATATTGAAGATCTGCCGGCAGGCGTTTATGTCGTGAATATTTCAATAGATAATCAAAGAATGGTTAAACAATTGATAAAGCATTAAAGGAGGATTACATGTTTTTTACCCCGCCACCCATAAGTTCCCTACTTATTGGGTGGTTGGGGTTTTTTTTAATAAGCAGGTTATGGCATTTTCACATGAGAGCCTTAAAGTCGTTAACGACTTTAAAGTCCCCGCACCGAAAACCACCCGAACTACCCGATAAAAACGCCGCTCTCCACTACTTTCGGGGGCTGCTTTCCGGCCATGGTAAACCTAACAAGTCTGGCTTTCAAAGCTTATGTTTTAATTGCTAAACCACATGGTTTTTTTCTTGGGGGGAGACTTGTTAGGTTTTTACCCCTGCCTTTCTATCGTCCGCATGGCCTTGGGCTTTTTCAGGCAAAAACCTTAAAGTCGTTAACGACTTTAAAGTCCCCGCACCGAAAGCCTCCCAAAAGCCCAAAAACAACGCCACACCCCGCCGCTTTCGAGGGCTGCTTTTAGGCTGTGGTAAACCTAACAAGTCTTACTTTCAAAGCTTATGTTTTAATTGCTAAAGCCCATGGTTTTTTTCTTGGTGGAGACTTGTTAGGTTTTTGCCCCCCGACTTTCGAGCGTCCGCAGGCCGCGGGCTTTTCCAGGCAAAAGCTTTAAAGTCCTTAATGACCTTAAAGTCCTCACCCCGAAAGCCACCCGAACTGCCCGATAAAAACACAGCACCCACAGCACATTCGAGGGCTGCTTTTAGGCTGTGGTAAACCTAACAAGTCTAACTTTTAAAGCTTATGTTTTGATTGTTAAACCACATGGTTTTTTTCGTGGGGGGAGACTTGTTAGGTTTTTTGCCCCCCGACTTTCTATTCCCGAAATTTCGGGATAGAAACGTCAAAAAAAGTCACCCCGTGAATCCTGCCCGGGCAAAAACCCAAATTTTAAAGCCATAGCACTACCGCCGGACGCAATCCATCGGATGACTGACATTACCATCTTTATGTTAGTTTTGCCAAATATCGTTTTGCTAATCAAATAATAAGATATGAAATCCTTTACCATTATTCAAATCAACGAAATCCTAAAAGGCGAACTCTCCGGCAATACCGACCAACAAATTAATGCCCCCGAACAAATGGAACGGGCCGGGAAAAACCACATCACTTTTATTGGAAATAGAAAGTACGCAAAGCTTTGGGGAGAATCAAAAGCTTGTGCAGCGGTTATCGATGAAAAGCTTGAGCTTGAACCCGGCGAAAACAGGGCACTAATACGTGTTAAAAATCCCGACCTGGCCATGGCTAAATTGTTGGAAGTTTTCGATCCGGGGCCTCCACAATTCGATGAAAATATCCACCCGTCGGCAGTAGTTCATCCATCTGCAAAAATTGGGAAGGATACTAAAATTGGGGCAGGATGCTATGTCGGGAAAGATGTTGTGTTGGGCGATGCCGTGGTTTTATACCCCAATGTTACCATTCTTGATGAAACAAAAATTGGCACCGGAACTATATGCTGGCCGGGCACTGTAATCAGGGAGCGCAGCGAAATTGGGAGCTATTGTATTTTTCACAACAATTGCAGCATTGGTGCCGATGGTTTTGGCTACCGCCCCAGCGATGATGGCCGTGGACTGGTAAAAATTCCCCAGATAGGAAATGTAGTCATTGGTAATGGTGTTGAAATTGGGGCCAACTCCTGCGTTGACCGTGGAAAATTTAGTTCTACCATAATTGGTGATGGCTGCAAAATTGACAACCTCGTACAAATTGCCCACAATTGCATTTTGGGTCGTTCGTGTATTATGGCCGGCAACAGCGGCCTGGCCGGATCGGTTACGCTTGGCGATGGTGTAATTATTGGTGGCAGCGCTTCAATCAAAGATCATACTACCATCCATTCGGGAGCAATGGTAGGAGCAGGTTCGGGAGTGATGAACGACATCCCGGCAGGCAAAACATTTTTAGGTTACCCCGCCCACGAAGCCCGCGAAACTCTTAAACAATGGGTTGCTATACGGAAACTCGTTAAATAGTCCACAGTTGGCAGTTGGCAGTGGGCAGTAAATAGTAAACAGTAAACAGTAAATAGTAAATAGTAAATAGTAAACAGTAAATAGTAAATAGTAAACAGTAATTAGTAATTAGTAAACAGTAATTAGTAAACAGTAATT
>Ga0208900_1000541_pt1 | contig 23455 bp, 26 predicted proteins | sample AntAceMetag02UKK_FD_184763 | JGI IMG/M metagenome (GOLD analysis project Ga0208900, IMG submission 184763) | Saline lake microbial communities from Ace Lake, Antarctica - Antarctic Ace Lake Metagenome 02UKK (SPAdes) (version 2) | ecosystem: Environmental > Aquatic > Non-marine Saline and... | reverse complement strand
CTCAGAAACGGCGGTATGACAGTGATCGATACCGGAAACCCGCATCTTTTTGGGTATCTGAGGGAGAACCGGGGTCAGCGGCTGCTGATCATCAATAATTTTTCCGAATTTGATCAAGTTATAAAAGCAGGCAGACTGTCCGCAGCTGGGGTGACACAGGATGCCCACGAAATTTTTACCCAATCAGCTATTCATGCCGGGAAAGATCTGGTGTTAGATGGATACCGATACATGTGGATCGATAGTTCCGATAAAAACTCAGCCACTCCCTGGTTTAAGACATGAAGGTCTTCCTTCAAACCCTGTAGAGTCTTCTACAGGGTTTGGAAGAGCAAATTGGTTAGCTTCCCTTATATATGATCTCACAGATGAGTTGATATAATAAAGTTTTAGTAATCAAAAAGGAGACTGTTATGAAACTAAACCCTTATTCCCTGCTGCAGGATCCGCTTTTTCAGGAAGGGTATGAAAAGGCAGTAGAAATTCTGCATGCCTGCGCCACTGATACCGGATTTCTGGCATCCCCGACCCGGAAAGACAACTACCGCCGGATCTGGGCAAGAGACGGGGTCGTCATCGGTATGGCTGGCCTTTTAATCCAGGATCCCGTCCTTGTTGAGGCCATGAAGCAGACTTTGCAGACCCTTGCAGACCACCAGGGTCCCCACGGAGAAATACCAAGCAATGTAGACACGGCCAGCGGCCGGGTCAGCTACGGCGGCATGACCGGCCGGGTAGATGCCGACCTCTGGTTTATCATCGGATGCGGTGAATACTGGCTTCAGACAGGCGATGATTCTTTCCTGGGCCGGATATTACCGTCTCTCAAAAAAGTCCGGTTTCTTCTGGGCGCATGGGAATTCAACAACCGGGGACTCCTCTATGTGCCTGAAACCGGGGACTGGGCAGACGAGTATATCCACAATGGATTTGTCCTGTACGACCAGCTTCTGTACCTGCAGGCGTTTAAGACCCTGGCGGCTGTAAACCGGCGTTGGCATGACAGCACCGACCATCAGCTCCAGGAGGATATCAGCCGCCTCAAACGGCTGATACGGGCAAATTACTGGTTTAAAGAAAACGACGAGGTTCCCGCGGATGTATACCACGAAATTCTGTACAAAAAAGGCCGGACCGCTGCAGATCGCTGTGCATTGCAGTACTGGGCGCCGTTCTTTTCTCCCCATGGTTACGGGTACCGGTTTGACAGTCTGGCCAATATCCTGGTCTCACTTTTGGGGGTAGCAGATACCCAGCAGCAGGAGAGCGTGGAACTCTATATCCGGAAAAATATCATGATCGGAAAAGAGCACGTAATGCCAGCCTTTTACCCGGTGATCAAGCCCCCTGACCATGACTGGGAAGAGTTGAAGATGACCTTTTCCTATACGTTTAAAAACCAACCTTACCAATACCATAACGGTGGTCTCTGGCCAATGATTTCCGGCTTTTACACAGCGGATCTGGCCCGGCGCGGGAAAACAGAGGCGGCAGCGGCTCATCTGAAAGAAATTCACCGGGCTAACCGGCTTGAAATGGAAAGCACTCCATGGAGTTTTCCTGAATATGTTCATGGTGCCGACGGTACGGCCCAGGGCACATTTCACCAGGGGTGGAGTGCTGCTGGCGCCGTCATCGGACACTTTGCACTGAAAGACCAACCCTTTTTTACCGTGGGAGAATCCGATGCCTGATTTTTTGATCTGCAGTGACCTGGACAGGACCATCCTGCCCAATGGTTCCCAGCCCGAATCCAAAGAAGCCCGGCCTTTGCTGAGGTGCCTGGCTGCCCGACCGGAAGTCTGCCTGGTCTACGTCAGCGGCCGGAGCCGGCAGCTGCTTCAGCAGGCCATTGCCGACTATGATATTCCGGTACCGGATTATGCGGTCGGTGATGTCGGCACCACCATTTATGAGCCCACCCGCAACTGGCAGCATGTTTCCGACTGGGAACGTGAAATCAGCCGGGGGTGGCATCCATACCATCACGGCGATTTGGTCGACTTTCTGTCCGATCTTGCCATGCTCACCATACAGGAACCGGAAAAGCAGAGCCAGTTCAAACTCAGTTATTATACCGACCCGGAGGTTGACGACACATCACTCAGAGAAGAGGTGCTTCGGCGCCTGTCTGACAAAGGTGTCCGGGCCAGTGTCATTTTCAGCATTGACGAAAAGGCCGAAAAGGGCCTTGTCGATATCCTCCCGGAAAATGCCACCAAACTTGAGGCGATCCGCTTTATCCAGCAGAAACACCGTTTCCCCGACCGTCAGATGGTGTTCGGCGGGGATTCAGGCAATGATCTGACCGTTTTGACCAGCGGTATTCAGTCGGTTTTGGTCAGGAATGCATCTGAAAACGTCCGTCGTACCGCCGTGGAGATCATGACCCGGAAAGAACTACAGGGCAAGCTCTATCTTGCCAGGGGACAGTTCATGGGCATGAACGGCAATTACAGTGCTGGCCTGCTGGAAGGAATCGTTCATTTTATACCGGCAGCCATAGAATGGTTGGCCCATGATTCTTAAGAAGAGGAAGCTTATAAAAGAAGGCCGGATAGAAGCACAGCGTCAATCTACATCTACTCTTTTTTCCTGTTCTCATAAATAACAACCTGGTTTTTTCCTGATACCTTGGCCTGATATAAGGCCTTGTCAGAGGCTTCTATCAGTTTTTCCGGTGTGTTGATCTCAACGCTGGTTTGCCCTATCCCGATACTGACGGTGACAGAAATATGATCAATCGCAAGTTGAGCGATATTCTGGCGGATACGTTCCGCTGCTTTATAGGCATGCTCGGTTGTAATTTCAGGCATTATAATGGCTATTTCCTCTCCTCCATAACGGGCTGGTAGATCCATTTCTCTGACCGAACTGCGAATCATGGCACCGATTTCACTGAGAACATGGTCCCCGCTCTGATGGCCATGGGTATCGTTGACTTGTTTGAAATCATCAATGTCAATCATGAGTAGGCACATCTGAGATTGGGTTCGCTTTCCTTCTTCAACTTGCTTCTGGAGGACTACGTTGAACACATCCCGCAAATATAGGCTGGTCAACTCGTCATTAAAAAGTGATCCTGGAGGGGCAAAACCTGAACCATAATGAAAAATAGGGGTTATTTAAACCGTGAATTGGCCGAGTTCACAGCCTCCCCGAGTGATTCCCACGCAAGGTCAACACCTACTTTAAGATCTTCCCATGCGTCTTTACCTGATTTCTTGAGCTCTTTAAGCTTCTCTTGAGCTGATTCATGTTTTGACTGTAAATCTTCGATTTGCTTGTAATACTTAAGTTGTACATCGGCATTTGCCTTGTCGGCTTTTGCCTTCATTTTATTGATGTCAGCTTTCCATTCATCCAGTTGGGCCTCTATTTTCTGTTGATAAGCGTCTTTCATACCCATGGTTTGTTCTCCTTGATTTCTAAAATTATTGTATTTCATTAACTTCTATAACACCAAGCATTGGCATTTTTTGCTTCAATGCTTTAAACATAACCTTTTAGTAACCTGCTTTGATATCCGTGAAATCATGTAATTTACGGTGATTTCAACAACCATTTTTTTTCAGAGATGATTCTACATGCACTTTTCTTTGTCCATTGATGTTTCAATCTGAATTGTCGGCGGCTGAAATCGTATTGAAAAAAGAAGACCGCAAGGAAATTCAGACAGCAGCGGCGGTCTGAACCCCAATGAACCTTCATCTGACCTTGGAAGTAATGGTCTTCTGCTCTACCACAGCTTCTGCATGCTGGATATTGCCGCCTGGGCCTTTTCTGCGCTCATCCAGACGGGCGATGTTAGATTCTCGACCGTAGAGAATAAGTGTGTCAGATGCTTTAATTACGGTATTTTTATTTGGTGTTCCTGTAAATGTTCCGTTTTTGTGAGAAATGCCGAGAACAAGTACGCCTTCATCCGTCAATCTCAGCTCTTGTAAATGACTGTCTGACAACCAGTCAGTTTCATGGACATACAATTCATGGATAGCGTATTGTCCCGACAGATGGAGAATGGATGCGTAATCTTTCACGTCAAGCTCTGTGTATTTTTTTAATGCCTGCTCTATCAACTTTTCCAGGTGCTTTTCGATCCAGCGACTCCTGGATATTAATATTAAAATAAAAATACCGGATATCAGTAGCAACAGACGGAGAAAAACCGAACTACTTCCAGATATCTGGACAAAGCCGAGTATCATTGTCGAAATAGTGGCGACAATTCCGGCATTGCCGATGAGCATGATGAGCATAAGGATTTTTCTGCGCACCGGGTGGTTGACAATTTTTTCCGACTCCGATGTCGTGAAACCGACTCCGGTGAATGCGGACCGTGCCTGAAATCGTGCTGCCTGGGGTGATAATCCAGTATACGTCAGGGCGATACTGGCTGCGCGGGTGATAATTAAGGAAAGAACGAGTACCAGTAACAGTGAAATGATTGCAATCATGTTTCGCATCCCTTTAATATCTCAATAGATAAACAAAAATATTTTCAATAGGTTAATAATATACATATACTGTAGTCAATAATTACATGATTCCCAGTATGGGATATCACCTAAAAAATAGTGTATAGTTTAGGGTAATGACTGTGGGCAAACATTTTATAGTTCGCTTGCAGTTGAGTGATTATGAAAAATTCCTGCAATGGAATTAAACCCTGAATTCAAACTGTGAGGATATTATGTATAAACCAATACTTGTGCCTGCCGGTGACGTGACATCACCGGCGGCATTCTTTTTATGGGGAAGAAGGTATTGCGCATACCCCATGCTTCAAATTCGGTCTGATCTGCCTGATCGACAAGCCCTGTTTAGTTCTTCCCCTTCCCTTCAATCAACCAAGGAGTGATACAAATGCTTTATTCAGGCTATTTTTCGTTTGATGAAACTGAAAGATCAGGACAAGAGCGCCACGGACATTTCACATGTGTTGTTCAGGCAGGAGGCCCTGAATTTGCCCTTCAAAAATTCAGGAAACGGATTCATACAATCAAAGAAGACATTAAAGATCCCCTGTTCAAGGATATTACAGCAATTTACATCGAAGATATTATGGAAATTATTGACAAACCTGAAGAGGCTGTGGTAACTCGCTTTCAGTCATCAGAGGGCAGGTTCCCAAAATCAGTCAACTATTCTTTGCCAACTTCGGATACGGATAAAATCAAAGCCTTTCAATGGTTGCCTGAAGCCGATGCTATTGAGGATAGAGAACTGGATCAAGGCCGAGCGGAATACAAGGTTGGCGAGCCGTTTATTGTTTTTAACTGACCAGGTGTGATTATCCCGCATTTTTTTAATTTTGGTATAATTTTACCCCCCGGCAAAGCAAAACCGTATAGGTCATATGCCAAACATTTCAAAACGGGCAGGTTGTTGACTTCAGGGTGTCGTCTATGGGCCGACAATGCCCTGATTGATGGCAAAGGATGTCAATTCAGAAACATTATGCAGGTCCAGTTTGTTCATGATATTGGACCGATGCCGTTCCACGGTTTTGGGGCTGATACATAAAAAATCGGCAACCTTCTTGCTGGTGTACCCTTCCGCTACCAGTTTGAGCACCTCTTTTTCACGCTGGGTCAGAGAATCCATTTCTGTTTCTTTTTTAAGGGTTTTCTTCCCCTCCAGATAGCCGACAAGGACCTTATCTGCAATGCCTGGGTTGATATATGTTTTTCCGGAAAGCACCTGATGAATTGCATTCAATAGTTCCTTCTGGGTCGCATCTTTCAGGCAATACCCGGAGACTCCTGCTTTGAAGCAATCCAAGATGAATTGATCTGCATCATGGATGGTTAAGGTCAAAATTTTTGATTCCGGCATCTGCCGCATGATTTCTTTGATGGCTGAGAGTCCGTCCATCTTGGGCATTGACAGGTCCATCAGGATCAGGTCAGGCGGCGTCTCCAATCCTAAGATGGTCCTTACCGCTGAAAGTCCGTCATACGCTTCCGCAACAATTTCAAGCTTTTCATCCGAATTGATCATCAGGCAAATACCTTCTCTCAGAAGGGTATTGTCATCAACTACTACGATACGTTTTGGGGTCATTATCAACGGCTCCTGTTGTCTTAATGTTTCCAGAATGGCCCGCTTGTCTATTCCATCAGCTTAAAGTAAAGGATATATATGGCGTAACCCATACCACAAGTCAACTGGATGTTCAAAGGAATAGTGCAAAAGAATTCAAGACTGATCAAGTTTTCCATCGTATATCTGGATTATACACATTTTCCTCTTTGAAAATAGTTGGAACTGTCTATTCCTTTTTCCATTGCGAGACCCCATACTAACTTTAGAATTATTTGACTGACGTTGCCAATATTGAGGTGAATGACTCAATAGGGTATAATAAAAATGAAGGGAGAGAGTGACTTGATGATGTATTTGTTCGATACCAGAATAACACCGGCATCGAATAAAAGATTAAAAGGTCTATCCCGACGGCCACGACGGCCAATTCAATCAGGAGGAGAACAACTATGTTAAGAAGCATCAACGAAATTATCGGATACGGTCTTTTTGCAGAAGGTAAGGATATTGGTAAATGTAAAGATCTCTTGTTTGATGACCGCTGGTGGACCATTCGCCATTTGGTTACTGACACTGAGGGATGGCTTTTGGGAAAAAAAGTTCTCGTGTCTCCCTTGATGATTGAAGTTGTGGACTGGGTTTCAAAACAGATTATCTTGAATATTACTCAGAAACAGCTTGAAAATTGCCCGGACCCGGAAGAAGACGAAACTGTGTCCAGGGTTCATGAAAAAAAGCTGTTTTCTTATTACGGCTATGCTGATTATTGGAATGGTAATCTCCTGTGGGGCGTAGCAAGTTATCCGGAACCGATTGCCAACGTGCCCGTGATTGATAGTGAAGCCCACAAAGACCCTGAAGATTACGAGCAGAACAATTTTCTGAGATCCTTCAAAGAGGTCAAAAGTTACACAATCAAGGCAACAGATGGTGATATCGGGCATGTGGAGGATTTTATCATTGATGATAAAACCTGGGCCATCCGCTACGTGGTGGTGGACACCCGGGACTGGTTGCCCGGAGGTAAAAAAGTCCTGCTGTCCATGAACTGGGTAGAGGATGTGAGTTGGACAGAAAGGTGTCTGTCAGTGAGTTTGACTGTAGAACAGGTCAGGAACAGTCCTGAATTCGATGCGGAAAAGCCGGTTAATATTGAGTATGAAACTCGGTTATATGATTATTACGGAAGACCTTTTGAAAAAAGTATTACAAAAAAATTACAGGAGATGATTGGTAATCCATTTCTCTAAGACAGTGAGGGGTCTCAGGAGGCAATGCCTTTTCTACGCTTCAATTGATGCTCCCTGTCCAGCCATATTAAGGCAGCTGTTCAGGGTCTTTATTCCGCGTGTCAGCTGGATGTTATACAACATCACGATTAAAAATAAGGGATTATACCCATATAACGGCCACAGGCAGAGCGTATTCTGGCCTCGGCCTGCCCACAACGAATATTGAAAATGATATCATGCCGCCCCCCCCCCCGAGGGGCAATGGGGGCTCGGCCCGGAACCGTAGACGGCCCAATTGGCCAGTTCCTATTGCCCCTCGGGGGGGCTCTGCTGAGGTTACCCGGAAGTTTTATTTTTTAATAAACATAATGTGAATAGTAGGGGCACGGTGCAACGTGCCCCTGCATTACCCGAATACGAGGTCTAATTTAAGTACCACTTGTCCAGTTTAGGAGGGTAGATCAGCCCATGCAAATATTAAAATATCCCGTTCGTCCCATTCCAATCTTGAGGTATTTTGGAGAGCTTTGTACTGCATTGGCTGTTCTTACGCTGGTACCGTTTTTAGTATCATTATTCATGGCAGACTGGGCGACTGCCATTCGCTATGCCATTGTTGCATCAGGCGTAATGGCACTGGGTTTACTTTTAATTCGTCTGCCCCGCTCCAAACAGATCCAGGCCAATGAAGCCATGGTGGTCACGGTGATGATTTTTGTATTCACCCCCCTTGTCCTGACATGGCCCACCATGCTCCCAGGACTGAGTTTTTCCAATGCCCTTTTTGAAAGCATTTCCGCGATTACCACAACAGGATTGACAACTTTAAATGATGTCAGCGGCAAGCCTGTTACGTTCCTGTTTGCCAGAGCCTGGTCTCAGTGGGTAGGGGGCTTGGGCATTGTTGCACTCTCTTTGGCGGTAATGATCCAGCCCGGTGCCGCAGCCAAGCGGCTGGGTGACTTGGAAGGTTATGAAACCGATCCGGTTGGCGGAACCAGAGCGGTTATACGCCGGGTTTTTTTTACTTATGCCATGATAACTGCTGCCGGTATTGTTCTCCTTGGATGCCTGGGTTCCGGCTGGTTCAATGCTGTAATATATACTTTTGCCGCAGTTTCCACGGGCGGTTTTTCACCGCACAATGCCAGCCTGGCCGACATGCCGGGGCACTGGACACCGGTATGGGTAACTTTGATTTCCATTGCCGGTGCAACCCCGCTGTTGTTATACCAACGCCTGCGGAACAAAGGCTGGCAGGCGGTTGTGCGGGACAGTCAGATACTGACGTTCCTGGTGGCAGGCCTGATTTTTTCTTTTCTGCTATCCGCAACGCTCTGGAGTCAATCCGGCCTTGTCTGGCCCCGGGCAGTGTATCATGGGGTTTTGAACGCATTTTCCGCACAGAGTACATCCGGGTTTTCCACTTTGAATATTTCTGGGATTGATGCCGCATCAAAACTAATTCTCATGATTTCCATGTCCATGGGGGGCTGCGCTGGGTCCACCGCCGGGGGCATCAAGATATTGCGGCTGTTGATAGCATTGCGGATCCTACAGTTGATTGTCCTTAGGCCCGGCATACCTCAGAACGCAGTGGTTCGAGCGCAGTTGGATGGACGTCGCCTTGAAAATTCGGAAATTCAGAACGCACTCTGTCTTGTTCTGGCATTTTTCATTTGTATTGTTTTATCCTGGTTTCCTTTTGTATTCATGGGGTACGACCCAATGAATGCATTGTTTGAAGTCGTATCTGCCCTTGGAACGGCGGGCCTTACAGCAGGTATCTCAGGCCCGATGCTCCATCCGTTTCTCAAGGGTGTGCTTTGTATGGACATGTTTTTGGGACGTCTTGAAATATTTGCGTGGCTGGTTTTATTCAGCCCGCCAACCTGGTTTGGAAAAAGAATGAGGGAATGATATGAAAATTGTATTTTCCGGTGCCGGACCTGTGACCCTGATCACAGCCCGCACCCTGGCAAAAAAAGGCCATGACGTCATTATCATTGAAATTGACAAAGAAAAAATTGACCGGAACTCCGAAGATCTGGATTGCAGCTTTGTCCATGGTGATGCAGCAAAACCTGCCATCCTGAGCCAGATCAACCCAAAAGAATGCGATTATTTATTCTGCCTCACCGACAGTGACCAGGCAAACATTATTACCGCTCTTCTGGGTCGTACCATGGGAATTAAACGCGTGGTTCCCAGTATTGAGGACGCCGAACTCGAGCATCTTTGTGATGAACTTGAACTTGAAGATACCATCATCCCGGTCCGGACGATGAGTCACCAACTTGATAACATGATTCAAGGGCTGGAGAATGTGGAGCTGTCAACCTTACTTAAAAATGATGCCCGTCTTTTTTCCTTTATAATGGATGAGAACGAAACACGCGATAACGGTAGCCTGGATCTGCCCGATGAAACCCAGGTGATATTTTATTATCGTGCCGATCGGTTTCATTCATTTAAAGAGGATGATGTTTTTCAAAAGGGGGATGAAATAGTTCTTTTAACCCACAGCCGAAACCTCCCCGAACTACAGGAACGCTGGTCACCGGATCCGGATGACAAATCTGATATTAACTCATAAATAGGAGATTATTATGACACAGAACAATTTGGAACGTAAAGATACCGCCTTTGCACATTGGAGTCTGAAGGGGGGGCATTAATACCCGTGCCATCCAGTATAATCTGGACTGGGTCTGGCCTTACTGGGTGGTAAGTACGGACGCTACCTTCGAAGTGCCAACCGGACCTATGCCCATCCTGGTTCAAAATTCACCACAACCGGATTAAGGCTCGTCCGTGAGACTGATTAATGCGAACAAAAATTATAGATCTGTTAAAAATATATGAAGAAGAAATCAGCCTCCTGCTGTGGACAATAGCCCTGCTGTTTATCATTCGCAGTTCCGGCACCATCTTGAACAACTATGCCGAAACTGCCTTTTTAATCTGTTGACCTCTGAAGACTGGGTGGATGTCCTCATGGGCCTGAGCCTGATAAATGAGGACCCCGACCTTTATGAAGCCAACGAAATGTTGAATGAGTTGGAAAATTCAACCAATAAGGATATTTTAAAGGAAGTTCAAATAATTCGGAATAAACAAAAACACATCACAACAGAATCCCAGAGAATTGACGCCACAGAAATATCCCTGGGGAAAAAAATACTTCTTTTAAAAGAAATTGAAATTTTTTCAGGGTTGAGTGCGGCAGAGCTTGCCACGATACTGGCTGAACCAAATGGGCTGCCAGAATAGAGCTGCCCGCACAAACCAAACTATACCAAAGTCTCTGTGTTCATTCACCCTGGGGTCAGCTTCATTCGTCGGTACGGGGATAGCGCCTGCCGGGCGAATAAGAGAAGTGCCGAAATCCAGAGGAACATTATAACCGAATCGCATCCCTAAACCAGCGTTGGAAAATGTGGCAATATTCCCGGCAGTAAGTCCGAAATAGGGTATTATGTCCCATCCCCAGCCGGTGCCACCTCCGCTTGCTGCTATCCGCCAGTTGCGCTGCCACGTCAGGCCAATACCGAGTTCATCACCGAGTTGATTGTTCCATCCCGAAGGTGAATCAATATCAAGCAGGTCGTGAACAAATTTTTGGCTTTCCTCTGCCGGGGGGATCGAGCGCCGATATCCTGGATGCGCTGTTTAAGGATCTATATTTCAAGATGATTTTGCGTAATGTATTCAAAATATGGACGCTTTTATCAAGGGAATCAGGCTGGCTGCAGGTTGATTAATAGCACCGCAACACAGGCCATGGCGAGAAATAAATAATTGGCTGGCCGAAGCTGTTCTTTCCAGAAAAACACGCTGATAAGAGTAGTGACACCAATCACCCCCAGGCCCAGGGTTGGATAAGCAATTGCACCCGGCATGCGCGACAGCGCCTGAATCCAGAAATAGGTGGCCAGAACATTGGTCGACCCCAGGATAGCGCCCCAGGCCAGGCAGGATCTGTCGGGCCATTTATGGTTTTTCACCCGGGGGAGAGTGAATATCAGAGCTGTGCCGAAAATGGTAACCATGAATGCCTTGGGATCAGCAAGGGGTTCAAGTTCTGCCTGAATTTTGAAGATGAAATCCGTGACTCCGTATACTGCAAAAAGCAACACTCCCCAAAAGATACCTTTACAGGCATTTTTTCCGGCTTTTCCAAAATGCAGCGGTTCTTTGCTTGCCAGGGGCAGGCATAAAAATGCCAACCCGATCCCCGCAGCCTGGAAAAACCCGATGGTTTCACTGAAAAATACCAGGGAGCCCAGGGTGGGAATTGCCGAAGACAGCCGCATCAGGGTTGTGGACAGGGCCAGTCCCTCCGCAGTGATGGCTTTGTTGAAAAGCCACAGCGACACGACATACATAATTCCGGTGAAAATCCCCAGACACCAGATGAAAATGGAATTATCACCCAGTGTCTGCCATGCGCCCCAGGCCAGCAGGCCCGCAGTGCAGACCCCATAATTGACAACAAGAAATTGCCACAGATTGACGTTCCGGCTGTTGGCAGCTTTCATGCTCAGCGCCACTCCGCTGGAGAACATGACAGCAAGAAACAAATACAAGGTCCCTTTCATACCTTCCTTTTGAACTTATAATCTTTCGAACTTATAATAATGCCGCTGTGTTTTATACACAGGATGGGAATACTGGCATCCTTCATATGAGCCAAAAGTACTTTACAGTCTTTTGGAAAAAAGCCCCTACAAATGGGGAATGCTCTAAAAAAGTGTAAAACACTTTTGAAGGATGCCGGAATACTACCATAATCTGAACAAAACTATAACAAAAATACATAATTATTTTTAGATAACATAGAAAAAAAACTGTAGGGTGAAAATGAGGAAAAACAGTATTTGTTCGGAAAAAAAATATGCATTTTGGCATTCCTTCTGTACGGCTTTCCTCCTGATGAATAATCCGGGGGTTTTAGAGGTGTTTTAAGAATTTTTCTGTGGACAATACCCGTGAGGAGATGGTAATTGTCCTCAAATAAAAGATCGGACAGCCAAAAGAATTGAAATTAACACAGAACAAGACGCGGGTGACAGCCTGGCAATTTTTGTTTTGGCGCCATTTTCAATGGGTTCAAGTTTGGATCGTATACCCCAGAGAACATGGCTGAGGGCGTTTGTGGTGCCAAGGGGGATGATACCCAAAGCCACCCGGGTATGGACCAGGGCAGAAGCGGCTTGTGAAATGATCCCGTCCCCGCCGCAGGCAATAACAATATCGACCCCTGCAGCAACGGCTTCATGAGCCAGTTGTCCGGCCTCTTGTGTCTCACTGGTGGTTCTTTCCTCAAGAGTGTAATAAGGGGAAAGGGAACGGATAATATGTTCCCTTGATTTTGTCTTCACTTGTCAATATGGCGCCATCACCGATGAACACTATCCCCGTAATAATTCCCTGGATGATCTTGGCTTCACCATCCGTACTGCTTATGACCGACATACCCACCAGCATAAAACCGCATGTCACAACAGCCACCAGGGGAAAGGTTCGCAAACCGAAACTCTGACTGCTCTGTTTCTCTGTCCAAACCCAGTGGGAGTGCCAGTATATAAGCCACGAGCAGGTGAACCAAATTATTGATTGAAGTATCCAGATCTAATTGAAACAATAAAGATATATGTATTCTCCTTTGATCATGGGTTCATCGAGCCTTCTTTTACATTTTATCATTCCATCAACGGCTTGAGCATATAACTGATATCCCAATAATCCCGACATCGGGATTATATAGAGATAACATAGATTCCATCCATGATCTTGCCAAGGAAAAGATACGGATCGCTACCTTTCAGAACAACAAGTTCTTGGTTGAATCTCTGGGGTTGCCCAGCAGGAGAATTCGAAGGGGTTTGTTTGAACTCTTGGAAACCCTTGACATTAAAGAATTTGAAATCCTGATGTTTGTCAAGAAAAGCCTGACCAAAAGCTATACCTACCTCGCCATGGAATAGAATTTAAGTCACCTTCACCAGGGCAAAATGCGCGACCTTACCATTGAACATCTGCTGCAAAAAAAAGATGTGGTCCTTGAAAACATTATCCGTGTTCTTGCCATCCATGACCAGACCGGGAGGATGACAACCGCCTGGCGGGGAATTTTTTCCTCAGGCACCCGGCAAAGGGCCAATGCCATAGAGTTGCTCAGCGATATCCTGGATCGGAAAACCTTTAACGCCATGCGTCCCCTGCTTGAAAGCCCCACCCCGGCAAAGGCCCTGGCTAAAGGAGAAAACCTTGTAAAAATCCCCAAGCTGGATCCGGAAGGGAAAGATGCCCTCTCAAATCTGTTGACTTCTGAAGACTGGGTGGATGTCCTCATGGGCCTGAGCCTGATAAATGAGGAGCCCGACCTCCAAATGGTGTATATTACTATTTTTAGATGTCTGTCTTTTCCTCCCAGTTCTTCGACGGTTTTGTGTCGGTGATCCGCAGTAGATTTAAAAAAATCGTTCTTTGGCGGACCGGACAGCGTCCCCCAATGCATTCCCCGCATTTTCAATGCCGGTTTTGATATCCTGAAAACTCTCTTCACCAGCCGTTTTCAAAGAATCTATTTTTTCTTTGAGTTCCTCTCGCTTGATCCGCAAGTCGTTAATTTCTTGATGGTACTCCATGTTTTTTTCAGATTTTTTTGTTTCAACTTTGTCAATCAATGCGTCAATATCCGTACTATATTCATCAATTTTTCCGTGAAGTTTAGCAATTATTTCATCCTTGTTGCTCATTATTATACCTCCTGTGTTTTTTTATATGAAAGTCTCAGCAACATGCTGGAATTAAAAGACTTTCGTTTTTCTTTGTGGCTGGTGCTTACAGCCATGTGGGTTATATGAAAGATTACGCTGTCAGCGTTTTGAACTCTTTCATGCTTTGTTGTGTCAGGTAGCTTGACATAAAAGAGATAATAATAACTTAAAATCAATACACCCTCTATATACTCTAATTATCCCTCTTGTTGCAATGAGGGAATTCAGGTATTTGACTTGATATTATCATGTAGAGGACTTAGAAAGAAATATTCGGCATCCTTCATATGACCTCAAAAGTAATTTACAGTCTTTTGGGAAAAGCCCCTGCAAATGGGGAATGATCAAAGAAAGTGTAAATACTTTTGAAGGATGCCAAATATTCTTCCCTAATAACTTAGAATTTTTCTTTTTGTTTTTTGGCAGAATAAAAATGAATACCCGGCAAGAATGCACCCAGCACTGCAGGAACAATACTGAGAGAGAGGATAACAGACCAGCCCTCGATTCCAGGCGGAATCGTTTGCAGGAAAAACGCCAGCGGCCCCCAGTACACAGCGGCAAGCAGCAGCATCAAACACAAAACCCAAGCTCCCCACATCCACCGGTTGCTGACCACATCGTTGTGCCAAACCGATGTCCCCCTGTCCCGAAGATTGAGGACAAAGCACAATTTAGATAGAGCAAGGGTTAAAAAGGAAACGGTGACTGCACGCTGCTCTTCAAAGCCTAAATAATATAATGCAATCGATAGCGAAGCAAGGACAAGAGCTCCGATAACCACACTCCAGCCAGCAATTGAACGCCAGTGGTGTCTGGTCAGAACTGATTCTTCTGCCCGGCGGGGCGGTCTCTTCATAACATCCGCAGATCCAAGCCCAACTCCAAGGGCCAGGGCGGGAAAAACATCGGTTAACACATTGAGATAGAGGATCTGCAGAGGATACAGAGGAATAGGCAGCTGAGCGAGCGACGCCAGCGTCACAACCAGGACTTCCGCGATATTGGTACAGAGCATGAAGATGACCGACTTGCGGATATTGGCAAAAATTATCCGACCTTCCCGTACAGCCGCTACAATGGTGGAGAAATTGTCATCCCGCAGCACCATATCTGCGACCTGTTTGGCCGCATCGGTACCTCTTTGACCCATGGCTATACCGATATCAGCCTGTTTCAGTGCAGGCGCGTCGTTGACACCGTCACCAGTCATGGCAATAATCTGGCCACGGTCCTGGTACAATTTTACCAGGTTAAATTTTTGCTCCGGTGTCACCCGGGCAAAAATATTGACGTTCTCGATACGCCTTCTTTGTTGTTCAGATAGCTCATCAGGCTCGCCCAGGTCTCGGCCGAGAAAGGTTTTTTCGTCGATATCAAGTCCAACCTTCTCACCGATGGCACTGCCGGTATCCGCCCGGTCTCCGGTTACCATCACCACCCTGATTCCCGCGGCCTGACACTCTTCTATCGCCGCCCTCACATCGGAACGCGGTGGATCTTCCATAGCCATCAGGCCGACAAAGCACAAATCTTCATAGGGTGCTTCATCGGCATCGGCAACCTTTTTATCGGCAAACATAAGCAAACGCAACCCTTTGGCAGCAAGCTCGTCAGCTTTGCCGGTCCATTTTTTTCGCTCTGCATCTGACAGACTTCATCATACCGTGAAAAAATAAAATTAAGGCCCTAATATCGGTAGGTGACGGTCAAATTGTTGATCACACTTTTGGCACCTCCTTCATAAGCGTTATCCTCCGCGGCTTTGCGCTCACTCAAGGTCTCGACATTCCCGGTCAGAGTGACCACACCATTAGAGACTGTAACGCTTACCTGGTCTTCGTCAACGTAAGGGCTCCAAAAAAACTCATACTTCACATCCTCGCGGATTTCCTGGTCCAGTTTCCAAGTCCAGCCAGTACAAGTAATATTATTTATCACGTCGATAACGCCTTTTATATTCTCGGCCACTCGCGTAGCCTCTCTTTTTTCGAAGAAAGTCGTCACATCACCAGAGAGATAAATCCATCCGGCTACAGCGTCGATATTGATCTCAAAACGTTCCACCCAGGGATTAACGTGCAGCGTCTCGGCTACCTGTTTTTCGAGAACATCGTCAGAGGGAATATTAACAGGTCGCACCTTGAGATAGTTCTTGACACGCCTTACACCGATGATGTTTCGGGTAACCTGTTCAGCCGTTTTCTTGGCCTTGATGTTGTCCACCACACCGCTCAGGGTAACCTTGCCGTCCTCTACCGCAACATCCGGGGTGATTAAAAGGAATCTGGGATTGAACAGAAAGGCATCCTGCACGGCCTTTTTGACCTGAACATCGCTCCGGGTTACATGGGCATTTTTGCGGCGCATCTTGTCGCGTGCCCACCATTCAATTTTAAGACCAACGCTATCCACGGAGCTTACTCCGCCCACATATGCATCGTTAGTGGCACGACTCTTCTCCGCCAGGCTGCCGACCATACCTGAGAGGATCACCTTGCTGTTTTTTACCTCTACCTTGATCAGGAGGTCGTCCACGCGGACGTCATTTTCAAGCAAGGCTTCAACCTTATTTTTTATCTCCAGGTCTGAACGATCGATCTTGTATTTTACGGTGATGTTGTTCTTGACATCGATAACGCCATCAATACCCTTGGCCACAGTTTCACAAAGCTGCCACTCCTGCCAGGAGTTCACGGTGCCGGTGAAGGCCACAACACCGTTTTTCACCTTCACCGTTACTTCGTAAGAATCCGCTACCGGATCTAAAGCCAAGGCGTTCTCCACAGCTATCATAAGTTCCATGTCGCTCCGGATCACACGGGGCTTGACCTTAATCAGGTTCACCACGGCTCGAACACCGACGATGTTTTCGGAAATCCTTTCAGCCCGATCCTTGGCCAGAATATGACTCACGGTGCCTGTGAGTGTAACCACACCTTGCTGGTTTTTGATATCTATAAGGTTTGCATCTACCGCTTCATCGCCCCAGAACGCAGTTTGTATTGCTCTTGTGATATCGATATCCACAATCTGCTTTGCGTGAATCGGCGTAGAGAATGTCAGGCAACAGAAAATCGCAAAAAACGGTATTATGGCATGGAGCTTTAAAAAGGCCAATTCAGATATGTGTAGATTTCCTTTGAAATAGCATATGCGGTTATTTTGCATCCCTATTCCTCCTTATAGCTGATTTATATTATGTAATTATAGATTAACCATGGGTTATCCATATCCATGGTTTTTCTAATCGTTACTGATCTATCCGGCCAGTGTGGGAGAGCCTATTCCCAGTACTTCGGACGAGCATAGAAATCATATAACTGTGTTTCATACTCTCGAATCATCGGAGTCGAAGGATCATATTCCGGGCTGTCCTTGACCTGTTTCTTAGTTAAATCAACAGTCACCTTTTTTTCTGCCCAGTCTACCGAGTTCATCCAGGCTGGCGGTACCAGCACCTTCTTCCCTGGCAACCAATTGCGAGTGTCCACTACCATATACTGGATAATCCAGGTCTCATCATCTACGATAAAGTCTTCCACATGGCCTACCTCATCATCTATTGCATGAATGTGGTAACCCGTTACTTCATCAACAGAACGAAGATGATCATCTCCTGAATCAACTTCGGTTCTCTTGTTTTCTATTAATGCTTTATCATACAATGCTCCAGGGTTAGCAACGGCTCCCCATGTGTGACCGCCATTCCAATAATAAGGCCAATTGTAATATTGAGCCCACCTGATTTCATGCTGTCTACTGACCGGCGCGTCTTCATCTAATTCCGGCGCTTCTTTGATCTGTTTTTTCGTCAACCGGACTGGAAGAAGTCTGATAGCCCAGTCGGGTTTTTCAAGTGAAATGGGGGAGACAAGGACCTTTAGTCCCGGCAACCATTTGCCCGTGTCCGCTACCATGTATCGAATGGCCCAAAAACGGTCATCAAACAGGAAATCTTTGCAACGGCCGATCTCCCCATCTTCTGCCTGTAGAACATAATTGTGGATGTCTTTTACACTTCGTAACATTTTTCACTCTCCTTAGTAAGGCGTTACTTGGTAACGAATCAAAAGCATTACATTATTGGATTTTTTCTAAAAAAAATGCAGCCGGGATGATCATCCCGGCTGCAGTGATATCAGATTTTATGAACATTTCTCCGAGTCATCGTCCCGGTTCTTGTCATAGGTGTGGGCTTCAGACGTGTCCACAGACATTTTATCCATGGTGCGTTGCCGTTCCTCTTTTCTTTCGTTGACAATGTCCTCACCTTGTTCTTGTTCAGTTTTTTTCTTGTCTTCTGTCATATTGTTCACCTCATTTATCTGGTTATCGGATATAGCGATTCCGCTCCTGCCGTCATCACAAGGCTCCCTGGGCGGTTCGTTGGGCCTGGCATGTTCTGCGAATTCAGGCGCCTGGGTACAGGAGTCCATATCCGCTGGTTTTTTCAATGCTGACGTCTTCTCTGGTTTAGGTCTGTTGTCTTTTTTCATAAGATACCCCCTATTTTAAAAATCCCTGGATAATTTTGTTGACCGCCATGTCATAGTCCAGCCCCAGACTCATTAATTTCATCAGTTGATCGTTGGCAATTTTGCCGATGGATGCTTCATGGGTCATTTCGGCTTCCGGATGCAGCGCTTTAAGTGCCGGGATTGTCTGGCTTTTGCCATTATCCATGATGATTGCGTCACACTCGATATGTCCATAACATGGCGCATGAGCCGTGAGATTGACATAAAAATCCTGTTCTGAGTTCCCCTTTATAACAGAGCGGGAAACAATGTTTGACTTGCTTTGATTGCCTTCAAGATCAACCTCGTTTCTTGATTCTGCTTTCTGAAAACCGTCGGTCATCACTCGTTCGGTTATCAGCAACGCACTGTTCTCTCCAATGACGGCCATGTTGCTCCGTTTGGCTTCATCTACCCCGCCCAGCTGGCTCAATTCCATCTCCGCATAGGCATTATCTTCCATGAAGACTTTTGTCGTGGGGTTCAGAATTCTGCGGCCGGTTCCTTCTCCTAACGCCACATGTTTTTCTACATATTTGACTCGAGCTCCGGATTTAATCTTGAATTCATGTATGCCGGAGTGTCCTTCAGACGCGTCACTGCCGCAGTGAATCCCGCAACCGGCAATGATTGTGACGTCTGAATCTTCTCCCACGATGAACGTGTTGTAGACCACATCATGGAGCCCGGCCTGGGAGAGTATTACCGGGATATGGACAGATTCCTTCACCGTCCCGGGTTTGATGGTGATGATGATACCGTTTTTTTCTTCATTGGTTTCGATATTGATATTCGCAGATATTTCCCTGCCCAGTAATTCTCCATTTTTTCGGATATTATAAGCCCCTTTCGGGATTGTCTCCAGGTCGGCAACCTCTTTCAACAGATTTTTATCGATAGCATTGAGCATTCGTTTCTCCTTTACAAGCATCATTAAAAGTACAGACGCTCAGGTCATCCAGCATGGGCATTGCATCTTCAAGATCCCCGCTGTATGCGATCCGGCCTTTCTTGATCAGAAGCAGGGTATCTGCCGCTTCAAGAAAAGCCTTGTTATGACTGACAACAATGGTTGTTGTATGGTTTTCTTGTTGCTCACGCCGGAGCAGCTCCACCATAGGACCTATGGTCCACAGGTCAATTCCTGTGTCGGGTTCATCATAGATAGCAACCTTGGGGTTGCTTGCGATGACCGTGGCCAATTCAATTTTTTTGATTTCTCCACCGGAGAGTTTGCTATCCACTGTCTTATCCAGAAAATCTGTTGAACAAACACCGACCCGGGCAATGATGCGAATCAGCTCTTCTTCATCATCACTACCGAGGGCAATGGACAAAAGATCACGGAAGGTGGTCCCTTTGAACCTCGCCGGGTGCTGGAATCCATATACAATACCGATTTTAGATCGTTCATGAACCGGCAAAACACTGATATCGGATCCATTAAAAATTATCTCTCCACCGCTCAGAGGGTTTATCCCCATGATAAGTTTGGCAAGCGAGCTTTTACCAGAACCGTTGGGTCCGGTAATTGCGTAGAATCCTCCAGCCTTAAATTGGAAACTGATATCCCGAAGAATCGGAATGGGTGAGGTCGTATCCGAACCGTTGCCCGAACCTGTTGCCGGCACATTGAATTGGACATTTTTCAACTCAAGCATAATTATGGTCTCCTTTGATCTGATTTCACTGTTCTATATTATCAGCGATTATTCTCCCACAGGACAGTCCAGTTGTTCCAAGGACGCTTCGATAAAACCTGGCAAATCATTCGGATTTATGCTGCTAACCAGATTGTTGTCTTTACCCCTTTCAAAGTAGATAAACGCTACTACCCCATGATCATGGCACAGCCATGGTTCCAGGAAGTTTTGCCGGATCCGAACCCCGGTCAAACTCCACAATCCGGGCAAACAATTTGTCCGTTCCTGGCATGACGTCGTGGTAAAGGACGCTGTCCGGGTTGACACGTCCCCCCATGTCATAGATAAATTTGGCTTTACCTATGTGGCGGAGCCAATACCCCGTCAATACAGGACCCACGGCATCGTGACAGGAATGGAAATGAACAAATTCGTCCTGGGGACAGGGTCTTTGTTTCAGCCATTGCAGGGGGGCATCCTCAAAAAAAACCGGGGTGATCCTTTGGGAGGATTCCGGCATAAAACCGGTATCCTCCAATGTTGTCAACAGGGCATCACCTTCAAAGAGCAGGGTATTTTCCGGCAAATCCCGGGTATAAAACGAACGCTCATTAAAACAGACGAAATCGATCCGGTTCAGATCATCAGTATCCCAGGGCCGGAAATAATACCCTACGAATGGCCCGAAAGAAAGCAGGCGGCCCTCTATCTCAATCTCAAGGACCGGGACATATCCTCTGGGAACTTCCAGGGCGGGAGAAGTCGTTTCAGACGTGCTACAGCCCAACGATATAAGCACCAGAAACACGGCCCCTATAAAAACAGCCGGTGTTTTTGCCTGTTTAAGCATTGTCTTTTTTATCCCATAGCCTGTTGATGACGGCGATGCAGCCACCGAATACTACGGTAAGGAGGAGAATAGATAGTGGTGTGCTGCCTGTCCAGTCCACCAGGGTAATCTGCCCCACATTGGTTGGTTCGTAAAGCAACGGGATGAGCACCTCGTGCAGGTGGGCAAAAAGTGCTGCTCCGGCAAGCCCGCCAATGAGGGCGAAAATCGCATCCATCCGGCCTTCTCCCGCTGCAGCCCAGGTGGTTCCCGGGCAATAGCCGCAAAGGCCCCAGCCGATACCGAATAACAGGCCAGCAAGGCCGGTGGCCACCAGACTGGTCGGCAGCACCTGGGTGCGGCCGATACCTGCGATCTGGAGTCCGAAAAGACCGATGGCGGACAGGATAACCGCCATGAGCATGAATTTTGGGATGGCCGCTTCGATCATCAGATGTGCTTTTGCCATCTTATCGGCATTGGTTGCACCAACTCTCTGGATGACAAAGCCAAAAGCGATACCGGATAGTAATCCAAGCACTATTTCAGAAGTCATTGTTCCTCCTTTCCTGTGTTTCCATAAATAATCCGGGCCGTGAGCATGGCAATGGCAAAAATAAGTACCCCGAAATACAATCCGCTTATGGCCAGCTGGGTTGACCCGGAAATAAAAAGTCCCAGGGTGCAGCCGCCGGCCAGCCTGGAGGCAAACAGGATAATGAAACCTCCTGCAAAGGTCGCTGCAAAGCGCTTGGCACGGCTTTTTCCAAACCGCTTTTCCCAGATTTCAGGCACATCACGAACCGGTATGATGAAGGTCCGGGCTGCAACAAAACCACCAATGGCCATTCCGAGGACAAAGGCAAACAGCCAGGAGCCGGTATCTGGAATCATGATATAGTGGGCCTTGGACGCTACGTAATCCGGAAAAGCAATCTCAAGAGCCCCTTTGAGTGTACTGACAAATCCACTGGAAGAAGCGGGCGGACCGAATGTTGCAAAAATAAAGACAATGATGCCTGCCAGGGCAAATGCTCCGGGAAGCCATCGCCAATAAGGAGATGGTGTAGAGTTCTTTTTATTCATGATCAACCTCCACATGAAATATAACCGCCAGAGGGCTTTCCGGATGCCGATTTGCCGGGTGTCTGTTGATCTCCGGCAGGCTTCCGGGTCGAGGCGGTCTGGGTTGAGGTTTCAGGCAACCGTGCACCTGCCAGGACATTTTCCCGGGTTTCAACCGGAAAAAACTGGTCAGGATTTCCCCACTCCTTCCAAGAGGCCTCGTAGGTAGAAACCCTGTCAAAGCCCATGAGGCGGAGAATATAATAAGAAAAAGAACTGCGGCGCCCTGAATTGCAATACACAATGACACCCTTTGATGAATCAAGACCGGCGTAAAGACTGCGGAGCTCATCATAGGACTTGATCTGTTTGCTCGAAGTATCTGCCCAAGCGTCCTGGTAATTGATGTTCACGGCCGTGGGAATATGTCCCAGCTTCAGCGGGGAGCCATCCAGACCCTTTGTCCCTTTATTCCCGATATATTCATCTTTTGACCGTACATCTATGATCTGGTAGTAATAATCTCCCAGACGTCTGTAAACAAATTCACCGTCAATCAGCTTTTCCCTTTGAAGGGACCCGGAGGGGGCCTGGTAAAGCAGGGCCCGGGGCTGCCTGGGGGTTGTCACAAGGTCAAACCCTGCATCTTTCCAGGCATCAATGCCGCGTTCCAGGATTTTTTTATTTTCATGGCCAAGCACATCCAGTACCCAGAAAACATAGGATGCTGTTGCCCCGCCGTCCCGTTCAACCGAGTCGTAAAGCACGATAGTGTCTTCTCGGGTAATACCGTGGCGACCAAGAATCTCCTGGGCCTGCTTGACGCCGGCAAAGGTTTCAGCCAGGTTATTTCCGGTATCGTTGAATCTAAATTCAGACCAATCCAACCGGATGGCGCCGGGTATAAGCGATCCGTCAAAATATTTGTCCGACCTGACATCGGCGATCACAAGATTTTTATCATCCAGATGTGACTTGACCCACTGGGCGTCTGTAATGAAACGGGCTTTTGGAAAATCGCCTGTTTCCTTTTGGGCGGCTGAGTTGAAAGACCAGAGCACGCCGAGAAACAGAACCATGGCCACGACAATATGTCTGAGAAGCCTGGTGTCTTTCATTGGAAATATCTCCTTTCTTTGGTTGGGGTTTTCACGCATTTTAAATAAAAATGTCAATGCACTTTTCCAGTTTAGATATGCCGAAACCCTATGAGCGCAAACGACGGTTGGCATCTATTTTGCAGGTGAAGAACAGAATAGCGTAGAAATTTTTACCATCAAGTCAACATCACTTATCATTTTTTTAATTGCTGGCAAAATTTTCTCGTTGTTCT
>Ga0208900_1000540_pt1 | contig 23486 bp, 16 predicted proteins | sample AntAceMetag02UKK_FD_184763 | JGI IMG/M metagenome (GOLD analysis project Ga0208900, IMG submission 184763) | Saline lake microbial communities from Ace Lake, Antarctica - Antarctic Ace Lake Metagenome 02UKK (SPAdes) (version 2) | ecosystem: Environmental > Aquatic > Non-marine Saline and... | reverse complement strand
GAACTTCAGTTAATCTGGCAGGAACAGGTGAGGGATTTTTCATATACAATAAATGGTAACTTTTCAACCCTTTACAACGAAGTACTTTCACTTAGCAACGGCCGCCCAATTGCAGCTGGCAGGGTTGACAACGGTATTTATGCCACACTTACTGAAGAGGGCTATCCAATTGGGTCTTTCTTTATGTACGAGATGGAAGGAATATTTCAGAATGAACTTGAAATATTTTCACATGCTTATCAAGGGCCTGATATTGCACCCGGCGATGTGATGTTTAAAGATCAAAATGGGGATGGGCTGATCGATGTAAATGACCGTACGCATGTAGCTTCCTCTATTCCGAAAATAATGTATGGCTTAACTGCAGACCTTGCCTGGAAAGGTTTTGATCTTTCATTGTTTTTTCAGGGTGTACAGGGGAACTCTATTTATATGCAGATTAACCAGGATATCGAAGGATTTTATCGTGGTTTTAATGTGACCGAACGATTTTACGATAATCATTGGACTGGCGAAGGATCAACAAACGAATATCCACGCGCTTCATGGGTAGGTGCGGCCAACAATAAGAAAGTATCGAGCAGGTTTATTGAACCGGGTTCTTATTTCAGGTTTAAAAACTTGACGCTTGGCTACAGTATTCCATTAAAGGAGACTTCGGGTATCCGAAAACTCAGGGTGTATCTTGGCGTACAAAATGTATTTACTGTAACCAAATATCCCGGCCTCGACCCTGAAATGTATGACAGTGATAACTTACAGGGCGAAAATGTTTCGAATCCCGACCTTGCCTCTGGCATTGACTGGGGAACTTATCCTGTCCCACGCATTTATACCCTTGGCGTTAATATCGACTTTTAACCATTAAACCATGAAAATGATGAAAGCGACAAAATTTAACAAGTTTACACGGATAATCAGAATAGTTACATTCATATTCCTATCCTTGGTATTTAGTACTTCATGTTCAAAGTACCTTGATGGCGAATTACAGGGTTCCAGGTCGGATGCCCAGTTTTACCAAACCGAAGAAGATGCAGGATTGGCCTTGACCGGCATATACAATATGCTGACCTATGCCAATTCCAATAACCGGCTTTGGGTTTTTGGCGATGTAGCCTCGGATGATGCTGCCAAAGGTGGCAATGCTGGCGACCAGGCCGATATCGGGTATATCGACGAGTTTAATATTTCGTCCGACAATGGCAACCTTGAAGCGGTATGGGCAATTTGTTACGAAGGTATTTCGAGGGCAAATAAACTCCTCGATAACATTGACGGCATTCCTATGGATGATGAAAGCCGTAAGCAGATTATCGGGGAGGCAAAGTTCCTGCGTGCATTTTATTACTATTGGCTGGGTTCGATTTGGGGCAGTGTGCCGGTGCACCTTACTACCCCTTCCCCCGAAGAAATGCAAAAGCCGGCCACCCCGGTTGACCAACTGTTTGCCAATGTAATTGAAACTGATTTGTTAGATGCCATTGATCTGTTGCCCGAAACTTTTACAAGTGCCGATTTAGGCCGGGCATCTAAATATGCAGCCCTGGGATTGCTTGCAAAAGTTTATTTGTATGAAAAAAAATGGGTGGAAGCTGAGAATGCTTCGCGGCAGATTGTAAACAAAGGAATGTTTTTTCTTCAATCAGTTTACAGGGAAAATTTTGAGTTTGCCACCAAAGATAATCCTGAGATTATATGGGGTGTTCAGCACCTTTCGGGGCAAAACCCCTGGCTTGGCAACCGGCTTAACCAATGGTTTGCACCGAATGCAAATAATGGCTATGGATTTAATGCACCGACCCAGAATTTTGTGGATGAATTTGAAGTCACGGATGAAGGAGTTGTCGATCCCAGACTGGATTATACCGTTGGCAGGCCAGGAATGCCCTGGTTTAACGACACTGTTTTGTTCGACCCCGAATGGTCGCCAACAGGGTATCTGAATAAAAAATATATTCAACCCCTGGAGGAAGTCCCGGTTGAGGCCAAATCTGATGGACAGTTGAATTATCAATTTATTAGGTATGCTGATGTATTACTTATGCTTGCTGAAGCGTTAAATGAACAAGGAAAATCGGGCGAGGCAGTAAATTATGTAAATATGGTGCGGCAACGGGCAAGGGCTTCATACGAGTATGACGAGAAACTGCCCGGCTACCCCAACATCCCGGAAGGTTTGTTGCCAGATATAACAGATTCTGGACAATCTGGCATGAGGGTTACTATAAGGCACGAAAGAAGGGTCGAACTTGGTTTCGAATTTCACAGGTATTTCGATATTATCCGTTACGGTGCCGAATATGCAAACCAGGCATTTAGCGACAAACCCAATTTCAATTATTCGGTAAATAAGTTTATGCCTATTCCGCAAAGCGAACTCGACACAAATTTTGAATTGTAACTTATTGGCTGGCACATACAATAATTCATTAATTTTATAATTTATATTTAATCACTTTTTTTTTAACTTAAAATTTCTAGTATTATGAGAAAAACACAAATTTGGTTATTGGTTTTACTGATGCCATTAACGATGGCCATTGCTTTAACCAGTTGCAATGACGACGACGAACCGGCATGCCCGACAGTTGATTACACTGCCCTTGACCAGGCAATTACCGAGGCACAGGATTTTAACGATGCTGCCGTTGAAGGAACAAACCCCGGTGAGTACCTTGCCGGATCGAAAGCTACTTATCAGACGGCGATTGATAATGCCACTGCTGTAAGAAACATCGAATGCGTAACTCAGTCACAATTAGACGCTGCCGTAGTAGCACTTAATGCAGCCACTACAGCCTTCGAAGGTCAAAAGGTTACCGATGTTGCGCCGGGTGCACTTGTAGCACATTGGCTCTTTAATGGTGATGGAGCTGATGCTTCAGGAAATGGTCATGATGGAACAGCCAGCGCAGGACATGTCAATTGGGGTGGTGGAATGCCTGAATTAGCAGAAGATAGACATGGGAATGCTGCTTACTGTTATAAATTTGTTGATGGTGGAAACTTTGTTGTTCCAAATAGTCCTGCATTTATACCAGAAGAGTTGACAATTTCAGTATGGATGAATTTGTATGAAACATGGGCACATAGCTATTTCATTTCAAATGATATTTGGAACACATGGAAGTTTCAGGTACAGGATGCCAACAAACCTTTCTTTACGGCTCACTTCATGAAACCCGACCAAACTGAAGGTTGGATTGATCATGATATACATGACGGTGATCCTCTTGAACTCAACCAATGGTATCAAGTGGTGTTAACTTATACAGGTGGTCAGATGACCTTTTACATTGATGGCGTAAAAGTTAAGTTTTGGGATGATTTCGATGCAGGCACACTGATGCCACCTAACCCTGCTGTTGACCTCTGTATTGGTCAGGCATTGCCAACGTCCGTTTATACAGATATTCCGGATGATCCATATCAATGGCAAGAATGGTTAGGTTATTTCAAAGGTTATATGGATGACATGCGTTTTTACAATGTTATGTTGACCGATGCACAGGTAACAACACTCTATAATTACGAAAAAGACAATACTATCACTGAATAGTATTTCGATTTATTGAGTTAATGATTGGGCCTTTGCACAAAAGCAAGGGCTCAATTTTTTTAATTTAACCATTGCTTTGTAATAGAGTATTAAATATGAGGAGTAGGTTTCTCCTTTCAACACTGCGCTTTGCTTAGTGTTTCCAGTACTAATGACAACTAATTGTAAAGCATTGAAATGGAGCTGGATAAAAAGACCTTCCAGGTTTCTAATTTAGGAACATAACAGAATTTAATACCAATGAAATCTTATTAGCAAAAACCTGGAAGGTCTCCACTCCCCAAAAACCCTTCCATGTGTTGTCATTCCGATGAGCGAAGCGATGGAGGAATCTGTTTTATGATTTGCTATATGCCTTAACTTGAAACCTGTCTCGGAGCTTCATAAAAAATCCGTTTAAAAATATTCAGATTGTAAAAGATAATTCAGATGACCCACGCAAATTTGTTTTCGTTTAAAACCCTGCTCATGTTTTTTTCAGCACTAATACTGATGGCTTCCTGTTCCAATTCAGAAGATGACGGGCAACTTCTCTATTGGTCATCGAGCAATGCACAGGAGATCACCTTTTCGAAAAAACTGATTGATCGATGGAACAAGGAAAATCCCGAAAAGCAGATCAGGTTTCAACCCATTCCTGAGGGACAATCCAGCGAAGAGATCATCCTGGCTTCGGTGGTTGGAAAAACCACTCCCGATATTTATACCAACATGTGGCAGGGAAGTGTAGAAATGTTTGCAAATGCAGGAGTGTTGGTTCCCTTTGATACGCTTGAGGGATTTAGCGAATTTATCAACGAACGTTGCTCGCAGGAAGTAATTGACGAAATCACCTCTGCCGACGGGCACATCTACCAGGTGCCATGGAAAGCAAACCCCATCCTCACTTTGTATAACAAGGGCATGTTCGAATCTGAAGGCATCGACTCATTGCCCAAAACATATTCTCAGTATATCGATGCCGCCGGCAAAATTGAACTTGATAGAAGTGGGGATGGCTATATCGATCGTTGGATTGGATATACCACGGTAAAGGTGATTTGGTACCAGCGCCTTTTCAATTTTTACCCCATGTACCTCGCTGCTTCTAATGGGGCACCACTTATCAAGGATAACAAGGCAGTTTTTAATAATTCTTACGCTATCGGCGTTTTCCGCTTCCTCCAGGAATTGTATAATAAAGAATATTTTTCCCGTCAACAGATGTCATCCTCCCAGGATCCTTTTGTAACGGAAAGTGTTGCCACCCTGTTTACCGGCCCCTGGCAGGTTCCCTATCTAAACAAATTTAAACCCGATCATTTGGAATATGGATTCTATTCAATGCTCGCCCCCGACGACCACGAAGGACCGGTTTACACCTATGGCGACCCAAAAAACATTGTAATCTTCAATACTTGTAAAGAACCTCAAACGGCCTGGGATTTCATCAGTACCATGATCGACAAACCCGGCGACCTGAGTTTGCTTGAAATTACCGGCCAGTTTCCACGAAGAAAAAACCTCAGTGCCGATCCATATTTTACCAGTTTCCTTGCAGCCAATCCCGATCTTGAAGTTTTTGCCCAACAAGTGGATTACATCAAAGGGGTGGATAACCATGAACTGATCGTCGAGATATTCGATATCATTTCACAGGAGTATGAAGCCTGTGTTATTTACAACAAAAAAACTCCTGAACAAGCCTTGGCCGATGCCGAAAGGGCTGTGAATATTTTGATTGGGGAGTAGGGAATAGATAACTTTCGGCAAATTTTCAGAACTCAGTAATTAAAACGCCCGGCGTAAAATACAAGCCTAACAATTATTGTTAAATGGCTATATTGTTAAATTGTTAAAGTCCATAATACCAATTTCAGAACTCCCTGTTTAAATCAAAGAAATAAAAATAACCTTATTTCCTAAAAAATAACCTTAGTAGCCTTGGGCACACTAAGCTCACTGACCTTACGACACGAAGTAAGTCCGTATGGATTACCTTATTTCTCTAATCCTGGATTTGAGTCAACTCATGTTGAAGAATTATTGGTAGTGCCTACACAAATGCTTTTATTTCACGACATTAGATTTACGACAGGTCAGAAGCTCTGATTTTAACAACTACCTCAGTAGCAACTTGTGTACTTGCTTAAAATTACCACTGGTAATCACAACAATACAAATCCCCCTATCCCAATTGCTTACCAAAACCTGGTTCATTTCCTTGCTGCCCGATACCACATAAGTGGAACTACCTGAAATGCCGCTAAACACAGCTTGAAAATCTGCTGTATTTTCTGGCTTAAAGATGATAAAACTCTCCCTGGCCGGGTTGGGGTAAATTTGAAATTGCATAAGATCCTTTGCTTCGCTGAGGCTAACAGGTATATCAACCCAAATAACATTTGACGGTCCTGACTCGCAACTTTCATAGGCAGTGCATATAAAGTAGGAATAATACCCAGGGGGCAGCGGCCCATCAAGAAAAGTGCTATCCCCATCAATGATTGTACTTATGAGCAAACCGTCGCGATAAACATTATAATTCATTGGTAATAACCCAAGCGGTGGCGACCAAAACAAGTTGACATAACCATCCGGGGAAGGCGTTTCGTAGGCGTGTAGATTTTCGGGTGGCTGCGGCTCAATTACCTTGATCTTGACCGGGACGACTTCGACAATATTTTCATAATTCATCATATAGAGATCGAAGAAGTAATTTCCTTCCAGCATCTGGCTGGTGTTGAGCGTGTACGAAAATTTGCGGATATTATCAGCAGTATGGTAGTACCAATTTGTATCAGGCTCAAGTACTGACCAGATGCCTGCGGTATCAGAAATATACACCGGGTAATCTTCTGTTTCCCCTTTGTATCCATCAGTACATGGCTCCATGCCGGGATTATCGGAATAGCGAACGCGCAGGCGGGTGTAACCTGTGGCTGCATTTTCCGGCACTTTCAGGTAATCTGTCCAACTATCCATTATCCGTGGAATGTGTGTTCCCAAAACCAATTCATCCTCCCCAAACTGTTTATCCTGATTGCAATCGAGCCAGATTTTAATAAACTTAAAATCCTGAATATCCTGGTTAAACTCTGCCAGTGTGGTATGACCTGGTGACAGGTGCACCAGTTTATCGGCAAAATAACTGTAACCTGATGGGTTAAAACCAGAAGAATTATGCATATTGCCCACCTTCACAAAAGTTAGCGCAAAATCAACGGATGGCTCAGACACTGGCTCACAATATCCAGTGTCAACAGGTGGAGTAAGGACTTGAAGGTTCAACGGGTCATCGCAGGTGGCATTTCTCATTTTCACCAGGTCGGGCCAGCCAGAGTTGTAATTAATTAGTGTTATCGAATCTCTCTGTGTTTCACAATAGTTCAGCGTATAGTGCAAAGTATCAGATTGAAATATACCGGAGTTCATTGCGTTTCGAAAATGAAACAGGTTTCCGCCGTTCGACTCCCCCTCCAAAATGTTGGCTGTTACCTGCAAACCATAATCCATATATCCCTGATCCGGAATTTCAAATTGGGTAAGGGTTATGCTATCTTCAAACAATGTATGCCCGTTGTAAACATTGTAGGATGTAGCATTTTCAACCGGGCACCAGCTTAGGAAAACATCATAATTGGGATGGCCTATGTTTAGTTTGTCCGGCCCAGGCAGCATGGGTGGTGGTGATGCCAAAATTTTGATATTATCCAGGGCAAACTGTACGCCATATGAAGAATATTGGCGGGTTGAAAAAGTAAACCTGAAAATAATAAAGGCCTGGTTAGCGGCAATTTCAGAAACATCAGTAAAAACGCTCTCTCCAATTTCAGCGTATAACTCACCTGGGCGCTGTGTTTCAATAGTTGACCAGTTAAATCCATTGAGGCTGTAAGATATCTCCATCCAGGAGTAAGTACGATAGAAACAGCGTGAGAAAGACAAATACACTTTGTCATGTCCCAGGCAACTCACCGGCGCCGAGATTAACTCAGGATATTCTGAGGAATAACTATTGACCCGGTATTTTGCACAATACTCATCAAAATTTGCCCCAGGTGGCGGGCTTCCGGTAAACACCAGCGTATCTCCGGGCGTATGGATTATTTGATACCAAAAATCGGGAAGTGCCGCTGCATCAAAGTTCTCGGTAAATGGAATGGGGGCAGAATTGTTATTTGCATAAACCATCAGAGGTTGCGATGGTTCAGAAATAAATTCCCCATAAACCGTGCAAATAGTGTATGCATAAACACCCTCGGCAACATTATTATCCGTGTAAGAAGGATCTGTTAAATTGTCGGCAACAAGCAAACCTTCGCGGTAAACCTGGTAGGTCAATGGTGAAACAAAATATTCAGGAATATCCCAGCTCAATTGAATATCACCATTTTGGTAGGTATAAGATATTGAAGCGGGGGCAGGTGGCAACAGGGTTATTGTTTCACAAACCGGTACTGATTGCAGTGTGTCGATATGATAGCTTACACAGTATTCATACGGGCCGGGGGCTGCCACTGTATCATCATAGGAAGCTGTATTTATTCCCTGGGGAGTAATTAATTCACCGTTCCTGTAAACATAATAAACGGCTGCACTTTGCATCGCCTGGTCCCAGCTAAGCGAATTCGCATTTTGGATATTTTGAATGGCAAGGTTTTTTAATGGCGAAATATTGCTGCTGATAATATTCACAATATAATCCTCTATCTCGCCATAGGAGCAGAAATTGTTGCCAAAACATTCAGGGTCTTTCTGCCAACAGGCTACAAGCCGTAGCCGCTTCTGGCCTGCGGTAACAAATTCAGGGATTGTAAAAGTTGCCGAATCAAGTGATAAAGAGAGAAGATGGTCATCAATAAGCAGTTCATTTGGGTCGTACATTTCGCAATCACCGTTGAAGTCAATATATAAATCGGCATGATTATCAGCATAACCCGAAGCCCAATGTATGGCATATGTTTTCCCGGCTTTCAGGGTGGCCTGCAAATATGTGAAATCGCCATAGCCATTATCTGAGCAGCCATTATCCAGGTTTTCTATTTCCTGCAAAACCACATCAGTAAAACCATCCCCGAAACCACAATTCGAAGACTCAGTGCAGATATAGCAACCCGTGGATAGATATTTTTTTACCGTATCAGCAAAATTGTTGCTGGCAGCAATACAGAGGTAGGTGATAAAAGATTCGTTCGACCAGGTTGAATCTACAACAAAGCCATTCCATTGTTGAAAAATCATTTCCCCGGAGGACATATCCCCAATATAAATTGGTGTTTGTGGCTGAACTTCAACGAGTGTACTGTCGGTAATAAATTCAACCAGGAGGTCGCTAAACGACGCGAAGGCATAATTGGTAAGGCAAACATCGAAGGTGAACTCCTCCAGGGGGTCGAGTATCCCATCGCCATTTCCCAACACGGCATCGTTGATTTCAATTTCCGCATCAAAATTTATATAGCGTGTTTCACCACCCTGCATTTTCGGGCATTTCTTTTTTAATGGGCAGGCATCACAGCCCAGTTTGGATGAGGGGCAAGTTGATCCATTGTTGTGGTTTTGTAAGCCGGGACACTGTGCTTCGCCAGATGTGGGGAAAGATAAAATCAGCAGAAAAATAAAAAGGGATGCTAAGGTTTTCATAGCTTCGTTTTTTTTTGTGATTGAAGCCATAAAAATACAACATTGAATGTGAAATTGCAAAACAAATTTCATATTATTACATTTTTATTATTTTATGAATCCTCTACGAGGATTACCATGCCTTTTTTCTGTTATATGGTTACAATTATGAAACCTCTACGAGATTATTTGCCAAAATTTGAACTGTCACTAAAACTAAATCATTAGCATTATGAAACAGTTTTATGCAGCGATTGCATGACCTATAAAAGTTTTAATCCATACATGGTAACATACAAAAAAAGGTCATTCCACAGATGATGATCCTTTAGGGTTATTAATAAGTCCCTCAGTATTTCAAAAATATGGCCTCATGCGGAGTAACTTTTAAATGAAGTTATATAAGAGTTTATTAACAATGCTGTATACCTCGTAGAGGTTTCAGAATTGTAGTAAAATAGAATAAAAACAGTTTAAAATCCTCGTAGAGGATTCATAGTTTCTTAACCGTTGAAATTAGATGCTCATTCGATCCTTGCCATAGGAATCAGTATGTGAGAGTTTAATCCCTCACGTGTGGGATAGATTTCTTTAATCTGTGAATTATGAACTAAATTAATATACGAAGCCTACTTTATTAGCGCTTCTGTTTCAGGATCAAAAAACTGAACTTTATCCAGGTTGAAGTGTAGCATGGTTGGTGCATCAATATCCACCTCTACCTCGGGCGCAAAGCGGGCGATTACCTGCTTACCGCCCAGGTGGGCATAGACCAAAATTTCATTCCCCATCTGTTCCAGGGCGATAACCTTTGCCTCCTGCGCCTGAAAATGATCTCCGGCAGCCCTTGCCTCTGATTTGATATTTTCGGGGCGAATGCCAAGCACTACACTTTTACCGATGAAATTATGGATAGAATCGTTTTTTACTTTTGAGAGATCAATCTTTAATCCTGAACTTTTCTGGTAAAACCAGGGTTTACTGTCTTTGATGATTTCACCTTTAATAAAGTTAATGGGCGGTGATCCGATAAATCCGGCAACGAAAATATTCTCAGGCTGGTGGTACAATTCCATTGGGGTGCCAATTTGCATGATGTCGCCATCTTTTAGCACAACAATCCTGTCGCCCAGCGTCATTGCTTCTGTTTGGTCGTGGGTAACATAAACCATGGTTACGTTTAACTTCAGGTGCAGCCGCTGCAATTCCACACGCATGGCCACGCGCAGTTTGGCATCGAGGTTACTTAAAGGTTCATCAAAAAGGAACACCTTTGGGTCGCGGACAATTGCCCTGCCGATAGCCACCCTTTGTCGCTGCCCACCCGACATGGCCCCTGGACGCCGATCCAACAATTCGGTGATCTCCAAAACCTCAGCTGCTGCCCTCACACGTTGATCGATTTCCTTTTTAGGCACTTTTTTTATTTTCAGTCCGAAGGCCATATTCTGGTAAACCGTCATGTGCGGGTAGAGGGCATAATTCTGAAATACCATGGCAATGTCGCGATCTTTGGGCTGCAGGTCGTTTACCCATTTATCGTCAATATAGAGGTCACCAGCAGTGATTTCTTCCAGCCCTGCGATCATCCTCAGGATTGTGCTTTTTCCACAACCGGATGGCCCAACCAAAACCAGGAACTCGGTGTCGTGGATATCAAAACTTACATCCTCGATGGTCATGGTTTTGCCATCGTAGCTTTTCGCGATATTTTTTAGTTTTACTTCTGCCATTTTTAATGCGTTTAGCGTTTTGTGTTCAGGGTAAATAGATTCTACATTTCCATATCTTTCAAATTAAGCCATTATTCTGGTTTATAGCGGCAGGGCCGCGTAATATTTATAGTTCAATCCAACAACGGATGCCCCTAAGGTGCAGCGCACCGTGATATTAAAACCCAAAATCATATTTCGGTGCGCTGCATCTCATTTTTTCCTGAACTCATTTATTCTATAAATATTATCGGTGCTCTGCACCTGATTAGCGTTTTCTCAATTAATTTCTCAAATGATAATATCTTACCACAATTGACGGACTTCCATCAGTTCTCTGCCTGCTGCAGACTGAGGGCTGAGGACTGCTGGTTTTCCACAAAATCTACCCCCTACAAAACCTTCCCTTTGGAATATGCGTTATCCTGCAAGCGAGGTCCAACTCTCCCGAAGCAACAATAAAATGATCGCCGGCATCGACAATCCCTGTGGTAAAAACTACATCAGTTAAATAGATGGAATCGGTCAAGGATTTCGTTAGCGACGGGTTTGCTTCCAACAATGGCAATTTATCTTCTATGTGTTTGAGCTTTGAAGGATCATCTTTGTCGAGTAAGGCCCAGTACGTTCTGTAAATGCCAACCTTGCCGTTGGCTTCAACTGCATGAAACAACATCAGCCAGCCATTATCTGTAAGGATAGGAGGCGTGCCCCCACCAATCCTGTTGATGTTAAAACTTCCTTTTGTCGGACGTATCAATGGATCGTCTGTTGGCTTCCAATGCAACAAATCAGGAGATTCCGCCAGGTTGATCGTTGGACCTGGAAGGTAAGGGGAATCTTTTGCTGTATTGAAATAAAGCGATCCCAAGGGACGGGTCAAGGCATAATATTTATCGCCCACCTTTCCTTCAAAAAGCAACATATCCTTGTTCTGGTGATCGAGGATAATGCCTTCGAATTTGTAATCCAAACCATCCTCACTCGAAAAAAGTGAAGTGGCATGACGCCCGGCACTCACGGTGCAGGTGGTCATGTAATATTTCCCATCGATACATGAAATGCGTGCATCTTCAATTCCGTACTCCTCGCTGTTACGTCGTGGTGCGACGATTTTATCGTAATGGATCTTAACGACGTCTAATCCATCGGAACTTAACTCAACGGGCAGCAACCACGAAATGGAGGTGAGTGCCAAAATGGGGGCCGGTAAATCTGACTTGATCATAAACTTTCGTGGATCGTCCATATCCACTTCATCCAAAGGGTAGCCATCCAGTTTGTAGCCACCTTCACTCCAACGGATGGAGTGGATCATCCCGTTAAATTGTGGTTCTTTTAAAGCTTCGGCCACCCGCACCATAATTAGCAGGTTTCCGTTCGGAAGCCTTGTCAGGCCCGGGTTGAAAGCACCCAGAACGAAAGTGGGCGCATCAATATCTTGGCGCAAAGGCGAAAATTGCAGGTCGATGTCTTCTGGTTTAAAAACCAATATGTCTGTGTCAAAGTTCATCAGTCAAAAATTTTATAGCTTGCCTGACCGTTTAATGGATCCTGTGGATAACGATTACAAAGTTCGGCCAGGATATCTTCATGCGAAAAGGCCACGTTCATCACGGTGTCATTTCCACCATAATAAATACAGATGGTACCGTCTTCAAGCCGTCTGGCTCCACACGAAAACACCACGTTCGGTACATGCACGTAATCTTCAGCCCCCACCCGGCAATCAGCCAGGGATGGAAACAAGATTGGGATATTTGAAATTTTAAGCTTTGAAGGATCATCAAGCTCGTGTAATGCAACACCCAATACATAGGGGTTTCCATCCATGGTTGACCTCACTCCATGAAAAATATTCAGCCATCCATGCCGTGTTTTTACGGGTGGGGCACCCGGGCCAATTTTATCGCCAAATGCACTGGGGCCGCCTTCCTGCTTTTGGATTGGATTTTCGGCGACATCCCATTTATTGGCAAACAGGTCAGTTGTGCTTGCCAGTAAAACTTCCTTAAATATACCGCCCGTATGCGTCTTCTTTGGGTCGTCATTGGGCCGCATCAAAGCAAAATATTTATCCTTAATCTTTTCAGGGAAAATTACCACGTTGCGCATGTCCCTGTCCAAAACCGGCCCATGACGGGTAAAGGTTTTAAAATCCCGTGTTGTTGCCAACGAAACCCTTACACTGTCTTTTTTCAAGCCGTGATAAGCACTGTAGGTGATAAAATACGTTTTACCGATTTTTGAAATACGCGGATCCTCAACTCCCCCGGCTTCATTTTCGATGAGTTTCTTTTTATCAGTTCCATCGGCAAAAACATCCTTTTCATTGCAAGGGACGAGGGCGGGTTTTTCAGCAATAATCCAATCGCTGATTCCATTTTTACTTTGTGCCAATCCGATAACAGAAATTCCATTGCGCAAATGGGAGCGGAAAAGCATCAGCACTTCCCCATAAAATTCAGTTATCCCGGCATTATGCACGGTCATTACTTTGTGCCGGGGATCAGTCCAAACTTTGTTCACATCCTTAGCGGTGAGGATGGGATTATGCGCGAAACGATAAACCGGTTCGTTCAGCGACAAGTGAAAAACAGCCTTATTTATTTTGATGTCCCTTTTCATTTCAGTTTGATTTGATCGAATGCCTGCAAGGCCAACAATGCTTCGATGGTTGATTCAGCCCCGGAGTTCATGTTTACTTTGGTTTCCGAAACAATTCCGTCGAAACACCTTCCGGTTTCGGGATCGTACATTTGCTGGTTTGCAATGTTTTTCCCGGAGAACCATGTTGTAATTTCTTCGGCACGCTGCAAATATTTTTCTTCACCGTTTATTTTGTATGCCTCAATGCAAGCCCAAATCATCGGCCTGAAACCATAGGCAATCTGTGCAAACATTTGCTTTTCGATATTTTCAAAACCATCATCCGTTTTTTTGAGGCTGAAATATGCTGGGAAATTCTCTTTTATCAAGTAAGGATAAAAATGATCTGTTTCCAAAAGGGCACTTTCGATGTAATCTTTTCTATCCAATAGCTGGCCTGCCTTCAGCATCGCGTATGCCTGTGAATTTCCATAGGCATGCCACATGTTTTGCCAGCTCAGGTAAGCCCCGAAAGGGAAAGTTTTGGCATCACCTTTTTGTGTTAACAATAATCCATCCGCCAGGCTTTCGAGGAGTTGCAACGCTCGTTCATCTTTATTCACATTTTGATAATAGGCTTCCAAACCAAGCATGAGGATGGCAGCCTGATCGCCGGCTGAACCCAGAGATGGCCAGGTGGGAATTACTATCCCTTCGATGGTATCAGTAGATTGAGGTTCGGACAGTAAAAGCTGAAACGCATTTTCGGCAAGCCGCTCACAAGTCTGCTTTGCTTTTTTGGTCAAACGCACGTCGTTGCCATTATAATTGGCCAGGGCCCAAAATGCCCGCCAACTCCACCAGTTGGGTTCTGCAAGTGAGGTCCGGTATGTTGTGTTGATGCTTAGGTCGTGCCAGATAAAATTATGGAACCAGCCGTTTTTGGCCTGCATATAAATCAGGAATTCGGCCATGAAATTATATTGTGCCTGTAATTCTTCATCATCACTCAAGCGGATAGCATCGATCATCATTGTCCGGGCAACATCATCCACGCAAGTAAAACCTTCGTTGGGTTCGATTTCAAATTTATAATCGGGATATTCGCTGTAAATGTGCACGATGCCCCCGCATAGATTTCCAGGCAGGTCAACCACATCGTACAGGTGCATCAGGTGATCGAGGTTGACGGCAGGGATTTCCGGCTGCTCCTCTTTTGTGTTGTTACACGAAAATAAAAAAAGAAGGGAAGTCATCAACAAAAGCACAAACTTCAATTTGTTCAGTCTCATTTTTTCTCCTCCAGCTCATCAAGTAGTTCGTTTATATTTACCCAGGCAAATCCCGCCATTGAATCGGACATGGCATAAGGGATATAAAGCAAGTCATCGTGCCGCATCGCCCCACACGAGTAAACCACGTTGGGCACGTAGCCTTCACGCTCGTCTTCGTCGGCCCAAATCAAAGGGCGGTCTAAGCGGCTGATCACTTTTGCAGGATTATCAATGTCGAGCAAAGCTGCACTAATGGTATAATGCCGCATGGGACCCACGCCATGCGTGAGTAACAGCCATCCTTTTTCGGTTTTAATGGGTGAGCCGCAATTTCCCATTTGTGAAAACTCGAAAGGATATTTTGGTTCCATCAACAATTGAAAACTATCCCACTTGAAAAGATCGTCAGAAAACATGATCGACATATTTTCGCCACCCTGCCTCGCCGTGATGGCATATTTCCCATTCACCTTTTCGGGGAACACTGCCATGCCTTTATCAATCACAGCTTTTCCTGCAAGGGAGTGAATATGAAAATTCAGAAAATCTTTCGTTTCGAACAATTGCGACCTGATTTCCTTACCATTGTAGGCGGTATAAGTTCCGTAATAGATTTTATCGTGCTCATCGTTAAACTGCACCAGGCGCACATCTTCCATCCCCATCGACTCTGGCTCCGTTTGTGGAAATAAAACGCGCTCCGATATGGATGAATCTTCGGGAAAGCGCAGCTTGTAATTGTTTTTCTCCAAATCGAAAACGTCACCGGTGAGTGAATACCTGCTTATTTCATCCAGCATTAAATTCCCTTTTTCATCAACAACACCCGACCTGAACTCGATACTTGAAATATGGCCTTCACCAACTGAGCGGAGGCTGATAATAAACCTGAGTTGCCCGGCCTTCAATCCTGACTGATCAGGGTGTGGAACCATGCTTGGGTTGAACAGGGCTGCCGATTGGATGGAGTACTCTTTGGTGAGCATCGCACCCATCAAAAGCTTTTTTATCTCATTCAATTCCGGAAACCCGGTAAATTGGCTTTTGAAAACATTGTAATTGTCCATGTAAATGGACTCTAAATTTTTATGCCGATGTGCAAATTGTTCGTTCGTTGCGTTAAGCAAAACTTCAGATTCGCTGTCATTTAGATTGGCAATCCGCTGATATATTCTTTTCACACGATCAATTCCCGGGTACAGCGATGGCAACGTGATCACCCTTTTCGGGTCAGCATACAGCTTAAATGGAATTTTATGAATTTGTGTTTTCATCTGATTAATCTTTCATACCGGTGGAGGCCATGCTTTGGATAAAATGTTTTTGGAATATCAGGTAAGCGATGATGATGGGAGCGCCAAGAAAAACAGCTGCTGCAAGCTTCACGCCCAGTTGTGCCTCGGCTCGTCCGCCTACCGAAAAGAGTGTTACCAGCTGGGGCAAGGTCATCAACTCTTCGTTACGAATTACGATGAGCGGCCAGAGGACTTCGTTCCACGAACCCATAAATGCAAGTATGGCTACGGTGATAATTGTTGGTTTAATATTGGGCCAGAGTATCCTGAAAATGATCCGCAATTCACCACAGCCATCAATCCTCGCCGCATCGATGAGGGCTTGCGGCAATCCTTTGAATGCCTGCCTGAACATGATGATGCCAAAAGCGTTGATCATGAATGGCACGGTTAAACTCAAGTAAGTGTCGATCCATCCCAGTTTTACCATCAACACGTAATTGGGAATGAGTGTGATTTGAAACGGAAGCGACATGGTGAAAATGAGGATGAAAAAGATGAGATCCCTTATTTTGAACTGCATCCGCGAAAGCGCGTAACCCACCATCGAACAAAAGATCAACGAGAATCCCGTGTTGATGGCGGAAACAAACAGGCTATTGAACAGTGCCCGCCAGATGGGTATTTTGCCCACCATCATTTCGTAATTATCAAGGGTTAATTCCGAGGGGAACAGTATCAGGCTCCCTATGTCCTTCTCAGGCGAGAGTGAGGCCATGATCATCCAAATGAACGGATAAATAAAACTCAACGCGGCAATGGTGAGGACGAGATAGACGAGCATTTTTTTTATTAGCTTCATGGCTTACACATCTTGTTCAACAAATTTTTTCTGGACAATCACAACTATCATTACCATCATGGCAAAGAATACGCCCAGTGTGGCCGAGTAGCCCATTTGGTAATATTCAAAAGCCTGCTTGTAAATGTACAATACTGCCGACAAGGTGCTGTTTAATGGCCCGCCCCCCGTCAGGATATAGGGTTCGATAAAAAGTGAAAAACCGCCAATGGTCGAAAGCACTACAACCATAAAAATAGTTGGGTTGATCATTGGGATGGTGATCTTGAAGAATTTCTGCCAATGGCTTGCCCCTTCAAGGTCGGCCGCTTCATAGTATTGTTTGGGGACAGTTTGCAAACCCACAAGGAAAAGGATGACGTATAGGCCCACGTTTTTCCATGTGGCCATAATGGCTATGGAAACCATGGCGACGTTGGGATCAATCAGCCAACCTACTTTTCCCATCCCGAGCAAGACAAGTATCCGGTTGATTACACCGGATTCGTAGCCCAAAAGTTGTTGCCACAGAATGGTGACTACCACGCCCGAAATGACAAAGGGCATAAAAAAGGCAGCCCTGAAAAAGCCCCGCATGAAGATTTTTTGGTTCAACACCTCGGCAAGCAAAAGGGCAACAATAATTTGAAGGGGTATGTGGATGGCCAGGAATTTAAAGGTGTTGAGAATCGCTTTCCAAAAGAGCCGGTCATTGAAAATGCGTTCCCAGTTTCCAAAGCCAGTCCATTCCATCGGCCCGATGATGTTCCATTTGTAAAAGGTCAGTATCAACGAAAAGATGACCGGAAAAGCGGTAAATGCCAACAAGTGGAACAGGTAGGGCGATACCATGAAATAGGGCAATAGTTTCTTCTTTACCTTGCTCATAATAAAATTGCTGATTCATTTGCCTCTTCGGCCATGATTACTGAATTGAGTGCATTTTGTTCTGTAATTCTCCGCTGATGCTTGCGGTCTTTTATCCACTGAATTTGATCCGCCATCATTTCGCTAAGCAAGAGCCCGTAAATAGAATACTTCAATTCGTTGTCGCCATATTCTAAAACAATTTGATAATCGGCCTGACGGTAGGCCGAATGACTCCGGTAGGATTTTTCTTCTTCTTCAAAAGTATTTACAATTTCAATTTCACCTTCCGGGAAGATATTTTCGATGGTTTTCAGGGTATTCTCGGTAACCAAAGCTTTCAACACTAACTTTGATGGAACCCATTCGAAAAGGCTCACTTCTCCGTTTTCGAAAACCAGTTTTAGTTCCTGCCTGTCCATCCTGTTGGCCTGGTGAAATCCATGGTAGAAATTGAAGAGGCCATTTTGGTATTTACACACCGCCTGCACTTCGGGCCAGAAATCCTTATTCACGCCCTTTCTTCTGATTTTTTGAGCCGCTATCAATTTCCCTTTTCCAAGCCAGCCTTCAACCAAATCAAAAAAATGTACGGCATGTTCGATGAAGATACCACCCGATTTTTTTTCATCCCACATCCAATGCTCTTCATCCAGGGCTTCGTCCGAAGCATAATTTTCAAAATAACCATGTAAAAATTCACCCAGTAACTTCTCGTCCACCAGCTTTTTTACCATCGGGAACAAGGGGTTATACCTTTGCATCAGGTTTACAACATAAAGCAAATTGTTAGCTTTGGCAATTGCAATCAGGTTTTCCACTTCTTCCCAATCCAGTGCAGCAGGCTTTTCGCAAATAACGTGCTTCCCGGCAAGCAATGCTGCTTCCGATTGTAGGTAATGAAGGAAGGGTGGCGTAGAAATATAGACGAGATCGGTTTCGCTGTCGGCTAATAACTGCTCCTGGGTGTCGAAAATCCTGCATCCAAACTTATCTGAAAATAATTTTGATTTCTGTGGATCAATATCAAAAACACCGGAAATTTTGATGTCAGGAACCTTGAGGAATGCCTTAACTGAAAAATGCGAAAACCCACCTGCGCCTAAAATTCCGATACGGGTAATGGTTGATGATCTGTTCATCCATCAAATGAATTAAAAGGTTTAAATATGTTCCAAAGTTAATTTATTAAGTGGATAATAAAGCCTTTTTAATATTTGGTAAATATATTTTTGATTTGTATTGGGTAGTTAAACTGATAACTACAAACTTCCCTTCTTATGTTACGATTAAAATCTATGAATCCCCTACGAGGTATAATTTTCGTTAAAGCATTTATCTGAGACAAGAAAAAACTGTTAGTTGTAGATAAACTCTTTATTCCTAATACTTTATTTGCCAGGGAATTAATCATCGAGTTCAGTAGTTCAACGCAATGCAAGTTGTACCCTTCTATTAACAATACCATGAAAATTCTACATAGATAGGCCAGTTTATATTTTGAGAGCTTACCTCGTAGAGGTTTCATAATTGTAACAATGCATTAGAAAGCACCATAGAAATCCTCGTAGAGGATTCATAAAATCAGGCAAACGCGAAAAATGTAAAATTTATAGAACACCTGTTAAACTATATCCGAACACACATTCGCTATATATCCCGTTCAATGGTAAGATGGAATGTTTGCGTAACTTTGTCACAGATTAATTACACAATTTAAGGAAACCTAAAAAGCTTTCGAGCAAAGCTTCTCAAGTAAAAATAGTTATTGATATCGAAAATGAATAATTAAAATACTATTGAATTTTCAAATTACTTTCAATTATGAAACACCTTTTTTCATCCATACTTATTTTAATTGCATTTGCTGCGATAGCACAGCAAGTTAGTATTCCCAGGGTCGATCAAATGCCCGATTTCCCTCAACCCTATCACATGAGGGATTGGAAAAAAGTTGCCCAAAATTATGATACACTGGTTTTTAATCTTGAAGCTGCAGGGCAATATCTCCCACTGGCTTCGGTTTTCGAAAACACCAATAATTATCCTGATCACCCGGCTTTGGCCATCCAATCGTATGTAGGGACCAACAGCCCTCCCGGCAAGGAAGCCATCAATGTATTGGCAGCAGTTGTGGGGGCAACGCTCGCGGGTATCGATAAATCAAACCAGTTCGGGATTAACTGGCCCTTGTATTGCGAAGAATATTTTAACCGGCGTCCGGCAGAAAATGTATATCTCAATGGGCCTAATAGTTCTTCGGGCCACGATTGGTGGTACGAAACCATGCCCAATATATTTTTTTATCAACTGAACCATTTTTATCCCAACACGGGTGAATATAATTATCAACTGACCACCATTGCGGACCGCTGGCTTGAAGCTGTTTACGCCATGGATGGAAGCACAACACCCTGGGAACAGCCTTACATGAATTACCGTGCGTTTAAACTTTCTACAATGGAGCCCCTGGAAGGTGGTGTGAAGCAACCCGAAGCGGCAGGAGCCATCGGATGGCTTTTGTACCAGGCACATGCAATTACCGGGGAAGAAAAATACCGCGTTGGTGCGGAGCTTTGCCTGGAGTTTTTGTCTGATTGGAATTCAAACCCATCCTATGAAATTCAGTTGCCCTACGGTGTTTACATTGCAGCCCGAATGAATGCCGAACTTGGCTCACAATATGACATTGATAAGATGCTTAACTGGTGTTTCGACCGCGGTGATTTGCGTGGCTGGGGAGTAATTACCGGGAACTGGGGTGGATATGATATGGATGGTTTGATTGGTGAAGTGAATGCCGGTGCACCTGATTATGTTTTTAATATGAACAGTCTCGAACACGTGGGTGCTTTGGTGCCAATGACAAGATATGACGATCGCTATGCCACGGCAATTGGAAAATGGGTGCTGAATGCAGCCAATGCATCACGGTTTTACTTTTCTGAATTTCTTCCTGATAATATGCAGGACAACGAAGCATGGGCTAGTGAATACGATCCGAATTCGGCCATTGCTTACGAATCACTTCGAGAAAAAGATGACGGGCCTTATGGTACCGGCGATGCCATGGGTGGTGGTTGGGCCGAAACCAATCTTGGATTATATGGGTCGTCGCACGTGGGTATCTTTGGAGGGATCATCGAAGAAACCAATATTGAAGGCGTTTTGCAACTCGATTTGCTGGCCACGGATTATTACCGGAACGATGCCTTCCAAACTTACCTTTATTACAACCCCCACAACGAAACTGTGCAGGTGGAAATTGATCTTGCTGGTGATAGCCATGATATTTATGATGCGGTGTCGAATCAAATTATATTAAACGGTGTCAGTGGCATTACCTTGCTGAATGTCCCTCCCAAATCATCCATTATGCCGGTATTGCTCCCAGCTAATTCTGAAATTACTTTTGATCTCAACAAAGCTTATGTTGATGAAATTGTGATTGATTACAATGCGGGTCAGACTGTTTCAAATTATCCACCACGCATCAAAGCACTTTCAGCAGGTGATACCGTTGCCATTGCCGGTGGCATGATGGAGTTTTATTGTACTGCCGAAGATAAAGAGGATTACGAGCTTGACTATTCCTGGAGTATCGAAGGGGATCCCGTTTCAGGAAATGATATGCTGAATTGGCAGGTTCCCGAAAGCTCGGGTTTTTACCAGGTGGCCTGCATGGTTACCGACGATGGTGGCCTCACGGATAGCGATACCCTGGTGATGAAAGTGGTAGAAACGGTGAATTATCCTCCGGTAATTGAACTACTTACTGCCGGGGAGCAGATCCTCGACCTGTCGGCATCAACCATCATGAGCTGTCTGGCTACTGATACCAATGGCGATGAACTGAGCTACACCTGGACGGCAACCGAAGGGTCGATTGAAGGAAACGGCGAGAGCATCACCTATTTTGCCCCAAACCAGCAAAGTAATGTTTATGTTGTTTGTGAAGTGAAGGATGAGGAAAATGCTTCAGCAAAAGATAGCGTGTTAATCCTTGTCAGGGACGCCGGTATTGGTCAGAGCGGCGACCTGGTGGCACATTACCTATTTGCCGGAAATGCCAACGATGTTACTGGAAACGGTAACGACGGTTTCGTTTACGATTGTATTTATTCCGAAGATATGCACGGAAATGCCAGCCAGGCAATTAAAATGAATACATCAGTAAGCAAGGTGATTGTTGAGAATAACGATGCCCTGAATTTCAGGGATGGGCTCACCGTTAGCTACTGGATAAACATCAGCGAATTGTACGACAGGGAATCCTATCCTGTGTCGCATGGCAACTGGACGACCCGCTGGAAAACTTCCATTACCGATGGACGGATGCGTTTTACCCTCAATGGTTCCGAAGGAATTGTTGATGTCGATTCGAAGCAGGAATTTGAAACCGATAAGTGGTGCCATGTAGTTGCTTTGTATAATGGAATGGATTGTCTGGTATTTCTCGATGGGAAGCTGGAAGGATTTATACCCTATTCCGGTCAAATCAATATAACAAGCTACGATCTTGTATTCGGCCAGTCATTGCCCGACCAGGGAGGTTTTAATTATAATGGTTTGCTGGATAACCTCCGCATTTACAACTATGGAATTTCCTACGAAAAAGTAAAAGAAATCTATGAAGGAGAGGCATCAAGTGTGTCCAACACATTGGCTGAAGATAATTTCAGGGTTTATCCTAACCCGGCCAAAGACAATATGCAATTTGAGTTTAAAACTGAACCGGCCGCTTCGGTATCGCTTTCTTTACATTCCATTACCGGGCAAAGAGTATTTGTTGCTGAATTGAAAGCAGATCAACAGGGTTATATTAAGGAGAAAATTGATTTAAATGGAATCAAACCCGGTAGTTACATTTTAAGGTTTGATTCAGGAGCGAATGAATATTTTAGGAAGGTTGTTGTGAGAAAGTAAGGTTGGTTGAAAGGTGGGCATATTTAATTTTGGGCATACTTAGTTCTTATTCAAAACAATCTTTTCCATTTAAATTTCCCCTTCCGAAGTTTCAATTTGAAGCAGGTACATTCCATCTGGTGAAAATGAATGGTTAAGAGTGAAAGAGCAGGGATGAGTAATACCGATTTTTAATGATTCGCATCAATATTCTAAAAATCCTTAACTTTGTAACAAACTTCAAAAATTTACCATGATCAACAACCCATTAATTCAACGAATAGTAATCGACCCTGAGGTTCTTTCCGGAAAACCTATTATCCAAGGCACCCGCCTTTCGGTGCAGTATATTTTGGGTTTGTTGGCCTCGGGGGCAGACACTAAGGAAATTCTATTAGAGTATAAAGGCTTAACTCACGACGACATATTAGCCTGTTTCCTTTTTGCTTCGACATCTCTTGATAACAATACTTTTACACCTCTTGCCATGCAAACTGCATAAATCATGTCCCATGACCAAATCAGATTTATTGTTGATGAATGTACCGGATCTAATGTTGCAAGTTGGCTGGAGTTAGAAGGGTATCAGGTTTTATCAATCTATGATCGGATGAGAGGACTTAAGGATTCGGAGATTTTAAAAATCGCAAGAAATGAAAACTGGGTTATTATTACCAATGACAAGGATTTCGGTGATATGGTATTCAAAGAAAAGTTATCACACCATGGAATAATTTTATTGAGGCTGGATAATGAAAGAAGTGAAAATAAGTAAAATATTCAAAATAACTTCCTCAAAGACATGATTAAATGGATTAACATTTAATCATGAATTTTGCAACAAAAGTACTTATTAACAATTCGTTATTGATAAAAAAAACCATTCGGGCAAAAATT
>Ga0208900_1000537_pt1 | contig 23593 bp, 21 predicted proteins | sample AntAceMetag02UKK_FD_184763 | JGI IMG/M metagenome (GOLD analysis project Ga0208900, IMG submission 184763) | Saline lake microbial communities from Ace Lake, Antarctica - Antarctic Ace Lake Metagenome 02UKK (SPAdes) (version 2) | ecosystem: Environmental > Aquatic > Non-marine Saline and... | reverse complement strand
TAGTTACCATAGACATCCTAGGCGAATTCATTGAAAACATGCTGGATTTAAGGTCGGATGATTCAAATCTGAACTTTAGACTCTGCAAGGGAATTTTATATGGAATCCCCGTCCATTGCCTATACGGACTACAGTGAGATCAACACCCACTACCTGGAAGATCTTGAACTCATGTTTCGAAACAAGGTCTATCCGGCTATTGCGACTCATGACAAATCTTTGATTCAGGGTGCTTTGATGCTCATTGACAAGTATATTAATTAATTCAAGGGTGTTACTGGTCATGTGGCACTGGTCTCTCTGATGGTGGGCAGGACCTCATGGCCTCCCCACGTCTAAACTTTTTTGCATCTGATTTTTTGGATGTGCCCATAAGGATATAGAGTCCATGCTCGTTAAAGGCTTAAAGGAATCATTGGATAACATCATGACAAATATTGCAAAAAAGTATCTTACATGGTTAAATGGTATGATAACGAACTGTTTTTAGTTCATTCAAAAATGAAAACATGAATAACCGATCAAATAACAATTTTAGGAAAATAAAATGGCAAAATGTTCATTATGTAATTCAAGGAAAGGTAAAAGAAAATGCTTAATTTCTGATACTATGATTTGCAGTCTTTGCTGTGGAGAATCCCGTAGCAATGATATGTGCGCTGGGTGTTCATATTATCAAAAGCCAAAAAGGAAATATAATGAAGTGCCCAAATTCACAACTATACAAATGGAAAAAGATACTGAGTTAGCAGATTATGCAAATGTTATTGAAGGCGCCTTGTGTTCATATGACACAAAATTAGAAAACGAGTTGAAAGATAAAGATGTTATTAAAATTCTTGAACTCTTACTTGATAAATACCATTTTTTAGATCAAAAGACAGAAATTGATGATCAATTGCTAATGTCCGGTTTTAATTATGTCGAAAAAACAATTACAAAAGACTTGCCCGATATTGAGAAAGAAATTCTGGTAAAAACATTAGGAGTTATACGTTTCGTTGCGAATAGAAGAACAAAATATGGCAGAGAATACATGACTATAATTCATCAATATGTAGGCCAAAGGCTTGATACAGGAATTAGAGTTTTAAGGGATTTTTGATTGGCGTTGGGGAAAAAAACATCGTTGATTATATAAAAAATGAAAACCATTTGATTTGAGGTTAAAATATGAGTTTTCAAACAACACCAACAGGATCTGAAGAGACAATCCTTTCAGATCTTCAAGAAGCCTGGAGTATTTTCGTGGGGCAGTGGCAGATACTGAAGATTTTAAAAAGCCCGGACTGGTAAAAGAAGCGCTCGGTAATTTGTAGAATTTGACTCCTGGTTAATTATACCATATCAGTAGGAAACCTGCTAAAATCATAAATTTTTTTTGCAACCTTCAACTTTTTAATGTAACGCTTATTAAGATAACTTTTTGAAGATGCAATTTGGATTATTGAATGCTGGTGGAATTGTCAATAATGCAAGTTATTGAGTTTTTTGCTTTCTATACAACTGGAATTCAGTTGCCATTTCGGAGATGGCTTTAGCCATATCAATCGAACCGACCTATAAAGAATTAAAAAAACGTGTGATAGAATTAGAAAAGGCAAATCTCAAACAAGAGGAGGTTATTGAATCTCTAAAGGAAAGCAAAGAACTATTCAGTACGCTATCCGACCTTGCGCCTGTTGGCATTTACCTTACCACTCCCGAGGGGTCCTGTCGTTATACCAATCCTCGCTGGTGTAAAATGGCTGGATTTACTCTGGAAGAGGCTCTTGGGGATGGCTGGATCAATGGGCTCCATCCGGAGGATCGAGACTCTGTATTTTCAAACTGGAAGCACATGCCTATTGATATCGGTAAGGGAACCGGCATTGGATTGGCGGTTGTGCATGGCATTATTGAAAGGCACAAAGGCTCAATCTCTGCTGAAAGTGAGGTTGACAAAGGAACGACTTTCACCATTTTATTTCTTGCCTACAAGGGGCGGATAGAACAGGAGCCTTAGGAGCATATCACTTTACCAACCGGGAATGAACGAATTCTCTTTGTAGACGATGAACCCATTTTGCTCAAATTGGGAAAACAACGTTTGGAACGGCTGGGATATTCTGTTAAAGGAACCACAGACCCGATGGAAGCGTTGGAGATGGTCAAAGCCACTCCGGATGACTTTGATCTGGTTATCACAGACATGGCTATGCCACATATGACAGGGGATCAACTTGTACAGAAATTTTAAAAATCTGTCCGAAAATACCCACTATGCTTTGCACGGGTTACAGTGAAAAGACTTCTGGCTTTATAATCCTGACCTTTCCGGTTTAATACTTTACCCGGAATGTCCCTGATAGTCTGATTATTTTTCCAAAAAAATCCATCCCCAACAAGATTAAAGAGTCCTGACAGAAAAACAGTATCCCGGCTTGTTGATCTTCCAAATATCGGAAAAATGATGGCCTATGATCTTCAGCTGATTGGCATAATGCCCGTGAAAATCATGAGAGACAAGGTCCATTGGACAATTCTTGAAAAGGGATTATGTTTGAGCCCTATTTGTCATTGGGACTGAAAGCCATTTATGGCGTAATAAAAAAATATCGGAATTAAATCTGCCCGATTTTGAGGGAAACAATGGATATTGAAACTATATTATACGAGCGAAGCGAGTCTAAATGTGAATTATGCGGTATAGCTGAGGGCTTGGGAGTGTATCAAGTTCCGCCCAGGTCAACAAGAAGTGCAGATGACTGCATTCTTGTTTGTGAAACCTGTCATGAACAAATTGAGGACCCCAAAAAAATGGAGGTTCCTCACTGGCGCTGCCTCAACGACAGCATGTGGAGCCAGGTACCTGGCGTCCAGGTGATGGCATGGCGGATGCTCACCCGACTCAAAGGCGAGGGATGGCCCCAGGACCTGCTGGACATGCTCTATCTGGATGAAGAAACCCTGGTCTGGACCCAGGCCACGGGTGAAGGAGAAGCCGGAGACCCGACACTCAAATATGTGGATTGCAATGGGGTTGAACTTGCCGCTGGTGACACCATCACCGTGATCAAAGATTTAGATGTAAAAGGAACCTCTTTTACGGCAAAAAGGGGGACTGCTGTCCGGGGAATTTCCCTGGTGGCGGGTAACCATGAGCAGATTGAGGGCCGTGTGAAGGGCCAGCAGATCGTCATCTTAACCAAATTTGTTAAAAAATCAAAATAAGATAAACGAGATATGGAGAGACCATGACGGACTATCCCTTTGAAATGGGGCCCATAAGGCCGGTGGATGAAGCAGACAGCCTGCTGATCCGAACCACCCGGGGCTGTCCCTGGAACCGTTGCTCCTTTTGCACCTTGTACAAGGAGATGAAATTTTCCCTCAGATCGGTTCCAGATATTAAACAAGATATTCTGGCAGCCAAAAATTATTTTAACGGTCATCCCTTTGAAACCTGTTTCCTCCAGGACGGGGACAGTTTTGTCATGGGAACAAAGGATCTGATTGCCGTGTTGGAATCCCTGAAAAAGGCCTTTCCTTCACTGACGCGAATCTCAAGCTACGGCCGGGCCCAAACCATGGCCAAAAAAAGTTTGCTTGATATGAAGGCGATTCGGGCAGCCGGGTTGAACAAACTTTATTGCGGTATGGAGTCCGGTTCTGACCGGGTTTTAAAAAATGTCAAAAAGGGGATTACCCCGGAAACCATCATTCGCTCCGCCCACATGGCAAAAGAAGCTGGCATGGACATGACCCAGTTCATTATCCTGGGGCTGGGGGGAAGGGAGCTAACAAAGGAGCATGCCATTGAAACCGCAAGGGTTCTCAATGAAATAAACCCCGATGATATCCGATTGCTGACCATTGGGGTGAAGTCGGACTCCGATCTTGACCGGCAAATGGCCGCGGGTCGCTTCACCCTGCCCTATGAAGCTGAAATCATCGAAGAACAGCGGCTGCTCCTGGAAAATTTGGAGGGGATTGAAAGCCATTATGCCAACCATCACAGTGTGGACCTGCTCCTTGAAGTCAGGGGACAATTGCCCCGGGATAAGGACAGACTCCTGGCTATTCTGGACCGATTTCTGGGCCTTGACCCCAAAGATCAGATTAATTTTACCCTGGGCCGACGCCTGGGATATTATCAGCAGCTCTCTGACATGGACAATGCGCTTACCTACAATTTTGTTGAACGCCAGGCCCAAAAAATACGGGATGAGGGTGAATCCTTTGAAGAGATTTTTCACCGCCTTAGAAAACAGGTGATTTAAGGGGGGAGGAATCTTTCGGTCTTTCATAGGAGGACATTAACTTTTTTTTAAGCCCGGACAGGCGCAGGGATGTTTTGTTGTTTTGAAAGGCAATTTCAAGGGCCCGGCTCGCCCCCACAATGATGACCAGGTGTTTGCCCCGGGTCATGGCGGTATACAATAAATTTCGCTGGAGCATGGGAAAATGGGCCGTTGTGAGCGCAATGATCACTGCAGAGTATTCAGACCCTTGAGATTTATGAACCGAGATGGTATAGGCCAGGGTCAGCTCGTCCAGCTCCAAAAGGTCATAAGAAACAATGCGGCCGTCATAGTCCACCAGCACACGGCCCTCGGACTTGTTGATTTCGTGTACCAGACCGATATCCCCGTTAAATACTTCTTTTTCGTAATTGTTTTTCAAATGCATCACCTTGTCCCCGGATTTAAAAACAAGTCCCCGGTTCTCAATGCCCTCCTTGGCATCATTGAGAACGGCCTGGAGCTGCTGGTTCAAGTTGATGGTGCCAGCCTCGCCCTTGTGCATGGGGGTGAGCACCTGGATTTCATCAATATGGGGAAAGGCTGCAGGGATTCGTTTTGAACACAGTTCCAATATGGTCTTTACCACCTTTGGGGGGGTCTGGTTTTCAATAAAATAAAATTCAGACAGCTTGTCCGGGGTTGCCGCCTTAAAATCAGGCATCTTCCCATTACGAAGGCTGTGGGCATGCATGACAATGGGGCTTTCCTTGGCCTGCCGAAAAATTTTGGTCAAAGAAAAGACCCGGACCTGATCCGAGGCAATAATGTCGGACAGCACATTTCCCGGCCCCACAGACGGCAATTGAAAAGTATCTCCCACAAGGATGAGACAGGCCATGGCCGGCATGGCTTCCACCAGATGATACATGAGAAGGGTATCCACCATGGAGGCCTCATCCACAACAAAGACATCCAGGTCCAGGGGATTGGTAAAATTTCTATCAAAACTTTGGCTCTCGTGGTCAAATCCCAGAAGCTTGTGCAGGGTAAAGGCTTTTTTTCCGGTCACCTCGGACAGACGCCGGGCAGCTCGGCCCGTGGGAGCGGCCAGGACCACGGTCAGGTTCAGTTTTCTAAATACCGTGCAAAGGGCCCGGACCAGGGTGGTTTTCCCGGTGCCCGGTCCCCCGGTGATGACGGCAATCTTCTGCTGCAATATCTGGGTCACCACATCCAGCTGCTCCTGGGACAACTTGACCGCAAGACTCGTCAATACCTCTTCCACGATCTGAGCTTCACTGATGTTGTACTCAATCACCTTCAAGGTCAAAAGGGCTTTGATCCGGGAAGCGATACGACTTTCTGCCCTGAAAAGCCTGGCCAGGTATACCTTTGTCCAGGCATCCGCTTCATTGGTTTCTGGCGCTTGATCCGAATCCTTGGTGGCTTTTTTGTCGGGAAAAAATTTTTCATCGATCTCTACATTGGTCACTTCACTGGGCACTTCAACCACCACATCCTTTGAAGTTGTCAACTCCATAAGGGGGGCTTCAAACAGCTCCCTGCCCACCCCTCCCATCCGGGAACAAGCAGCAAAGAGAACTGATTTCCGGGCATAGACATGACCCTCCTGTTCCTCTAAAAGCAATTGGCAGATCAGGCAGGCTGCCAGCCGTTTTTTATCCTCCCGTTCAATGCCGAGCCCCTGGGCAATAATATCAGCAGTCTGGAAGCCAAAACCCGGAAGATCCTTTGCAATGAGATAGGGATCTTTCGTAAGAACATTCAGGGCCTCGGTCCCATAGGTCTTTAAAATAGGTCCTGCATGCAAAGCCCCCACCTGGTTGTCCTGGAGAAACTGCATGACCCGCCGCACCGAGTGATGACGGTTCCAGGCCTTTTCGATGAGACCCTGTTTGGCCTTGCCAATGCCGTGGATGGTTAGAAGTTTGCCCGGTTGATTTTCAATGATTTCCAGGGTCTCTTCCTTAAAGGTGTCCACAATCCGGTTGGCAAGCCCTTTGCTGATACCTTGTATCATGCCGGACCCAAGATAGCGTCTGATCCCGGCAATACTTGCTGGCAGGGTCACCTGGTAAGTAGCTACTTCGAACTGATCCCCGTATTTGGGATGGGATATCCATTTACCGGTAAGGGTCAGGCTTTCGCCTGCGGCCACCCCGGCCAGATGGCCGACCACGGTAATGGGATCATGAATACCTTCCACCCGGATTTTACAAACAGTATAATGATTTTCCGGATTTTGAAAGGTGAGCCGGGATAAAACTCCTTTGATGGTAATCATGAAGGTTTCACGTGGGGAATGATCCAAAGGGCCGCTTCAAACAGGTAATTTCCCATTTTCAGCTCCTTACTCTGCAACGGCAAAGGTTCGTTCAAACCCTTCGGTCATGAGACGTTCGCTGAATTGATTCGCCTCTGTCAGCTTAGCAAACTTGCCAATTCTGACCCGGTAAAACCGACCCCGGTCATCCTCATAGGGGATGATATGGGCATTCAGATAGGTAGCGGCTAATTTTTTCTGATAGGTTTCCGCATTGGTTTTTACCTTAAACGCCCCCACCTGGACAGTGAAGTTGCCCTGCCAATAATCAAGGGGCTTAAATGTGGTCGGCTCCTTGGTTTTCTTGGAATAAGCGGTTGCCTTTCCAAGGGCCGTGACCATTACCCGGGCCGTCCCCGGCCCCACCATACCCAGTTTTTTGGCACCGGTATAGGACATGTCAATGATTCGGCCTCTGACAAAGGGACCCCTGTCATTGACCCTCACTGTAATTTCCTGATGGGTGTCACGATTGTAGACCTTTACCCAGGTTCCCATGGGAAGGGTCTTGTGGGCGGCGGTCAGGGCATACATATTATAGGTTTCACCATTGGAGGTTTTTCTGCCATGGAATTTTTTCCCATACCAGGAAGCAAGCCCTTTTTCCACATACCCATGTGCATTGGCCATGGGGGTATACTGTTTGCCCTTTACGGTGTAGGGCCTTTGGGTGGCAGGGGACTTGCTGCTTCCCGAGGATTTTGTCGGTTGATTCTTTCCGTAATCATAGGGGGCATCTCTTCGTTTGGAACATCCAACGGTAAAGATCAGAAAAAAAATGATCAGAAACACGCCAACTTCAATGGGGGACAGGAGGAATTGTTTTTTTGTCATATATCCAATGCTTTTCTTAATACTTCTTCCATTTTATCGGTGAAGAAGACGGCCATATTGTCCTTTATATGGGCAGGCACATCTTCCATGTCTTTTTTATTCCACAGGGGTAAAATAAGATTTTTTATCCCGGCCCTGTGGGCTGCAATCACTTTTTCCTTTACCCCGCCCACGGGCAACACCTCACCCCTCAGGGTGATCTCTCCGGTCATGGCAAGCATCGGACGTACCCGTTTGCCACAAATCAAAGAAACCAGGGCGGTGAGCATGGTCACGCCTGCTGAGGGACCATCCTTGGGGATGGAGCCTTCGGGCACATGGATATGGATATCATGATTTTCAAAAAATGTCTCATCCACATTTAGTCGTTCACAATTGGCCCGGATAAAACTCAAGGCGGTGCTGGCGGATTCCTTCATCACATCCCCCAGCTGGCCGGTGAGGGTGAGACCCTTGTTTCCGCGCATGGAAACCGCCTCAACAAAAAGGATTTCTCCACCAAAAGGGGTCCAGGCAAGTCCGACAACCACCCCGGGACTCTTGATCCTTAGGGCCAGGTCTGGCATGTTTTGAACCGGGCCCAAATAGTCTTTAATCGTTTCCTGGCGGATCACCAGGGCACTCGCTTCTTCCTCGGCAATCTTGGCGGCAACCCCCCGGCAAATCGCCCCAATTTTACGTTCCAGATTCCGCAACCCTGCCTCCCGGGTATAACCGGAAATAATCTTTTTAACAGCCCCCGGGGTGAATCGTATCTGGTGGGTCAAAAGCCCGTTGGCCTCCCGTTGCCGGGGGATCAAATACCGCGTGGCAATTTTGAGTTTTTCATCTTCGGTGTACCCGTTAAGTTCCAGCACCTCCATTCTGTCCCGCAGGGGTGCCGGAATGGTGTGAAGAACATTGGCCGTGGTCAGAAACATGACATCGGACAGGTCAAAGGGCACATTCAGATAATGATCGGTAAAGGAAAAATTTTGTTCCGGATCCAGAACTTCCAGGAGGGCTGAGGAGGGATCTCCGTGGTAGGAGGAACTGACCTTGTCAATCTCGTCCAGCATAAAGACGGGGTTATTCTTGCCCGCCTGTCTCAATCTCTGGATAATTCGCCCGGGAAGCGCCCCCACATAAGTTCTTCTATGGCCTCTAATCTCCGCTTCGTCCCGGACGCCACCCAGGGCGATCCGGACAAATTCCCGGCCCAGGGCCTTGGCAATGGACCGGCCCAAAGAAGTTTTCCCCGTTCCCGGGGGACCTGAAAAACAGAGAATCGGTCCCTTGGAATCTTTTTTTAATTTCCGGACAGCCAAATACTCCAGGATACGTTTCTTCGGGTTTTTAAGACCATAATGGTCCTGGTTCAAAACCCGTCTCGCCTCGGAAATATCCAGCCGGTCCCGGGATTTTTCATGCCAGGGCAAAGAGGTGAGCCAATCCAGATAAGTGGTGGCCACCACATATTCAGAAGAAGAAGGGTGCATCCTGGACAGGCGATGCAACTCGCGTTCCGCCTCTTTCCGGGATTCCCCGGGCAGGTTCTTTTCTTCGATCAGGGCCTGGTATTCCCGGAGTTCAATTCGTTCATCCTCGGTTTCTCCCAGTTCTTCTTTGATGGCTTTGAGCTGATGGCGAAGGTAATATTCCCGCTGGCGTTTGTCCATGTCTTCCTTGACCTGGTTTTGGATCTTGGATCCCATCTCAAGGATTTCAAGCTGGTCATTGACCAGGCGGGTCACCTTTTTCAGGCGAAGGTTGACATCCAGCAGCTCAATGACCTTTTGTTTCTCCATTACCGGCGCATTGATGGTGGAGGCCACCATGTCTGCCAGCACATTGGGTTCCTGGAGGGACTTGATCATATGTCCCATCTCCGAGGGCAGACCCGGCGAAAGGACGACAATTTTTTCATATTGTTCCACAATATTGGCCATGAGCGCCCGGTTCTCTTTGTTCCGGTCGGCATTTCTGTTTCCCATGACCTCAATCTCCGCCTGCATATACTGCTTGCCCGGGAGGAATTTGACCGCCTTGAACCGGTCCAGTCCCTGGATGAGCAGCTGGGCCTTTTCATCCTCCATCTTGGACATTCTTAAAATCATGGCCACAGTGCCGATGCGATGGAGATCGTCTGTCCTGTGTTTTGAGTCCAGATCAGACCGTTTTGATAATAAAAGTCCCAGCATCCGGTTCCCGGCCATGGCTTCATCGATCAGCTCAATGGCCTCCTTTTGAATCAACACCAGGGGGAGCACCATCTTGGGAAACAAATTGGTGTCTACAATGGGCAGGATGGGAATTTTTTTGGGGATGCTGTCGGTTGTTATGTTGGCTGAGGGATGTCTCAGTTCATCCATTCTGATTCCTCTTGGAAGATTGGCTTAAATAAAGTCTAGGGAAACATTACTCTTTCGTTTTATATTCTTATTGAAAAGCTTTCCCAAGGTTAACTCCAAAAATCCGTTGGAAAATGAGGCGGACACCTTTTCTACATCAATGGCGCTGGGCAGATAAAGGACCCGTTCAAACAGGCCGAACTGGATTTCCGCAAGCCGAAAGGTGGCGGTTGGATCCGGGTGGTTGCTTTTCCTGTTTCCGGAAATCTTAACGGCCTTGTTATTGACTTCTATAATGATATCTTCCTGGTTCACCCCTGCCATCTCCGCCTGGATAATAATCTTGTTTCTTGTTTCAAATATATCCATCTGGGGCTTCCAAACACGTTTTGAAAAACAGAACATGGGGTTTACCGATTGAAACATCTGCTCAAAAGACTTGTCTTCCAAGGTATGGGTTTCAATATTATCCCCAAACCGAATTTCTATATGTTCCATAAAAAACACTCCTGATGACACTGTTATATCGATCATCTGACGAACTACAAAAATACCATCTGAGTGCCCGATTGTAAAGCGCAATCATAAAAATCCAGCAAAATGAATTATTTAGCAACGACTGGCCCCATTCTGCAGGAGAAAAGGGTCAAAGGATTCTCTTCCTTGCGTCATCGAAAAATTCCTGGTTTGTTTTCATAAATTGACGGAAGTTTGACTAACTGTTAAGTATAGAAGACTTTTTCCATAATACTAAGGTCAAAATAAAAAAATGCGCCCTAAAAAAAATCTGTTTTTTTTAATATCCTATTTTCCAGCCCTGGTCAGCGGATTTTTGCTGACCGCTTCTTTTCCCGATTTCAATCTGTATTACCTTGCCTTTGTCGCCTTGGTACCCCTCATGGTTTCCATCCAATCCATGACCTCGAAACAATCCTTTTATGCCGGGTTTGTGGCGGGCTTTGGTCATTATATGACCCTGATCTATTGGATTGTCCCCACAGTGACGATTTACGGCGGGCTTCACCCCCTGCTTGGGGTGTCAACCCTTGCTCTGCTATGCCTTTATCTTGCTCTCTATATCGGCGGCTTTGCCTGGTTGATAAAACGACTGGATCCCCCCGGGGTTTTCATGCCCATCATGGGCGCCTGTCTCTGGGTGGGGGTGGAATATATCAGAACCTATGCCCTTACCGGGTTCCCCTGGGGAGTTCTTGGCTACAGCCAGTATTCAAACCAAACTCTGGTCCAGATAGCAGACTTGACAGGAGTTCTGGGGCTTTCTTTTTTAATTGTGCTGTGCAATCTTACCCTTGTACAGCTTGTTTTATACCTGGGCCCGTCACTGGTTCCAAAAAAGATCTCTTGGCGGTCAATTTCAATTGTTGTTTGTTATACCCTGGCGCTTGTGGTGGCTGCCCTGGCCTATGGCAGGGTAAGGCTTCCGGAAATTGACCGCCTGATCCAGGCCACCCCGAAACCAAAGATTTCTGTTATCCAGGGAAATATAAGCCAGGATTTAAAATGGGACAAGAGCTTTAAAAATAAAACCATTGAAAAATACGGCAGCCTTTCGCTTGGGATGGCCAAAACCAATCCTGAACTGATCATCTGGCCTGAAACAGCGCTACCTTTCTATTATGGGGCAGACACCCTTTATTCCAACAAAATAGATGTTTATATAAGAAAGGCCAAAACCCATTTTCTCGTGGGCAGCCCCGCCTTTGAACGGGGCAAGGAAAACCTGAGGTTTTATAACCGGGCTTATATGCTCAACCCCCTCTCCCTTGTGACGGGCACCTATGACAAGACCCATCTGGTCCCCTTTGGGGAGTATGTCCCATTGCAAGCCTATTTAACCTTTCTGGGGAAGATCACCCAGCAGGCGGGAAATTTCAGTTCTGGAGACACAACATTTGCTCCCCTAACCTTCAAAGATCACAAAACAGGGGTACTCATCTGTTTTGAAATCCTTTTTCCTTCCGTTGCCCGGGCCTTTGTTAAAAACGGGGCAGATATGTTGACCACCATGACCAATGATGCCTGGTTCGGAATAACCTCGGCAGCCAGGCAGCATTTTTCCATTGCCGTGCTCCGGGCGGTTGAAAACCGCAGAAGCGTTGTCCGGGCAGCCAACACCGGTATTTCCGGGTTTATCGATCCCACGGGAAGGGTTATAGAAGAGACCGAACTCTTTACAACGGCAGCCATCACCCAGCCGGTGCCAACCCTAAAAACGATATCTTTTTATACCCGGCATGGTGAGCTTATGGGCATGGCCGCACTGGTTGCAATCTGCCTTGGTTTCATGGTAAAAGGAGTAAACAATATCTTTAGGAGAATCCAAAAATGAGTGCCGATTTAAAACAGACCATATCCGCCATCTACACCAAATCAGACCAACTCAAGGAGTATCTTTGACCTCCCCATAAAAGAAAAGCGTTTCCGGGAACTGGAACATTTTATTGCCAGACCAGATTTTTGGGATGATGCAGACAAGGCCACGGAGCTGTTAAAAGAAAGGACCCTCCTGTCCAACCTCCTTGAAAGCTGCCAAAGTATTTCCGACGATATTGAAGAGGCCGATCTGTTGCTGGAGATGGCCCAGGAAGAATCGGACAAGGAAAGCGAGCAAGAGGTGGCGGTTCTTGTGACAAGGCTGGAAAAAAAGATAAAAAAATTTTCCGTGGAAATAACCCTGAATCATGAAGATGATGCACGGGATGCCTTGGTCACCATCAATGCCGGTGCCGGTGGTACCGATTCCCAGGATTGGGCTGAAATGTTGTTCAGGATGTACACAAGGTGGATTGATAAGAAAGGATACAAATTACAGATCATTGATTATCAACCCGGTGACGAAGCCGGCCTCAAAGGAGCAACCCTTCGTGTTGCAGGTGAAAACTGCTATGGATTCATGAAAGTTGAATCCGGTGTCCACCGCCTGGTTCGAATCTCTCCCTTCAATTCCAATGGAAAACGCCACACCTCCTTTGCCTCTGTTTTTGTCTATCCTGAAATAAAGGACGAAATTGTCATCGACATTGATGAAAGCGAAGTTCGGATTGATGTGTACCGTGCCAGCGGAGCCGGGGGCCAGCATGTGAACAAGACCAGTTCTGCGGTCCGTATCACCCATCTGCCCACGGGGGTTGTGGCCCAATGCCAGCAGGAATCCTCCCAGCACAGAAACAAGGAAATTGCCTATAAAGTTTTAAAATCACGTCTCTATCAATTGGAAAAAGACAAACAGAATCAAAAAATGCAGAATCTCCACGACGGAAAGGATGAAATTGCCTGGGGAAGCCAGATTCGCTCCTATGTACTCCACCCATACCGCATGGTGAAAGACCATCGCATCGACCTTGAAATAGGGGATGTGGACAGGGTTTTGGACGGAGACCTGGACCCTTTTATCGAAGGGGTTCTTTTATCCTGACACCCATGGATCCTTTTGCTATCATTGAGACCTATTATCCAACGGGATCTGCCTTGTATAAGATTCTTGTGGATCACAGCTGTCGGGTGTCCCAAAAAAGCCTTGAAATAGCCCGAAATATTGCCCCGCTGTCACCTGACCTTGAATTCATTGAGAAAGCCGCCATGCTCCATGATATCGGTATCTTCATGACCCGGGCCCCATCCATCGGCTGTACAGGTGAATTCCCCTATATCTGCCACGGGTATCTGGGCCGGCAGCTAATGGATGATCAGGGGCTTGATCCAGCATTCGGTCTTGTGGCAGAACGCCATACCGGAGCCGGCATCACCCTTGATAATATCATTCAAGGGGATTTGCCCCTGCCCAAAAGGGATATGGTGCCTGTCACCCTTGAAGAAAAAATCATCTGCTGTGCCGATAAATATTTTTCAAAAAGTCCTAAAAATCAGGGCAAAATAATGACACCACAACTGATTATAGAGGAACTCTCCAGGATTAATCCAGCACATGGGGAGCGGTTTGCCGGATGGGCGGAAGATTTTTATCTTTGATGCCGATATTATCCAGAAAATGCCGTCGCTTCATCTGGAACAGGGCCTTGTCTTCTTCCACAAGATAAAAAACCCCTTTGTTCAACTCATCAAAACATTGATAAAGACCGGTATACTCCCCAAGGTCATTTATATCACAGACCCTTTCCACATCATCGTTGAACCGATGGCATACCTGTATCCAGTCCTCGTGTTTTGCACCGGCCTTGATCTTTATTTCTTGTGGATCTTTCTGAAAATCAGCCTGGATTGATTTCATGTCTCACCTCCAGCGTTAGATGATTTATTTTTCCTGGGGCGATTCTATAAAAGATCGCCCGCTTTGGGTCTGTATCAGCAACCTTGAAAGAATTTGCTCAGAATCCTACCAGCTACAAAGAAGTGGGAAGGATTGGTTTTATTGCAATTCTTCACACCTGGGATCAAAAACTCCGGGAGAGCTGATCGGCAAAATAAAGGTGAACCGGCTTCCTTTATCTTTCCCTTCACTTTCCACCCAGATTTTCCCGTTATGAAGTTCCACAAGCTTACGGCTCATTGCAAGCCCGAGCCCGGTTCCATTAAACAGTCTTTTTGAAGACATATCCGCCTGTTCAAATATGAAAAAAATCCTGCTTTGGTCCTCCGCTTTTATGCCAAGACCGGTGTCGGATATGGAAATTTGAACGAGCTTTATTTCATCATCCCATAATTGGCTTGAAAAACCCGGTTCTCCACCACCTGGAATCTGTAATTCAGAACCCGTGATTATCTTGGCAGTGAGAACCACGGAGCCGCCCGTGGGGGTGAATTTCACAGCATTGGTCAGAAGGTTCAGGACAATTTGTTTAAATTTTTCCTGATCTGCCTCTATCGTCTGCATATCGGGCTGAAGGTCCAATGTAAACATAATTTTTTTGCTGTGGGCAGATTCCAGGATCTGGTTTACCGCGCCTTGCAACGCCGCTTTGATACTGAACACGGATACTTGTAATTCCATGTGATCTGTTTCAATTTTTGCAAGCGCAAGAATCCCATTTACCAATGTTAGAAGCTGTTGTCCGCTTTCCATCACATTTTCTGTATACCTAATCTGTTTTTCATTCAGATCTCCATGGGTCTGGGTTTTCATCAATTGAGAAAAACCAATAACCGCGTTGAGTGGGGTAAGAAATTCGTGGCTCATATTAGCAATAAATCGACTTTTGGCAATATTGGCTGCCTCTGCCTGTTCCTTTGCACGTTGAAGCGCAGCAGCAATTTTTTTTCTTTCAGAAATTTCCTCAATACTGCGTTGAAGTTCTTGGTTGGATGCCTGAAAATTGTTTATAAGGTTGTTGAAAGACTTTGTGATTTCATGGAGTTCATCGTTATCTTTTCGTACTTCAGGGACATACGGTCCCCCTTGTTCAGCTGTCTGCATGGCGGTTTGGAACATGAGAATCCGGTCAAAGACCTGTCTGAGAAGCATCATGCCACCCAGAATAACGCACAGGACTGCAAGGACAATTACAAGCTGCGTTATATCAATGGTGTCAGTCCTTTGGAAAAAAAGATAAACAACAGTGAGGACAGGAATAAGGAAAATAAGAGCTTCAATGATAGCCAGTTTTTTTCTTAGCAGGCTGTTTCTAATATGGGATTTTTTAATGTCTATGGTTTTCATAGGTTTTCTCCTATTCAGCAGCGGGTGTTAACCCCTTTTATAGGAACAACACGTTTCACAGGGGGGCCTTGAACACCTTTATGGGTTTGCTCATTCCCTTTAACAGCTTTTTTCCGATGGGCTGGAAACGATACCGCTCCTGATGAATCGTTGTCAGCGTTGTTTCAGTAAAGAGCACCTGGAGCTTATCTGCAAGCCCACAAAGGCGAGCCGCAATATTGACCGTGTTTCCTATAATGGTATAGTCCCGGAAGGATTCATTGCCCAGACTGCCCAGATAAATATGGCCTGTATTAATACCGATCCCCACATTGAACATTTCGGATTCTCCTACAAAGCCTGATTCTGATAACTCCTGGATGATCTCAAGCGCACATCCAAGGGCGTTGTCACCCATATCCGGGCCATAAAATATCGCTATGACCTCGTCCCCGTTGAGCTTTTCAATAATACCCTGATATTTTTCAATGATTTTGAGTTGTTTTCCAATATTGACATTGAGTTCGGCAAAGACATCTGAAGGGGCCATTCCTTCTGAAATCTGGGTGAATCCTCGAATATCTGAAAACAGGACGGTCACATAGGCATCTTGATCCAGAGCCTCTGCCTGGGTGTGCTGGACTTTGTTTTCCACCATTTTCAGGGTGGGCAAAGAAACGTATCGAGACAATTCAGCTTTTGTTTTTGCCAATTCGCTATAGAGGGTTTTAACACGTAGACAGGCTGCAACCCTTCCTAAAAATTCTCCTATTTCAAAGGGTTTGCGGATGTAATCATCTCCGCCCGTATCCAGACCCTCTATAACGTGTTTCTGCTCCAGCTCACTTGCCGTGATGTAGATGACGGGAATATAGGGTAAAGACGGGTTCTGTCGGATCCTGCGGCACACTTCATACCCATCCATTCCAGGCATCATGACATCCAGCAGGATCAGGTCCGGCGGGTCATTGAATACTTTATCAAGGGCTTCCTGGCCGTTTTCTGCACACGTCACCTCATATCCTTTCGGGGTCAGGATATTTTTTATCAACTCGTTATTTAATGAGAAATCATCTACAACCAGTATTCTTGTAACCATATGGTTTATTTTATATCCTAATTTTTTTCACTGACGATGATTATATCGGGAAATACCGTAACTTTTAATACATATGTAAAATAAGAGATGGCGTAATGTCAAGACCCGGTGCAATATTTGAACTGAGTTTATCCTATCAAGGGGTATTTATATCTTGAAAAAATGGGTCATAATTGCTTATAATACCAGTTTTAGCCCATATTATTTAATGATAAATAATGAAATATTATCTTATATTAGCCCTTCTCGAGGGAAATTCTACAGTTTTTAGTCATTCCCATGCATATGGTGGAGTTCGATGAGCTTATGTATAGTTTATTTATAAAATTCATGTTTCTCCTATTGATGTTATTGCTGATTTCGTGTTCTACACACAACCAGGCTACTTTAAAACAAGATCTTCCTTACAAACCGTCTGAATCAAGAAAAATCATTGTTCACAATGCGATTAATAACCTTGGACGGCCATATAAATGGGGTGGGGATTCACCTTCAAAAGGTTTTGATTGCAGCGGCTTAATAGTTTACACATACCAAAAAGTTGGCATTTATATCCCACGAACAGCTAATGCACAATTCTCATCAGGGAAACCTGTTATCAAAAAAGATTTAAAGCCTGGAGATCTTGTGTTTTTTAAAAACCCTACTGCTCAAAAAGTGAACCATGTGGGGATCTTTATTGGTGAAAACACCTTTGTTCATGCTCCAGGACTAGGCAGACCAGTGTCATATGGATGTCTCACTAACCCATATTTTAAAAAATATTATATAGGATCAAGAACTTATCTTTAACCCTGTATTAGCCCATTAAAACTCTGAATTACAGATTGAGTTGGATGCTAAAGTTGAGTTTGCAAATGCTGTACATGATACAATAGATCTTATTCAGGTTGGTGATTTCTGTAAAATCTTGAATGACAAAGGGGTGTTTAAGATAAAAGATTAGGGTTTCGGTCCAGACGGAAAAGTGATATTTAAAACGGTTTTAATAAAACCGATGAAAAAGGAAAAATCGTGAATCAACCCCCCAGCAGGATGGTCCCTTATATTTGCCTGGTCCTGGCCATGGTATTATGGGCCAGCACCTTTGTTGCCCTGAAGCTGGCCTTTAGGGCATATGATCCCATGGTGGTGATTTTTGGGAGAATGCTAGTGGCAAGCCTGTGTGCCCTTTGTTTCCCCTTTGTTTTCCGAAACATTACCTTTCGGTCGAAAGATCTGAAATACATAGCGATCATGGTTATCTGCGAGCCCTGCCTCTACTTTGTATTTGAAGCAAAGGCCCTGGTGCATACCTCGGCATCCCAGGCAGGCATGATCACTACCATGATGCCCCTGCTGGTGGCCATTGCCGCCTGGGGAATCCTAAAGGAAAAGCTGACGATAAAAACCTTGTTTGGGTTTTTAATTGCCGCCACCGGGGCTCTCTGGCTGAGCATCTCTTCGGAACCCTCCCAACATGCCCCCAATCCCATCTGGGGTAATTTTCTGGAGTTCATGGCAATGGTCTGTGGCTCAGGATACGCCATCTGCCTGAAAAAACTTACAAATTATTATTCCGCGTTGTTTCTCACCTTTTTACAGGCCTTTGCCGGTGCTATTTTCTTTTTCCCCATCCTTTTTCTCCCCAGCACACTGCTACCGGTTGAAATTGTGCCCCTCCCTTTTTTATCTATTCTCTACCTGGGCGGTGTCGTCACTCTGGGGGCCTATGGGTGTTATAATTACGGGGTCAGCCAGATTCCTGCCAGCCAGGCCACGGCATTTATCAATCTCATACCGGTATTTACACTGATCATGAGCGTTCTGATTTTAAAGGAGAAGTTTACAGGTGTCCAATATCTGGCCTCGGGGCTTGTCTTTGTCGGGGTGATTCTAACCCAGGCCCCCTTTGGACATGCCCCTGCGGCCAAATGAAATATTAAGCTTTTTCATCCGTTTACGCAGGGTGGACGGATGGATGTTCAACAATTTTGCCGCCCCCCTTTCCCCCTCCACCCTTCCCTTGCACAGGTCAAGGACATGGCAGATATGAGTGACCAGAACCTTATCCAATTCAAGGGGGGCTTTTTGCGGTTCGGATTCATGACACAGGCCTGGTAAATTTGGGGTGTGCCCGTTTAAAGATGACGGTATTGGCGCGGTAATGAATTCTTGGCTGCCAATCTCCTTGAAGAACAACAAATTAGATCGGTCCAGGATCAGAGAGCGCTCCACTGCATTTTCAAGTTCTCGGATATTGCCGGGCCAGTGATATGCCATGAGACGAGCCATGGCACTAGGACAGGGGACTGGGATATGGGGGCGCTTCATCTCCTTTGCTTTTTTCAGGATAAAATGCCGGACCAGTGCCGGGATATCCTTGACCCGCCCCCTTAAGGGTGGAATGTGAATGGGAAAAACCCGGAGCCGGAAAAACAGATCTGCCCGAAATTTTTGTTCTTCCATCATGGTTTCTAAATTTCTGTGGGTGGCGGCAATGATCCGGATATTGACCCGTACGGTTTCACTTCCCCCCACCCGGTCAATCTCCTTTTCCTGGAGCACCCGCAACAGCCGTACCTGGGCCTGGGCAGACAGTTCTCCTATTTCATCCAGGAAAAGGGTGCCGCCCTGGGCCCGCTCAATGCGCCCCCTCTTCCTTGAAATGGCACCGGTAAAAGCCCCTTTCTCATAGCCGAACAACTCACTATCCAGAAGAGATGCCGGGATGGCCCCACAATTGACCCGGATAAAGGGACCGTCTTTTCTCAAGGAAAGATTGTGGATGGCATTGGCCATCACTTCCTTGCCCGTCCCCGTCTCCCCCAACAGCAGGACCGGGCTTTCAAGGGGGGCAACCTGGTGGACCATTTCCATGACTTCCTTTAGTCCCTGGCCCGCACCGATCACCTGTTCTCCTACCATTTTGTTTAACTCCTCCTGGAGGTAGCGATTGTCGTCGGCCAGCAGTTCCTTGAGATTTTTCAATTCCCGGAATCGCAGGCTGTTGGTCAGGGCAATTGCACAGGGTTTGTCCAGTAGGCTTAAAAGGCGGACATGTTCGGCACAAAATTGTTCCCTGCCGTTGTTGAACACGCTGAAAATCCCCAGCATGGTTTTTTCCAGGACCAGGTCGATGACCACTGCAGACAGGTCCCAGGCTTCTAATCGATCCGCCACAGGCCCTGTGATGGGATCATCCCCCAGGCGTTCTATGAGCCGAACCCGGACCAATCGCTGTTTTTCGATTTGACGCTTACCCCTGGCAGACAAAGGTATCCGCATGGAGACGGCATGGCCGCCTGCAGGCGTTGCATGGGCAATGGTTTCAACGATGCCCGCATCCCGGTGGTAGACATGGAACCCCACCTGGCCTGCCGGGATAAACCTGCGAATATACAGCAGGCATTGGTGGAGGGCCCGTTCAATCTCCAGGCTGGAGCAAAGCTTTAGGGTGGCTTCCCTGAAAAAATCCTTTTCGTCAATTCCCTTGTTCACATTGCCTTTTTCGTCAGCCTCCATTATGCCCCCTGATATATTCTGTTCTATTTAACAGAATATATCAAAACTGGAAAATAGAACAGAAAAATCTTTCCTATGGCACAGAAATAGTTCATTTTTTCCTGGGCTCTCTGGTAATTGCCTGATATACGGGAGTTCCCGGCCCTGGCACAATTTATGCTACATTTTAAATGTAAAAAACCCTTTATCAACTTGAAAAAAAACAGGAGAAACATCATGGAAATTAAAAAGATTTGCGTACTGGGTGCCGGGATCATGGGTGCCGGGATTGCCCAATCAGCAGCCCAGGCAGGATTTGAAGTCACCATCCGGGATATGGAAGACAGGTTTGTGGAAAACGGACTCACCACGATTTCCAGCAACCTTGACCGGGCTGTGTCCAAGGGGAAAATGGACCAGGCCGAAGCCGACCAGGTCATGGGCCGGATAACGGGTACCACCGACCTTGTCATGGCTGCCCAGGATGCCGATATGGTCATTGAGGCCATCATCGAAATAATGGAGATCAAAAAACAGGTCTACCAGGAACTGGACAATATCTGTAAAAAAGAAACCCTCTTTGCCTCCAACACCTCGGGTCTTTCCATCACCGAGATGGCCAGTGTGACCAAACGCCCGGAAAAGGTCATCGGTATGCATTTTTTCAATCCCGTGCCCGTGATGAAATTGGTGGAACTGATCCGGGGATTTGCCACCTCCGATGACACCCTGAATATTGCCACGGATTTTGTGGAAAAAATCAAAAAAACCGCCATTGAGGTAAAAGAAGCCCCTGGTTTTGCCGTCAACCGCATCCTCTGCCCCATGATCAACGAAGCCATCTTTGTCCTGGCCGAAGGGATTGCAAGCGCCGAAGATATTGACAAAGGCATGACCCTGGGAGCCAACCACCCAATAGGTCCCCTGGCCCTGGCCGACATGGTGGGCCTGGACACCATTCTCCTGGTTCTGGAAGGATTTCACAAGGAACTGGGCGAAGACAAATACCGCCCCGCCCCCTTGCTGAGAAAAATGGTAAGGGCAGGCTATCTGGGCCGGAAAAGCGGCAAGGGCTTTTACGATCACACAAAATAAACAACACAATCAATATACTTTAACCCTTTGGAGGTAAATATGGCCCAGGTAGTCGCAGACAGACGGGATGTAGATTTTGTTCTCCATGAACAATTAAATGTGGAGCAGCTCAGCCAATTTGAAAAATTTGAAGAGTTTAATAGAAAAACCATTGATATGGTGGTTTCCGAAGCCCGGAACCTTGCCATAAAGGAATTGCTTCCCTATCTTAAGGAAGCAGACGAAGAAGGCTGTACCTTTGACAACGGCAGAGTCACGGTTCCCAAGGTGTTTCACCGGGCCTACAAGCTGTTTTGTGAAGGGGAATGGATTGCCATGTGTGATGACCCCCGCTGGGGCGGCCAGGGCATGCCCGCCACCGTGGCCCTGGCTGCCAATAATTTTTTTAACGGGGCCAATTACCCCTTTATGCTGCATAACATCCTGAGCCACGGGGCCGGTAAACTGGTGGAAAGCTTTGGCACGGACAAACAAAAACAGCTTTTCCTTGAAAAAATGTACACCGGCGTCTGGGGCGGGTCCATGCTCCTGACAGAGCCAGAAGCTGGCTCTGACGTGGGAGCCCTTACCACCAAGGCGGTCCCCAACGGGGACGGCACCTATTCCATCACCGGCAACAAGATCTTTATCTCTTCCGGGGAAAACGATCTGGTGGAAAATATCATCCACCCGGTATTGGCACGGATTGAAGGCGCCCCTGCCGGAACCGCCGGGATTTCCCTCTTTCTTGTCCCAAAATTTTGGGTCCACGAGGATGGCAGCCAGGGGGAGTTTAATGATGTGGTTTGCACCGGTATTGAAGAGAAAATGGGCATCCACGGCAGCCCCACCTGTTCCATGGCCCTGGGAAGCAAAGGCCAGTGCAAGGGAACCCTTCTGGGCCAAGCAAACAAAGGCATGAGGGCCATGTTTGTCATGATGAACGAGGCCCGGCTACACGTGGGCATGCAGGGGTTTGCCTGCGCCTCGGCCTCCTATCTCAATGCCCTGAACTATGCAAGGGAAAGGATCCAGGGAGCAGCGCTTACCGCTCCCAAAGGCTCCCCCGGTGTTCCCATTATCCAGCACCCGGACATCCGGCGCATTCTTCTCACCATGAAATCTAATTCCGAAGGCATGAGAAGCCTTCTCTATTATGTGGGATTCATGGAGGACATGATCCATATTTCTGACAATGAAACGGACAAGCAAAAATACCAGGGCATCATTGATGTGCTCATCCCCGTGGCCAAGGGCTATATCACGGACAGGGCCTTTGAGATGTGCTCCTGGGGGGTCCAGGTATTCGGCGGATATGGATTTACCAAGGAATATCCCCAGGAACAATTGCTCAGGGATTGCAAAATCACCCAAATCTACGAAGGCACCAACGGGATCCAGGCCATGGACCTTTTGGGCAGGAAGTTGGGACTGAACAAGGGACGCGCCTTTACCGACCTTCTGGCCGAAGTCCAGAAAACCATTGACACGGCAAGGTCGATAGAAGGATTAACCCCCCTGGCCGACATGGTGGATGCCACAGTGGTCAAACTCATGGAGACGGCCCAGGCGTTAGGAACTGTCATGGGCGCCAAAAAAATAGATGCCGCCTTCGTCCAGGCCCATCCCTTTCTGGATGTCACAGGAGACACCCTCATGGCCTGGATGCTGCTGTGGCGGGCCACCATTGCCACCCAGAAACTCGCCGACAAGCCCAAGAAAAAAGACATCTCCTTTTACGAGGGACAGCTTAAAAGCGCCCAGTTCTTTATCCATTCCGTTCTGCCCGTGGCCCGAGGGAAGATGGAGGTAATCATGGCTGGGGACACCGCAGCCCTGGATATTTCAGAAGATGCCTTTGGGTCTAAATAAGCCGCCTCTATTGCAGATAAGTAGAGCAGATATTTTTAAACCATAATTTGCAAGGATATAAAAATGAAAGAAGTTGTAATTGTTTCCGCCTGCAGAACCGCCATCGGAACCTACGGCGGGGCCCTGAAAGATCTGAACGGCGCCACCATCGCAAGCATTACCATGAAGGAAGCCATAAAAAGGGCTGGCATTGATCCTGACCTTATTGATGATGTTCGCTACGGCACCTGTCTTGAGCACCATGATACCCTGAACACCACAAGGGTGGCAGCCCTCATGGCCGGGATCCCCGATACCGTGCCCGCCGTCACCTTGAACCGGGTCTGCATTTCCGGCATGGAAGCAGCCCTTTCCGGTATGGCCATGATTCAGGCCGACATGGCCGATGTCATTCTAGCCGGCGGTGTCGAACATATGTCCGGCGTTCCCTATACCGTGCCCAAGGCCAGATGGGGATGCCGTCTCCAGGACACCCAGTTTGTGGATGCCCTGATCCACGCCCTCCACTGTGGCTCCCATGTCAGCCCCCTTGACGGCACAACCCCCCTGAATACCCAAGAGGCGCCGGTCAGTTATTTCATGGGAAAACCCTATATCATGGGACACACCGCAGAATTTGTGGCCCATCACCTGGGAATCAGCCGGGAGGAGATGGATGAGGTGGCCCTGCGAAGCCATAACAATGCGGAACGGGCCACAAAAGACGGTTCCTTTGCA
>Ga0208900_1000534_pt1 | contig 23605 bp, 15 predicted proteins | sample AntAceMetag02UKK_FD_184763 | JGI IMG/M metagenome (GOLD analysis project Ga0208900, IMG submission 184763) | Saline lake microbial communities from Ace Lake, Antarctica - Antarctic Ace Lake Metagenome 02UKK (SPAdes) (version 2) | ecosystem: Environmental > Aquatic > Non-marine Saline and... | reverse complement strand
GCGGCATTATGCCATTTTCAATATGTGTTGTCTCGGTAAACCGACATGGTCATTATATCAGCATGCCGCCGTCACAGATAAGACTGGCACCGGTGGTGAAGGAAGCGGCATCGGACACCAGATACAACACAGCCCCTGCCATCTCCTCGGGAGCGGCATATCGTCCCATGGGAATCTGGGAAAGTGCATGTTTACAGATTTCATCAGAAGAGATAATGGCACTGGCAAATTTGGTATCGGTCAACCCCGGCAGCAGGGCATTCACCCGGATTCCCTTGGGTGCCAGCTCCTTTGCCAGGGTCTGTGTCATGCTCACAAGGGCCGCCTTGGAGGCGGAGTAAACCCCCTGGAATATTCCTGATCTTACGGCATTGACGGAGGCCACATTTACGATGGCTCCCTTGTTCTTCATCAGGGGAACCGCATGCTTGATCATGAAAAAAGGTCCCTTAAGATTCACATCCAGGGTTTTGTTCCAGATATTTTCATCGGCGGTGATCATCTCTCCAAAATGGGGATTGGTGGCCGCATTGTTCACCAAGATATCCAGAGAACCATACTTTTCCATGATTTTTTCATACATGGCTTTGATCTGATCCGGGTATCCCGTGTGGCAGACCATGGCTTCAGCCTCATGACCCTCTTCCCGGATCTTGGCAGCGGCTTCTTCCAGGGGTTCCAGCTTCCGGCTGACAAGGATGCATCTGGCGCCGTTCCGGGCGAGCCTTTGGGCAACAGCAAACCCGATTCCCCTGCTTGCACCGGTGATAACAGCAATTTTTTTATCCAGATTAAATTCTTTCATGTCCTGCGCACCTCCATTTAAGATAAAATTAACAGGGGGACATCGGACCCTGACTTGGGTACCCCGCCCCCTGGTGGCCAAAAGTACCAGACCCCGACAGGCTACTCATCGGGTCGGCTCTCTCTTCTGCCAACATTTTTATCCATCTGACATACCTTATGCAAGAAAACAAATCAAGATAAAAAATGAACGAACGTTCGTGTTTTTTTAAGACAAGAAAATGGGAGGGGTCACGCATCCATGGACGAAGCCCGTTGACTCACCGACCGTCAAAATCAACAGATATTATGCGGTATCACAGGGAATACCCCAGATGTCCTGTGCATACTCCCGGATGGTGCGATCCGTGGAAAACTTACCCATGCCAGCGACATTTAAAATCGTGCGTTTGCGCCATTCAGCGCGGTCTTCATACACCTGACTGACCTCGTCCTGGCACCGGAGATAATCCTGGAAATCCATAAGATGCAGATAGGGATCTTTATGGTGGTTCAAAAGGTCCGCCACAATACGCTGAAACATGGATCTGTCTCCACAGCTAAAGCCACCGTTACCTATGGCATCAATGGCAGTTCGGAGTTCAGGAGTCTCTTCATAAATCTGCCAAGGGGTTTTACGGGGAAACTGCTTTTCCCACTGGGCCTCTTTTGCGGTCATGCCGAATAGAAAGAAATTTTTTGCCCCCACCTCCTCTCTGATCTCAATATTGGCCCCATCCAGGGTGCCGATGGTCAGGGCACCGTTCAGAGCGAATTTCATATTACCAGTCCCCGAAGCCTCTGTGCCAGCCGTGGATATCTGCTCGGACAGATCCGCCGCCGGAATTATTTTTTCCGCCAGAGAGACCCCGTAGTTAGGAATAAAAACCAACCGTAACTGGTCGCCCACCCGGGGATCATTGTTGATAATATTGGCAACCGAATGGATCAGCTTGATGATGAGCTTTGCCTTCTGATAGGAGGGGGCGGCTTTGCCCGCAAACACCACGGTTCTGGGATTATATCGCATCTCTGGATGGGTAATGATCCGCTGATAAATTATGATGACATGGAGCAGATTCAAAAGCTGGCGCTTATATTCATGAATACGTTTTACCTGGATATCAAACAATGAATCCGGGCTGACATTAATGCCGCAGCTCTCCCGGATAATTTTGGCAAGGATCACCTTGTTATGACGTTTCACATCTGCAAAGGCTTCCTGGAAATCCAGATCATCCGCAAGGGGAATAAGCTGCTTTAACTGCTCCAGATCCGTGATCCATCCGTCCCCAATTTTCCCGGTGATAAGGGAGGAAAGGCCCGGATTGCACTTCAAAAGCCAACGCCTCTGGGTAATCCCATTGGTCTTGTTATTGAGTTTTCCGGGATAAAACGCATGAAAATCCTTGAACAGCCCGGTTTTTAAAAGCTCGGTATGCAGGGCGGCCACACCGTTCACAGAATGGCTGCCCACAATGGCCAGATGGGCCATGCGAATTTTCTTCGGAGGCCCTTCATCAATGAGGGACATCTCCCGCAGCCTTCTTTCGTCACCGGGGTAACGCCGGGACACCTGGGCCAAAAACCGACGGTTGATTTCAAAAATAATCTCAAGGTGACGGGGCAACACCTTGCCCATGAGATCCACGGGCCAGGTCTCCAGGGCTTCGGGCATCAGGGTGTGGTTGGTATACCCAAAGGTCTTTTCGCAAATGCGAAAGGCCCGCTCCCACTGAAGGCCGTAAGTATCCATCAAAAGACGCATGAGTTCAGGAATGGCAATGGACGGGTGGGTGTCATTGAGCTGCACTGCCACCTTGTCGGGGAAGGTATCGAGATCATCGCTGTGCTTGTTGAAGCGCCGGAAGATATCCTGGAAGGTGGCCGCCACAAAAAAATACTGCTGTTTGAGCCGCAGCTCCCGGCCCGCATAGGCTTCATCGGCAGGATATAACAGTTTTGAAATTGTTTCGGACCGAACCTTGTTTTCCACGGCCCCGATGTAATCGCCCCGGTTGAAATCAATGAGATCCAGTTCCCGGGATGCCTTTGCCTTCCAAAGCCTCATATTGATGACAATATCATTCTTATATCCCGGGATCAGCATATCACAGGCCGTGGCCATTACCACTTCGGTGTCCACCCACTCACAGCGGTATCTGCCAAGATCATCATAATCGGAACGAACTTTTCCGTAAAACGATACCGGATACAGGGGCATGGACCGCTCAAACTGCCAGGGCGTACCCAACCTGAGCCAGTTATCAGGACTTTCCACCTGGAATCCGTCAATGATTTTCTGGTTGAACAGGCCATACTCATAATTGATACCGTACCCGTAGGCAGGAATCTTAAGGGTGGCAATGGAATCCATGAAACAGGCGGCCAGACGGCCAAGACCGCCATTTCCCAAGGCAGCATCCTCCTCTTTTTCCCGGATGGCTTCCATGTCGTACCCCATTTTACTGAGGACACTGGACACGGTATCAAAAAACCCGAGGTTGATAAGGCTGTTGCCAAGGGATCGACCGATGAGAAACTCCAGGGACAGATAATACACCCGTTTCTGATGCTTTGCGTAATATCCTTTCTGGGTGCTGATCCATTTTTTCACCATGAGGTCACGCATGGCGTACGCCAGGGACATGTACATGTCTTCATTTCCGGCCCGTTCCGGATCCCTTCCCTGGAAACTCAACAGATGATTCAAAAGCGTCTTCTGGATGTCAGATTCGCCATCCGGGGTCAGCTGACCACAACGCAACCCGTCTTTTTTTTCCGATGGTGCCGTATCCATGGTATGCCCCCATTTTATATGTGGTTTAAAAAATTTACGAAGAGGCCTTAATTATAAGAAAAACCGGTCATGGATGCAAGGAAAAAGGCTTTTAAAAAGCCATCGTCAACCGGGTTCGTGCTCAAGGCTATAGCTCAGGGATACTGCCACCCAGCCGCCGCTCACGGCAATCAATTTAAACTATGGCATTCAGCACTGAAATCAAGTAATATTGTGGGCATGACTGAGCTGATTTTAACTGAAAAACATTCTGTGGCCGCAGACTTTGCCAAGGCCCTTGGCGTAAAAACAAAGAGAGACGGTTTCTTTGAAGGGGAACACTACGTCATCACCTGGGCCGTGGGCCATCTGGTGGAACTCTATGCCCCGGATGACTATGATCCCAGTTTGAAGAAATGGCGCATGGAGACCCTGCCCCTGATTCCTGACACCTTTAAATACAAACCCATGGGGAACACCCTTAAGCAGTTTAAAATCATCAAAACCCTGGTGAGACAATCCCGGTTTTCCCGCATCATCATTGCCACAGATGCCGGGCGGGAAGGAGAGGTGATTGCCCGCACCATCCTTCTTCAATCCGGGGTGGTGGACAAAGAGCGCATGGTGCGGTTCTGGACCAGCCAGGCCCTGGTGCCCAATGTGGTGCGGGCCACCATGGCGCAACTAAAACCCCTCACCGACTATGACCGACTGTGGCGGGCAGGCTACTACCGCCAGGTGGCAGACTGGCTGGTGGGCATGAATCTCACCCGGGCGCTCACCGTGCGTCTGGGGGATCTGTTTTCTGTGGGCCGGGTTCAAACGGCAGTGCTGGCCCTTTTGGCTGAACGAAAAAAAGAAAGAGATGCCTTTGTTCCTGAACTTTTCTGGCTGTTAAAAATTCGCTTCAAAAGCAACAAGGGAGAGTGGACTGGCCACTGGTTCAAAAACAAACAAACCCGCATCACCAAAAAAGAGACCGCAGAAGCCCTTTTCCAGCACCTCCAGCAGGAGACCACCCCGGGCACGGTATTGTCCCTGACAAAGGAGAAGAAAAAAGAGCCGCCCCCCCTGCTCTTTTCCCTCACAGATCTTCAGCAGGAGGCCAATGCCCGCATGGGATTTCCCGCCAAGAAAACCCTGAGCATTGCCCAATCCCTTTACCAGGACAAAAAATGCCTATCCTACCCCCGCACCGACTCCAAGGTTCTTGGCACCACCAGTCTTGACTTGGTTCAGGGTATCCTTGGAAAATGTCAAACAGCCTACCCGGAGATCTTTGCCGGGGTTGACCCGAGATTGGTAAACCTTTCCAACAAACGGGTATTTAATGATGCCAAACTCACCGATCACCATGCCCTGATCCCCTTTAAACCCATCCCAGCCAGCGCAAGCCCCGATGAAAAGAGACTGTTTGACCTGGTGACCCGGCGCTTTGCCGCTGCATTCCATCCCCATTGTCATTTTGAAAACACCCATCTCATCACACAATTTGGCAACGAAACCTTCCAGACCCGGGGTAAAGTTATTCTGGAGCTTGGCTGGCGGCGGGTGTATCACATGGAGTCCCGGAACAAGGATGAGGCAGAACCCATCCCGGCCCTGTCCAAAGGCGACACCGGCGTGCCGAAAAAGGTATTGTGCGAAGAGAAAAAGACCACCCCGCCCCCGGACTACTCCGATGCGCTGCTGTTAAAGGATATGACCAACCCTGGCAGATACGTGGCAGAGGAGAACATCAAAAAACTCTACCGGGGGGATATCGGCATTGGCACCCAGTCCACCCGGGCCCAGATCATTGAGACCTTGATCCAGCGAAACTACATTGAACGCGCAGGCAAACGTCTGGTGGCCACGGACAAAGGCATCTACCTCATTGACCAGTTGAAAAAATGTGCGGTGTCATCGGTGCTCACGTTGCCCGAGGAGACAGCCCGGTGGGAGATGAAGCTCAACGCCATTGCCATGGGGGAGGCCTCTGATGGACAATTTCTTGGGGACATAAAAGCCTTTGTGACCCAGGCTGTGGCAGAAATGCAAACAAAGGTATTTGACATCAAAAAATTTTCCCGGGCCCTGTCCCAGGCAAATGCCGTGGAAGTGGGGAAATGTCCGGCCTGCGGCAACATCGTCCGGGAACTCCCCAAACTGTATGCCTGCGAAGGGACAGGGTGTGAGTTTGTGATCTGGAAACGCATGGCCGGAAAACAGATTTCACCTAAAATGGCAGCCAACCTTTTAAAATTCCGTAAATCAGGCCCCTTTAAAGGGTTTATCTCTAAAAAGAAAAAACGGTTTTCAGCGGGACTTATCATCAATAAGGAGGAGGGGAAATGGAAGGTAAGCTTTGATTTTAAACCCTCAACAACAACTGCTGCTGGTGGTGCTGCTGGTGCTGCTGCTGCTGCTGCTGCTGCTGCTGCTGCTGCTGCTGCCGGAACAACGGGCTTGCCTGATAATGTTGCCATGAATATGGGTATGGATATGAATATGAATGAGATGTCTACCCCATCCGATTACCTTACGGATGGCCCGGAGTCTCCATGGCCAAGCCCATCTGCCCTGCCCTCTTCCCATGAACAACAAAAAGCCTGCCCGACTGGCAAAGAAATCTGCTGCCCCATGTGCAAAGGAAATATTATTGAAGGTAAAACCGCCTTTGGGTGCGGCAACTGGCGACCGGAACACGGCAATTGCCGATTTGTAATCTGGAAAGAAATTCTTGGCAAACGACTCACCGAAAAAAATATCCAGGATCTTTTACAGGGCAAAAAAACCCGGGCCTATGTGTTTAAGCCTTTGGATGGCGAAAAATTTAACGCAGCGCTTATAATGGTGGCAACCCAGAACAATGCCTTTGCCATCCAGATACTGCCCGCTGATATAAAAGATGCTGGGATCAAGAAACAAATTCCCTGCCTTAGATGAGGTTGATATCTAAGCGAATATGGGGCACTTGCCAAACATTTACAGTGACAACCCGAATATTTACTTGGCTTTTATTATTTTTTCAATAATTTCAAAGAGTTCATCAAACCGATCATCGATAGTACAAATATATCTGGGAAAAAGTTTATAGGCCAAGTCAAGAATTGTTTTTTTTCGATCCGGCAAAACCAGGATAATACAAAGCTCAGGAAGTAAGGGGGCCATGGTTAAAAGTTGGGAAATTTGTTTTGCATTCTTGATCATGAAAACAGCCAGAACAATACCCGTGAGCGGTTCTGTCAAACGTTTTGAAAGATCCTCAAACCGATTAAAGACCCGCATGCAGTCAGAAGGAACAATTTCGCCCAACCTTTTTATATAGGTATTATCCGGATCTCTTTCCGGGGGGATATACAGTATTACCTTCATAAATTCCTTATCGTAATTTATTCAGATGGTTTTAGACCTCTATTCTCCTTAATTATGAGCGATACAAGATATGTGCCAAGTTTTCACATTCATCATATTTTATACTCATCAGGCTTGATCATAACTTCGGCCAATTGGGCCGTCTACGGTTCCGGGCCGGGCTCATTGCCCGTCAGGGGGCCAGCATGATATCATTCTCAATGATGTTGGAAAAATTTGGTGCGATTATTGTCCGATATCCCGGACAAGTCCGGGATATCGGACAAAGCCGCCAACTACATTTTTTTTTCAAAATCGTCACCAAGTCTAACGATATGAAATAATAAAACATATTGAAATAAATTTTAAATTAACAGAGTGGTATGGATTTTGCGATACACTATGTAAACGACGCGTACACTGCCCTTTGTGCTGTAATCACCAAAATGTTCAAGAAAGAGAAAATCTCAATCAATTGAGTGTAGCCTTTTTGCAATATTTTCTCCCTCGCAACGCTTAGAAAGGGCTTGGGGAGAAGGTCTTGAAAAAAATTTTCAGGCTATTTCCCCTGGGCTAATTTAAAAAAGGTACACTCAAATCAATTTAGATGACAAAGGAGAAATCTGTTATGAAACAATTAAGCCTTGGCGCAAAATTAATTATTTTCTTTCTTTTGGTGGGTTTGATCCCATTTGGTGTGATTGGTATTACATCCTATGTTAAATCAAGCAATGCCTTATCAGAAGCTGCCTATGGTCAACTCAAGGGTATGCGGGCGGTAAAAAAAGCTCAAATCACTCAATTTTTTGAGGAACGTGAAGGTGATATGGGGGTTCTTTTGGATACGGTGGCAGTTTTAAAGCAGGATGCTTTTCAAAAACTCGGGGCGATCCAAGCCATCCAAAAAAATCAAATTGAAGATTTTTTTCATACGCTTCTGGGGTATGGAGCCATGTTATCAAGACATAGAAAATTCCAAGATTCTTTTGCAGCATATGATGAGGGCTTTCAATCAACAGAAAAAGAAAAATCAGATAGATACAAAGAGGTTGAAGCGAAATATCAAAAGTTTTTAAAAACAACCATGGATGAAATTGGTGTTTACGATATATTTTTCATTACGGATGAAGGAGATATCATCGCAACCGCTACACAAGAATCTGATGCCTGGACCAATTTAAAATCCGGCCCCTATAAAGATTCTAACCTTTCACAAGCCTGGAAAAAAGCGGTCGCAAAACCATATTCAGGTGTTGAAGGAAGCGTGCTTGCCGATTTTGCATATTATGAACCATCCAAAACACAAGCCGCCTTTGTTGTACAACGATTTGCACCCAATTCAGACACCCGGGGGCGCTGGATTAAAGGAGAAAGCATTGGATGTATTGCATTCCAAGTTCCAACAAAACCCATTGATGCCATCGTTCAACAAAGAGAAGGTATGGGGAAAACCGGAGAATCCTATCTTGCCGGTGTAGTGGATAAAAAATCCGGGTATCGAAGTAATCGTGTTGTTAAAGAAGGTGCAGTCGGAGCTAAAAAGACAGATTCGGAAATCACAGAGGCATTATCCGGAAAAACGGGTCAACGGGTAAAAACCGGGAGTTCCGGTGCGATGGAAATAGTAATTTTTGCGCCCTTAAAACTGCACGGTCTTGATTGGTGTATCATCACTACAATGAATTTTGAAGAAGCGATTGCCCCCATTATTGAAGGAGAACCAAAGGATTTTTATACAAAATACATAGCAAAATATGGATATTATGATTTATTCCTTATTCACCCGAAGGGAACCGTCTTTTATTCCGTGTCAAAAGAAGCTGATTATCAAACGAATATGCTGGATGGTAAATATGCAGATTCAGGACTTGGAAAATTAGTTAGAAAGATATCAACCTCTAAAACTTATGGTATGGCTGATTTTGAACCATACGCCCCGAGCAATGGCGAACCCTGTGCCTTTATTGCTCAACCCATACTTCACAAAGGAGCTGTTGAAATGATCGTTGCCCTCCAACTTTCTCTGGATGCGATCAATAAGATTATGCAGCAACGAGAAGGGATGGGAGAAACTGGAGAAACGTATCTTGTCGGGTCAGACAAGCTCATGCGATCAGACAGTTTCCTTGATCCTACCGCTCACTCAGTTAAAGCCTCATTTGCAAATCCCTCATCCGGAAATGTTGATACCGAGGCCGCAAGCCTTGCTCTTTCCGGCAAGGAAGATGCAAAAGTCATCACAGACTATAATGGTAACCCGGTTCTTTCTGCTTTTACACCATTAAAAGTGGGTGATACCACCTGGGCATTGATTGCTGAAATTGATGAATCAGAAGCGTTTGTAGCTGTAAACACAATCAAATGGCTGATGATGATTATGTCCATCGTAAGTGCCGTTGCAATTTTTGGAATCGCATGGTTGATCGCACGTTCTATCAGCAAGCCCATTAATGCAATCACCAATGGGATGAGTGAAGGCGCAAATCAGGTTGCATCCGCATCAAGCCAGGTCTCTTCATCCAGCCAGTCCATGGCGGAAGGGGCTTCCGAGCAGGCGGCTTCCATTGAAGAAACCTCCTCATCCATGGAAGAGATGTCTTCCATGACCAAGAAAAATGCTGAAAATGCAAGTTATGCTGATAATCTGATGCAAGACACCAATCAGGTTGTAACGACTGCCAACGAGTCAATGGGGAGATTGACACAGTCAATGAAAGATATTTCCAAGGCCAGTGAAGAAACATCAAAAATAATCAAGACCATTGACGAAATAGCCTTCCAGACAAATTTACTCGCATTGAATGCTGCTGTGGAAGCAGCAAGAGCGGGTGAGGCAGGTGCAGGATTTGCCGTTGTGGCTGACGAAGTCAGGAATCTTGCCATGAGAGCAGCTGCTGCGGCCAAAAATACAGCGGAACTGATCGAAGGAACTGTGAAAAAAGTTAATGATGGATCGGAACTTGTTTCAACAACCAATGATGCCTTTATTCAAGTGGCAGAAAGCTCAGCAAAAGTAGGAAACTTGGTGGCAGAAATTTCTGAGGCATCCAAAGAGCAGTCCAATGGAATTGAGCAGGTAAATATTGCCATTACCGAAATGGATAAAGTAGTTCAGCAAAATGCGGCCAATGCAGAAGAATCGGCAGCTGCTTCAGAAGAGATGAATGCCCAGGCAGAGCAACTCAGGGATTATGTGGGTGACCTTGCCCAACTTGTAACCGGTAAAAAAGATCAGAATATCAATACCGGCAGATCCCGAACAATGAAATCGGTTGTTCGCCATCAACACCCCTCCAGCACCGGAAATAAAAAAATACTGGCCCATAATACAAAAGAGGTACATCCGAATCAGGTTATCCCGTTTGGTGATGACGACTTTGAAAATTTTTAATGGTGCCAATTAACAAAATACCTAATACACTGAATCATAAATTCCTCGGGGCTATTCGTGAAAAAATCTTTGAATATCGGGTGCATTTTAGTTGCGTTATCCCCCGATAGATTTAAGATTTGGTGTACTAAGGCGTTCAGATGTTCAGGAGGAAAACAATGCCCAACCTGAATTTCTGAACGCTGATCAAAAATGTATAGTAGTGAAGGATGCCTGCTATTGCTATCCAACTTATTTTATCTGGGGTTCTAAGAAGATTTGGAAAGGCGATGTTTTTTGAGCAGATCATATATCCTGGAGCGGGAAAGACCGGAAATAGTGCAACACCTTTTAATACTCCCTTCGGTAATTACCAGCATATTTTGAAGATATGCTTTTTCAGTTGATTCAATCATGTCTCTGTACTTGGTCATGGCAGGTTTTTTTGAATCATCGGGAATATTTTCTTTCAGGTTCGTCCGCATGGATTCCAAACGGATGTGGATGGGCAAATGAATGGGCATGAGGATAGGGCTGGGGCCGGATGCATTAATCGCAGTTTCAAGCGTATTGATAAGTTCTCGGACATTGCCCGGCCATGGATATGATTTGAGCATATCCACAAAATCGGAGGAAAAGGCTTTGGTATCCAGTTTATAGCGGGTACAGATAATTTTGGCATGATACAGGGCAATGTCTGCAATATCTTCGCTGCGGACTTTAAGCGGCGGCAGATGAATCTCAAGGGCTTTCAAACGAAATAAAAGATCCTTGCGAAATAAATTGTTGTGGATCATTTTATCAAGGTTCTGGTTGGTTGCTGCAATGATTCTGAAATCACTTTTAATGACTTTTTTTTCCCCCACAGCCCTGAAACAACGTTCCTGAAGCACCCTGAGAAACGTTTTCTGCACGGGAAACGGCAAATCCCCCACTTCATCCAGAAAAAGGGTGCCACCGTCCGCTTCCCTGATTAAGCCCTCCCGATCTGAATTTGCCCCGGTAAACGCGCCTTTTTTATGACCAAACAAGATACTTTCAACCAAATTATCAGGTAAAGCGGCACAATCAACCACAATGAATCGTTTATCCGCTCTTTCGCTGTTATTATGGATGGCTTTTGCAAACACTTCTTTGCCTGTGCCTGTTGAACCGGTTAACAACACATTTACCGGATGATTGGATGCCTGGGCCAGAAGATCCAGACAATTTTTCATGGGGGCGCTGCTACCAATAATACCATCCAGTCTAAGGGCCACTTTTTCAGGGGGGTATTTTTTAACCGCTTTCCGGTACTTAATTACCCGCTGAAGTGGCAGAATGAGTTCTTTGGGTGAGGCTGATTTTTGAATATAATCCCAGGCCCCGTTATTTAAAGCGATTTCCGCACTATATAAATCGGCATTACCTGTAATGATGATCACTTCGGGATTTGACGGGGTCTGCTGAAGATCCTGTAGAATCTCAAGCCCACTGCCGTCCGGCATATTAATATCCAGAAACACAACATCATACGGCTTGTCCCTGGCCTCTTTCAATCCTTGTTCAAGGGTCAGACAACAGGCGCTTTTATGCCCTGCTTTATTAACAAAAGCACTTAAAACGGAACACATTCCAACATCATCATCAATAATAAGTATATTTGCCATATTTATACTGTATCATTTCAAATTGATTTAAGGCAAGGGTAAATATTCGATGTAATTATTGTCCGATATCCAGGACTTGTCCGGGATATCGGACAAAGGCAGCAGTTACGTTTTTTTCTCAAAATCACTCCTAAACCTAACAAGCTGAAATAATAAAACATATTAAAATAAAATCTAAATCAACACAGTGGTATGGATCTTGTAATACATTTAATTAAGTATAAGGAAGTTACCAGGCCTTCTCAAAATAACTACCACGGGCAGACCGTATTCTGGGCCCGGCCTACCCACAACAAAGCATGAAAGAATGTTAGGCAGGCCTACTCTTTCATATAACACCCATGCCTAGCGGGCACAACGAATATTGGGTCGTAGACGCGGAGCCAAATGATATCATGCCGCCCCCCCCGACGGGCAATGGGCCCGGCCGGAACCGTAGACGGCACAATTGGCCGGTTCCTATTACCCATCGGGGGGGGCTCTGCTGAAGGTGCCCGGAAATCCTATTTTCTTATAAAAGATTCCAAAGTGCGGATGGATGTTTTTTTTAATACAGACATCAGTGCCGAAAAGGGGGAGAGAGATCCAAAGATTTGCAATCAGGGACTATCAAAAAATAGAATGCAATTAACCATGAGGAAAAAGAAACATGAATCAACTCGCCCAAAAGACAAATTCTAAAACAGGACTCGATTTTGTTGCATCGGGTAAGTATCTAACCTTTACACTGGAGGAAGAAACCTATGGTATCGGTATTTTAAAAGTCAAAGAGATCATTGGCATGATGCCCATCACGTCGGTTCCCCAAACACCTGAATTTGTTAAGGGCGTTATCAATTTAAGGGGAAAGGTGATTCCGGTACTGGATCTAAGGCTGAAATTTTCCATGAATGCCATCCCCTATTCCGATCGTACCTGCATTATTGTGGTGGAGATCGAGTCCAATACCACCATCATTTTGATAGGTATCGTGGTTGATTCCGTTTCAGAAGTCCTGAACATTAAAGAAGAGGACATAGAAGAGGCCCCCACTTTTGGCGTACAATTGAATACAGATTACATTCTTGGCATGGCAAAAACAGATGGAACTGTGAAAATTCTACTGAATATTGATCAGGTCTTGTCAACTGAGGAGATCGTTGCACTTGGAACCACCTTTTAAAAAATCATTAACCAATGCCACCATAATTAGAAAATAAAATTTCCGGGCAACCTCAGCAGAGCCCCCGGGGAGGGGTAATGGAACAGACCAATTGGACTGTCTAACAGTTCCGGGTCGCTTCCATTACCCCTCCCCGGGGGCGGCATACAGCCATTTGGCTCCACGTCTACGACCCTATATTCGTTGTGTCCATCAGGGCATGGGTGTTACATGAAAGAATAGACACACCTAACATTCTTTCATGCTGCGTTGTGGACAGGCCGAGGCCAGAAGACGGTCTGCCCGTGACAGTTATTGAAAACTAACAAGTTTTTCCCATAACAATTCAGCATAATAAGGAATCCGATGAAAAATTTAAGTTTAGGTTTAAAAATTGCTTCAGGTTTTGCTCTCCTCATAATCATTGCCATGGCACTGGGTTCCATGGCTATGTGGAACATGGGTAAAGTGGGAGATCAAACCACCATGCTGGCCAGTGAATATGTGCCGGAGGTGGATGTGGCCATGGAACTCAAAGGGGCTGCCAATCGCGTGATGTATGAAATGAGAGGGTATGGGTTCACAGAAAATGAAACATACTACAAAAAAGGTCAGGAAAAAATTAAAGAGATGCAGGCGGCTCTGGAAAAAGGTCGTGCCCTCCAGGCCGCATCACCCAATTTAAAAGAGCTGGGAACTCAGCTTAAGGATGCCGCCCAAGCCCTTGACACCTATAAAGACCTGGTTCAACAAACCGTTGATTTCAATGCAAAAATAAGCGCCAACAGAGATACACTGTACACATCTTCGGATCAATACATGAAAAGCAGCAACACCTTTCTGGCCAGTCAAAATGAGAAGTTGACAAATGAAGTCAACTCGGGAAGGGAAGAAAACAGCAAAAATATTCTTGAAATACTGACCCAAATAACCATGATCAACACTATTATTGATTTTGGAAATGAGGCCAGAGTCGGGGCTTTTAAAGCCCAGGCCCTTCGCAGCCCTGAAGTTATGAAACAGGCCATGGAACACTTTTCAACAATCAATGAAAAAATTGAGGCACTGAAAAAAATCACCCGTCTCTCCGAGGATCTCAAGCGCATTGATGAGGTAAAAACGGCTGGTGCTGCTTACAAACAGGCCATGGGTGACTTTTTGGGCAACTGGATTGCCCGGGAAAAAGTAGCCGTACAAAGAACCATGGCAGGAGAGACTGTCACCGATGCCTGCAATGTCACAGCCCAGTCAGGCATGGAATCCACCCATAAAGTTGCCGAAGAGAGCATGAACGCCCTTGCCCTTGCCTCCACCATCATGATGATCGGACTGATCATTGCCCTTGTGGTGGGTATCCTTGTGGCATTTTTAACGACCCGCAGCATAACCAAACCAATCAATCGCATCATTGCAGGTCTAAATGAAGGATCTGACCAAGTTGCCTCGGCATCGGGTCAGGTCTCCTCTGCCAGCCAATCCCTGGCAGAAGGGTCATCTGAACAGGCAGCCTCCATTGAAGAGACCTCTTCGTCCATGGAAGAGATGTCCTCCATGACCAAAAGCAATGCAGAAAACGCCGGGATTGCCAATGGCCTCATGGAAGAAGCAGGCAATGTGGTGAAGACAGCGAACACCTCCATGCGCGATTTAACCCAATCCATGAAAGAGATCTCAAAGGCCAGTGAAGACACCTCCAAAATTATTAAAACCATTGATGAAATTGCATTTCAGACCAATCTCCTGGCCCTGAATGCCGCTGTGGAAGCTGCCCGGGCCGGTGAAGCCGGTGCCGGTTTTGCCGTGGTGGCAGATGAAGTAAGAAATCTGGCCATGCGAGCTGCTGAAGCAGCCAAAAACACCTCGGAACTCATCGAAGGGACTGTTAAAAAAGTCAACGATGGTTCTGCTCTGGTATCCACCACCAATGAAGCCTTTATCAATGTAGCAAACAGCACTGGTAAAGTCGCCAATCTGGTATCTGAAATCAGTCAAGCTTCCCAGGAACAGTCCAATGGGATCAGCCAGGTCAACATTGCCATTACCGAGATGGATAAGGTGGTTCAGCAAAATGCAGCCAACGCCGAAGAATCTGCGTCTGCATCCGAAGAGATGAGCGCCCAGGCAGAACAACTCAAAGATTATGTACAAGAGTTGATGATGATTGTTACGGGCAAGCGCAACCAGAGTACAGGGTTTAATCATCCTTCAGCCCGCCCAAAACAGATGAAAAGCATCAGCAGAACTCCCCGAACCATGCAACGCCCAAAAGGAAGAATGTTGAGCCATAGCTCAAATGAAGTCAAGCCCCATGAGGTGATCCCTTTTGACGAGGATGATGATTTTACCGATTTTTAACATCGGGATTTAAAAACGGGGTCAGGCTTGTGTTATGTCATTATTTTTGGAAATCCTTTTTTGGCATGAATTGGGATTAATAAACTTTATAAGCCGGGCCTGACCCATTTTTCTCAAATTATTGTTTGATTTTATGCCTCCACCGGGATATTGTTTTTTAAACTGACGTTATCTACCGTGGAGGGTACTTTGCTCATGAACACGTCGTTACAACAAATTTTGCCCTTATTAAATGAAAACCGTGGCATGGACTTTTTCGGTTACCGCCCAGCCATGATCCAGCGTCGCATTGATCAACGCCTGCCCCTCACCAATTGCAAAGACATCGACGACTATTTTTCTTATTTAAAAAAAACCCCCCTTGAGCTGGACATTCTCATTGATTCATTGACCATCAATGTCAGCGAATTTTTCAGAGATCCACTCATGTTTGAGTACCTTGCCGCACATATCCTGCCCGCCCTGTTTAAACAAAAAAAAAAGCATCAAACGCCCTTTTTACGAATCTGGTCTTCCGGTTGCGCCATGGGAGAGGAACCCTATTCCATTGCCATGCTCCTCAATGACGGTTCTGTTTTTGAAAAACAAACCGCCCATCTCAATATGGATGTCACCATATTTGCCACAGACATTGACAAAAAAATCATAAAAAAAGCAAGAAAGGCAGTCTACTCATTTGAAAGCATAAAAAATGTTAAATATGGTCTGGTGGAAAAAAATTTCCTGCACCAGGGGAATGATTTTCATCTACTGCCCTTTCTAAAAGAACAGATATCCTTTTCTGTTTATGATATCCTTGACCCAAACAGTTACGCGCCCCCGGAAAGCATTTTCGGGAATTTTGACATGGTATTCTGCCGGAACATGCTCATCTATTTTAATACCCAGTACCAAGAAACTATTTTTGAAAAACTATATCGATCATTGAGTTTAAACGGGTATCTTATATTGGGAGAGGCCGAAGTGCCACCAATGAAATACCAAAATCATTTCAGAAAGGTAAATGAATGTTGCCACATTTATCAAAAAAATCAATAAAACTGTTTACCTTTAAAAGCATAAAAAACAGACTGGCCTTCTGGTTTTTCATTCTGGGGCTTACCCCCCTGTTACTCGGCATGATTACCACCTACAGACTCCAGGTTCGATCCATAGAAAAGCAGACCTTTGCCAAACTTGTGGCCATCCGGGATCTGAAAGTGGAACATATTGAGAGCTGGCTGGAAGAACGAATTTATGATGTAAAAACAACCGCCACGGACAATGAATTAAATCTCCTTGAGCAGGTAATATTCAAAAAAGAAAAAGACCCAAACGACCTTGAAATTTATAAAAATACCCGCAAGATACTGAATCGTTACATAAATAGCTATGATGCCTATGAAGAACTATTCATCATCAACCCCCGCACAGGCATTGTGGAAATCTCCACAAATCAATATTCCCAGGGAATAGATAAATCCCATGATGTATACTTCACCCAGCCCATGAAAACCAGAGAACTGTTTATCAAGGATATCTATTATTCTAAATTTTCTTCAAAAATGATAATGACCTTTTCCATACCCATCGTCTGCTCAGCCCATGACGGACAACACATTATTGCCATACTTGTGGCGCGAATGAACCTGGAACACTCCCTTTACCCCCTGCTCCAGAAAAGAATAGGGCTTGGCAACACCGGAGAAACCCTCATCGTAAATAAAAAAGTTAAACCCTTAAACACACTGCGCTGGTACGAGAACACGGCCCTCAATTTCCAGATTAAGGCCCAACCCGCCATAAATGCGGCCCGGGGGGAGACCGGTATCATAGAAAGCAAGGATTATCGTGGTGAAAATGTTCTGGCGGCCTATACTTACATTCCTGAAACAGGCTGGGGATTTATCTGCAAGCAGGATGTCCATGAGTTAAATCGGCCCATCCGTCAATTGCTATTCTATAACATGGGAATTTGTCTCTTTTCTGCCATGGCTATTTTAATGGTTGTGCTGTGGATCAGCAGGGCCATTTCAAAACCCATTGTTGATATGGGTATTATAGCCCAAAAAATCAACCACGGCGATTATGCGGTGAGAAATGAAATTAATTCCCAGGATGAGTTGGGTGCCCTGGCCCGGTTTATCAACGAAATGACAGAGAGCATTGCGTCCAAAATTACCGTGCAACAAAGCGTCTTAACGATTTCTGAAACCATGGCAGGGCTGTCATCCATGGAAACATTTGCATCTGAACTGATTACCGTATTAATAAAAACCACTCACTCCAACATGGGTGTTTTTTACACATTGAACAAAGAACAAACCCAATTTAAACACTTGAGTTCCATGGGAGCCAATGAAAAGGTCTTAAAAGTTATTGATGCACAAAACCCAACCGGAGCGTTGGATTTCGCCATTTCAAATGGACAGATAAGCCATATCAAGGATATCCCCGGGGACACCCTATTCACATTCAACACGGTGGCAGGAGATGCCATTCCAAAGGAAATATTGACCATTCCCATACTCATGGGACACAAAGTCACTGCCATTATATCCCTTGTAAATCTCAATTCATACACCAAAGAAAGCCTTGAAATATTGCATCAATCCTGGGAGTTGATAAATGTCTCCCATGCCCATCTATCCGCCAGCATTAACACAAACACACTGGCAATGGATTTGAGCCATTCCAATAAAACCCTGGAAGCCCAGGCAGTGGAACTCCAGGAACAGTCAGAAGAACTCCAACAAACCGCCGAGGAATTACAGGAACAAAACCTGGAGCTTGGAGCCCAGCGGCTTCAAGTTGAAGAGGCCAATCGCCTTAAAAGTGAATTTTTATCCAACATGAGCCACGAACTTCGTACCCCCCTAAACTCGGTGATGGCTCTCTCCCGGGTTCTTGCCATGCAGGCCCGGGAGAAACTTTCCGATGAAGAGATCAATTACCTTGAAATCATTGAGAGGAACGGTAAAAATCTTTTGGGCTTGATCAACGATATCCTTGATCTTTCCAAAATTGAGGCAGGCCGAATGGAGATAAACCCCAAACCATTCCAGATAACCTCGACCATTGATACCATCATAGAACGTTTGACCCCCCTGGCCCGGGAAAAAGGCATTGAACTCCACATGACGACGCCCGATGCCCTTCCCCAGCTTAACAGTGATGAAAACCGAGTGCACCAAATCCTCCAGAATCTGATCAGCAATGCCGTAAAATTCACCCAGCAGGGCAAGGTGTTCATCTCCGTGGAACAAGCGGATCAAACAATGCATGTCGTGGTGTCCGACACTGGCATTGGAATATCTAAAGAAGAGCTACCCTATATATTTGAAGAATTCAGACAGGTGGACGGCACCTCCTCACGATCCTATGAAGGTACCGGGCTTGGGCTGGCCATTGCCTCTAAAACAGCCGGAATACTGGGGGGAGATATAGACATAAAAAGCACCCTGGGGCAAGGCGCCACATTTACGTTGAGATTACCCCTGTTTCACCGGGATCCCCCCCCTATTCTCATGCCTGAAGCCCTGGCAGTAGAGCCCCTGGGAGAGATCCAGCCAATACACAAACCCATTCTGGTGGTTGATGATGATGATGAATCCCACTCCCTTCCCCCCATTGAGAGCCCGGAAAACACGTTAAAAATCGTTGAAAATCGGAATAGAATCCTCATGGTGGAGGACAATGAAGCCGCCATTGTTCAGGTAAAAATGTTTCTTAAAGGACAAGGATATCTTGTGGATGTTGCCCGGGGGGGCCAAGAAGCACTGGATTATATGCTGCACACCATTCCCGATGGTATTATTCTGGATTTAATGATGCCCCAAATTGATGGATTCCAGGTGCTTGAAAAAATGCGTAGCACCCCGGCCACCGCCAATACGCCTGTCTTAATACTCACAGCAAGGGATTTAACCCCTGAAGATCTCAGCCACTTGAGCGCCAATCATGTCCAGCAACTGGTTCAAAAAGGAGATATTGATCCCCAGGGGCTGCTCTCGAAAATCCAGACCATGCTGGGGAAATCGCCCCCCATGGAAAATCAAAGCAGTAAAGCCCATAACCGGCCCTCACCGTCGGAACCAGCCCCCCGGGATATTAAATTACCCCCCCATGAATATCAACCACAACGCAATGGGGCTGAAGCTGTCGCCCCCAAAGAAAATGGTTCCCTAAAATCAACCTTACTTGTTGTTGAAGATAATCCCGATAATATGATTACCCTCAAAGCCATTTTACAAAAAAAATACACCCTGTTGGAGGCCGTTGATGGGAGAAAAGGATTGCAAATGGCCTTGACAACCCAGCCAGACCTCATTCTTCTGGATATGTCACTGCCAGAAATGGACGGTTTTTCCGTGGTTACAAGGATCAAACAAGACCCAAAAGCAGCTCATATCCCGGTCATTGCCCTGACTGCCCACGCCATGAAGGGTGACAGGGAAAAAATGATCCAGGCCGGGTGTGACGATTATCTATCCAAACCCATTGATCCAAAAAAAATTATAATACTGATTAATAAATGGCTGAAAAAATAGCCCAGTACCCAGCACCCAGTACCCAGTACCCAGTACCCAGCACCCAGCACCCAGTACCCAGTACCCAGTACCCAGTACCCAGCACCCAGCACCCAGAACCCAGTACCCAGCACCCAGTACCCAGTACCCAGCACCCAGTACCCAGCACCCAGTACCCAGCACCCAGCACCTAAATAAGGAACAGATCATGTCCAAAATATTAGCCATTGATGATAAAACAGATAACCTAATCACCATTTCCGCGTTATTAAAGGTGATGCTTCCCGGCTGCGAGGTCATCACAGCCAATTCCGGGCCAACAGGCATTTTTGAGGCGGAGACACAGTTACCGGACAGCATTTTGTTAGATATAAAAATGCCGGACATGGACGGATATGAGGTGTGCAGGCAATTAAAAAACAATGAGCTGACAAAACACATTCCCATCATCATGGTTTCAGCCATCCACACCGATTCAAAGGATCTGGCCAAAGGGCTTGACACCGGGGCAGATGCCTATCTGGCCAAACCCATTGATGAATATGTACTCACGGCCCAGTTAAAAACAGCCTTACGGGTAAAAAAGGCAGAAGACAAGCTGCGTAGCCAGAAAAAAGAGCTGGAAGAGATCGTCCAAAAAAGAACCGCCGAACTGACCCAGATCAATCAACAACTTCGCAAAGAAATTGACGAGCATCAACACGAAAAGGAAAAAAACAAAACCCTTGAATCCCAGCTTCGTCAATCTCAGAAAATGGAGGCCATTGGTACCCTGGCAGGGGGAATTGCCCATGATTTTAATAATATTCTTTTTCCTGTTTTTGGTTATACGCAAATGCTGCTGGAAGATGCACCCCCTAAGGGGGATTTGCGACGCGGGCTGAATCAGATCATGGCAGGGGCGGAACGGGCCCGGGATTTGGTCCAGCAGATCCTCACCATCAGCCGCCAGCAAGAACAGGTTTCACGCCCTCTAAGACCCCACCTGATCATCAAAGAAGTGCTGAACCTGATGCGCTCTTCCCTGCCATCCACCATTAAGATACACCAGGATATTGATGTAAATTGCGGCATGATCATGGCCGATCCCACCCAGATACACCAGATTACCATGAACCTGATCACCAATGCCTTCCAGGCCATGGCAGAAACCGGTGGTGAACTGTGTGTCACCTTAAAACCCATTGAGCTGACACCCCTTGAATTAAATCGCCCCTCCATGAAGCCGGGGCACTATGCCTGCCTGGCGGTGAAAGACTCTGGCCCCGGCATGGACATAAAGATCCGGGAACGCATTTTTGATCCCTATTTTACCACCAAAGAAAAGGGGCGGGGCACAGGACTGGGCCTGTCCATTGTGCATGGAATTGTTCACAGCCACGGCGGCCATATAGAGCTGGTAAGCCAACCCGGTCAGGGCGCAGAATTTAAGGTCTATTTGCCCATCATAAAAAATCAGCAGACAAATTCAATGGAAAAAAAAGGCAACCTGCAGCGGGGGGACGAACGTATTCTGATGGTGGATGATCAGAAGAGTTCCCTAACTGTGGGAAAAAAGATGCTTGAACATCTGGGATATCGTGTAACCCCCTGCACTGCACCGATGGATGCCTTAAAACAGTTCTCAGCAACTCCCGACGGCTTTGACCTGGTGATCACAGATCTGACCATGCCCGACATGACCGGTGACAGGCTGGCCTTGGAGCTGATGAAAATCCGGAGTGATATCCCCGTTATTCTCACCACGGGATTCAGCGAATCCATGACCAAAGAAAAGGCAGAGGCACTTGGAATAAAAGCACTATTAATGAAACCTGTACGGATGGAAATTATGGCCACGACCCTCCGAAAATTACTGGACAAATCAGCGGAGGCGGGGACAGATTTGAAAATCTGTCCCCCTAAGCAAAAGTGCCACTAACGCAAACCTGGCCTCTTTTTACTGATATCAGCTCCAAAAACCCTTTTGAAAAAGGTAAATCCATGACTCATCAATGTATTATTTATGAGAAAAAAGAAAACATCGGCGTCATAAAACTAAACAGACCCCGGGTACTCAATGCCATGAATCGTCAACTCTGGCTGGAAATGCTGGAGGTGCTTGAAACGGTGCAACAAGATAAAGAGGTCAAGGCCCTGATCCTTACCGGGGAAGGCCGGGCCTTTTCCACCGGAGCGGATCTTAAGGACTCCCGGGACAGAAGCATTGAAGATTACAGGATCTATCTCGAATCCCTTCAAGAGGCATCTCGGAAAATCATCCGGTTTGAAAAACCCACCATTGCCGCCATTAACGGGTACGCATTGGGGTCGGGGTACGAACTTGCCCTGGCCTGTGATATCCGCATTGCAGCCAAAGACGCCCTTATAGGATCACCCGAGGCAAGGGTGACCTCTTCGGTGACCGGGGGAGCTTTTCGCCTGGTTCAGGATCTGGTGGGACCTGGAAAGGCCCGGGAGCTTTTGTTCACCGCCGAAAACATCACCGGTGAAGAGGCCGCCAGAATCGGTCTTGTCAACCAGGCTGTTGATCTTGAAAATTTAATGGATGAAGCTTTTAAAATGGCCAAAAAGATTGTGGCCAATTCTGCCTTTTCCCTGAAACTTATTAAAAAAGGCTTTCTCATGGCCCAGGGAGAAACCAGCCTTGAGGCCCTCATGGACTACGAGGTGGAGGCCTGCCTGGCTTGTGTTTCCACCAAAGAAAGAGAGCTGTCGTTGACGGATTTTGAGCAGCGAAAAAAAGACTAAACATTCTGGAATAATGCCGCCCCCCCCCCGACGGGCAATGGGCCCGGCCCGGAACCGTTAGACGGCTCAATTGGCCGGTTCCTATTACCCATCGGGGGGGGCTCTGCTGAGGTTGCCCGGAAGTTTTATTTTCTGATAAAACCGCCATGCCCTGACGGACACAACGAATATTGAAAAAGCTGACGTTGTAAGCACCCAGCACCCAGCACCCAAAACCCAGTACCTTCATAATGAGGAAATTCCAATATGCTTGATAACGTACTCAATGCCAGATCCGTTGCCATTGTCGGTGCCTCAAAGAACAAGACCAAACGAGGCTTTCAGGCCATCAAAACCCTCCAGAGAGAAGGATTTGAAGGCGAAATTTATCCCATTAATCCCAAAGAAGAGATGATTGCAGGGCTCAAATGTTATAAAGACATCACAGAAATTGATGGCCCCATTGATCTGGCCTTAATTACCACCCCGGCCCACACCATCCCGGATATTTTAAAGCAGTGCGGTGAGAAACAGGTGGCAGGGGCGGTGATCATTGCCGGGGGGTTCAGGGAACTGGGTGATAAAGGAAAGGCCCTGGAAGAGCTGATGGTGAAGACGGCCAAGGAGACCGGTGTTCGATTAATTGGGCCAAACACTTCGGGAATGATCAACCTTAAAACCCACATGAACCTTGCGGGAATCCCCGATGTTCCCCAGGGGAAAATCGCCCTGGTGTGCCAGAGCGGCAACATGGCTCTGACCCTTATCACCGAAGCCACCGTGAGAAAACATGAGGGATTCACCTACTATGTGGGGGTGGGCAATGAGTCTGATATAAAGTTCCATGAATACCTTGAGTTCTTTAGAAATGATCCAGACACCAAAGCCATTCTTATGTATGTTGAGGGCATGAGTGAGGGACGAAAATTTCTCCAGGAAGCCTACAAAACAAGC
>Ga0208900_1000533_pt1 | contig 23624 bp, 22 predicted proteins | sample AntAceMetag02UKK_FD_184763 | JGI IMG/M metagenome (GOLD analysis project Ga0208900, IMG submission 184763) | Saline lake microbial communities from Ace Lake, Antarctica - Antarctic Ace Lake Metagenome 02UKK (SPAdes) (version 2) | ecosystem: Environmental > Aquatic > Non-marine Saline and... | reverse complement strand
AATTTCCGGATTTGTTCGAGTGGACTTTAGAAAGAGTTGGCTCATTACCACTGCCGCGAGAACGTAGAAAAGGCTCTGTTTCTAACCCATTGAATTTACAGAATTGTCCCGCCTTAAGTGGGTAGCCTAATGATGATATGCTGGATTTCGTGTTTGAAAATTTGCTTTAAGAAAATGTCCAACAAGCCAAATGAACCGGGTAAGCCGGTTATTTGGGATGTTAGCATCAATATTACAAAGTGAAAGAGATGATGAGCTATTCAAAAAAAGAAATTTATGAAATGCTTTTTCAAATATTTATGAAATATAAAAAGCAGTATAAAAATCCTCCAAAATCAAAACAAATGGCATGTATGTGGTCAGTAACACATCTCCCTGACATTATTGAAGACACCCCTCCATTTCATGACATTCAAAATACGTTCAATATATCAATTGACGAAAATAATAGTTTAGAATTATATGACATGAATCTTAATGAAGCCACTGAAAAAATTGCAAATATGCTACTAAAACAATGTTAATAAAAATGAAAAAGCGGGCCTGGTTCAAAAGAGCATATGCCAGGGTAACGCTTTTTTCTGGTCTTTCAACCAAGCTGTCGCGATTAACTTACTGATATTTATAAATAAGAATTCAGCAAGGCTGACATAAAAATATCAAAAAGTGTTACCCTGATTTGAACCAGGCCATCAGCAGCATGATGCTGGTACAATACCTTTTGGCCCTGCTGGCCATGCCCCTGTGGCTGGCTCTGTGGCATGTGCTGATCCGGCAGGCATAATCCTTCAAAATGTGAAGAAATTAATCTGGCTTATAATTCTATATGAATCAAATTATTTTTCAATTCAATTGAATGTGTTATTGTATCTGCGATCCTTATTTATCTTTGATTAATTATTGCTCATGTGAGGTGCCCAACATATGAACCCATTGTGGATTTTAGCTGCATTTCTATTCGGTGCTGTTATCAGTAGAATCGGTTTGCCTCCCCTTGTGGGATATTTGCTGGCCGGATTTGCACTCAACAGTATCGGTGTTACGGGTGGTGAAACACTTGAAATAGTAGCGAATGCCGGTGTTACACTGCTTCTTTTTACCATCGGTCTGAAACTGAAAATAAGAAGCCTTGCAAAACCTGAAGTCTGGGCTGGTACATCCATTCACATGATTGTTACTGTCACTATTTTCGGCTTTGTGATCTGGATGCTCGGTTTTTCAAGGATAACGCTCTTTGATCAATTGACTGGACAAACAGTGCTACTGATCGCGTTCGCCCTGAGTTTTTCAAGTACGGTCTTTGCCGTGAAAGTGCTCGAGGGAAAAAATGAGATGGCCTCCCGGCATGCTACTGCCGCAATTGGTATTCTTGTCATGCAGGATATCATTGCTGTCATTTTTTTAGCGGCGTCCACCGGAAAAGTTCCTTCTGCATGGGCAGCACTTCTTTTTGTGTCGCTTTTTATTGCAAGACCCTTTCTGGGAAGGCTCATGGCCATGTGCGGTCATGGTGAACTGTTGATGCTGTTTGGCATCCTGATGACAGTTGCCGGTTATAGCGGCTTTGAATTTTTTGGATTAAAAGGCGATCTCGGGGCACTGGTGGTTGGAATGCTTTTCGCCGGTCACCCCAAAACGCCTGAACTGGCCGACAGATTACTTGGATTCAAGGATCTGTTTTTAATTGGTTTTTTCTTAAATATCGGCATTTCTGGTTCCCCAACTGCCACAGGGTTCATGATTGCGCTCCTGCTGGCCCTGGTCATGCCGTTCAAGGCAGGATTGTTTTTAATCCTCCTTACGCGTTTCAAGCTACGCGCCCGCACATCGTTACTTGCATCTCTCAGTCTGTCAAATTACAGTGAATTTGGCCTTATTGTCGGTTCCATAGGCGTTGCCAACGGCTGGATTAGCAGTGAATGGCTGGTGGTAATTGCCATTGCACTTTCAATGACCTTTATCATGGCCGCGCCTTTAAATTCAGCGTCCCACAGCATTTATGCACGTATTTCAGGGCGTCTTAAATTATTCGAGACTTCGAATCGGCTACCTGAAGACGAGCCGATCGATCCAGGTGATGCTGAAATTGCGATTCTCGGTATGGGAGGTGTAGGGACGAGTGCCTATGATGAAATGAGGCGTCGATATGGTGACATCGTGGTCGGTGTTGATTTTAATACTGAACAAGTGGAAGCACATCGAAAAAAAGGGAGACGTGTGCTTCACGGGGACGCCAGTGACAGTGATTTCTGGAAACGCATTGAACCGTCAAAAAGCATGGTCAATATAGTTATGCTGGCCTTGCCTGATCCCAGAACAAGTATATTTTCAATTCAGCAGATGAAAAAAAGAGGCTACAACGGACAGATCACCGCATCGGTCCGCTATGAGGACGAAAGACATCTTTTAAAAGAGGTAGGAATTGATGCGGTATACAGTTTATATGATGAAGCGGGTGTCGGTTTTGCTGATCATGTGTGCGAGCATATGGATTATTGTAAACTCAATAATGTCGAGTAGTGTTTATCCCTTTTAAATATGAGAATGACATGACATGATACCAATTAGAGATACCATTCGATCACGTACCTTTCCCGTGGTGACCTACACCATCATTGCCATCAACACCCTTGTCTATCTCTTCCAAGTGACCATGGGGCCGGATGTTGAACATTTTCTATACCTTTACGGTTTTGTTCCGGCCAAATTTACCCTGCCCCAGGTGGCGGCATACTTTTCTTTTTCCAATAAGTTCATCTCCATCCTATCCTATATGTTTCTCCATGGCGGGCTGTGGCATCTCCTGGGGAATATGTGGTTTCTCTATATTTTTGGGGATAATGTGGAGGATTATTTGGGGTCGCTGCGGTTTGCCGGGTTTCGGTGCCGCCCGGGGTGAAAAACGGTGGTCGTCTTCGCCTGGCCGGGATGGGCAGAGCGGGGTTGGATGGTGCAAAGGGGAATCTCTATCTCACCGTGGAGATCAAATAATCGGTTCATACTGGATCTCATTGTAATATGACCCATGATAAGATCTTTTAAGAAAATAGAAATAAATAGGAACCGGCTTGTAAAAATTGCCCATGATGCCGGCCTCACAGTTGTTGTGATGCCGAAAATGTTCCTTAACAAAACAGCGATATTGAAAAAAGGGAGATTCCATAATATGACAACAACAATCCAAGTGAACGACACCATCCTTAAAGAACTGGAAGAGACTGCCAGGGCCATGGTTGCCCCGGGCAAAGGCATCCTGGCTGCAGATGAAAGTAATCCAACAATCAAAAAACGATTTGATACGATCAATGTTGAATCCACAGAAGAAAACCGGCGATTCTACCGGGAAATGCTATTCACCACCCATGGACTGGAAGACCATATCAGCGGGGTAATCCTGTTTGATGAAACCCTGAGGCAATCTGCTGCAAACGGCACGCCTTTTTCAAAAATTTTATCAGACAAAGGTATTATCCCGGGCATAAAAGTGGACAAAGGGCTGACCAGGATTCCCAATACGTTGGATGAAAAAGTGACACAAGGCCTGGACGGCCTGTCAGAACGTCTTGAAGAATACAGGGAGCTTGGTGCCAGATTTGCCAAGTGGCGGGCAGTCATCCAGATTGGAATTCATCAGCCATCCCAACTGAGCCTTGCGCTGAATGCACATTCCCTGGCAAGGTATGCAGCCATTTGTCAAAGCAAAGGGCTTGTTCCTATCATTGAACCTGAAATCCTCATTAACGGCAGCCACAGCCTTGACCGTTGTGAACGTGTTGCCCAATGTACACTTGACAGGGTCTTTGAAGAACTGAACCTTCAGCGGGTTTTCCTGGAAGGCATGATCTTAAAACCCAGCATGGTGACACCCGGGGATATTTGTCCGGAACAAGTCGATCCAAAGATTGTGGCCCAATCCACCATCAAGATATTCAAACGGAGCGTTCCGGCAGCAGTACCGGGAATTGCATTCCTGTCCGGCGGGCAGAGTTCAAAGCTTGCCACCATCCATTTAAATGACATGAACAGAAATAAACACCTCCCCTGGGAATTAAGTTTTTCATACGGCAGAGCGCTGCAGGAAGACTGCCTTGCTGCATGGAAAGGTGAAAAAGCAAATAAAGGTCTGGCACAAAAGGTTCTTTTCCATCGGGCCAAATGCAATGGTGCTGCCCGCTTTGGAAAATATTCTTCTGAAATAGAAAACCAATAACCCGGAAATGGCAATGGTGGATAAAATTATGTGACCATTGATCCGACCTTGAAAAACTGGCCTCCCAGTTTAGCTGGTTTATAATAAAAATGGATCAACAAGCTAAATGAACCGGTCAAGCCGGTTATTTGGAAACGTTAGGCTGGCAGCAAAACAAGCCGACAGGAATAATTTCAGAACTGTAGTACACCGAATCATAAATTCCTCGGGGTTATTCGTGAAAAAACCTTTGAATATCAGGTGTTTTTAAGTTGCGTTATCCCCCGATAGATTTAAGATTTGGTGTAGTAGGAGGACACACTATTGAGAACGTGGATTAGTCATCGAAATGGGGGTGTAGTATGCCGGGAGTAGAAGGACGGGTGGCGCTGGTAACGGGTGCGGGGCGTGGAATCGGGCGGGCGACGGCTGATCTGCTGGCGTCACGCGGTGCTACCCGGCTGGGTGCGGACACCAATGGCTGAGAATTCGGCCGAAGCCGAAGCTGTGCAGCGTGGTATCACCTCGGATGAGGTGTGGGCAGAAAGAGCTGCGCTTTACCCGGCGGGCCGGGTGGTGACACCCGGAGAAGTGGCCGAGGTGATCGCCTTCCTGGCATCCGAGGAATCCAGTGGCGTCAACGGGGAGGCCATAACCGTAGCCCTTGGAGGCATATGGTGAAAATCAAATAAAATCTAACATATTAGGAGAAATATATGGCAAGTACCTTTGGAAAATTGTTCAGGGTATCAACCTTTGGTGAATCACATTGCAAGGGGGTTGGCGCCATTGTTGACGGATGCCCTTCTGGCATGGATCTGAATGAATCAGATGTCCAGACCCAGCTGAATCGGAGAAGACCGGGTCAGAGTACTGTGGCAACGGAGCGAAATGAAAAAGACCAAGTAACCATCCAGTCTGGTACAGAACTTGGAAAAACCCTGGGCACCCCTATCTCCCTCTTTGTTCCAAACCAGGACCAGCGACCCGGCGACTATGCCGACATGGTAGATATCCCACGGCCCTCCCATGCAGACTATACCTACCAGATGAAATACGGCATCCGGGCATCAAGCGGCGGTGGCCGATCCTCGGCCAGGGAAACCATCGGACGGATCTGCGGTGGGGCCATCGCTGAAAAATTTTTACTGACCGGTCCCGGAGTTGAGATTGTCGCCTGGGTCAGCTCTGTGGCAGACCTGGACGCCAAAACTCCCGACCTGCTCACCATTAATAGAAAAAACGTGGACCAGAGTATTATCCGTTGTTCAGATTCTGATGTTGCCGCGTCCATGGAAAAAATAATCATCCAGGCCAAAAATGAAAAAGATTCCGTGGGTGGCATTGTCAGCTGTGTGTGCAGGAATGTTCCCCCAGGGCTTGGAGAGCCAGTCTTTGATAAGCTTGAAGCCATGTTGGCCAGGGCCATGCTCTCCATCCCGGCCACCAAGGGGTTTGAGATCGGCTCCGGCTTTACAGGAACCAGGATGAAAGGATCGGAGCATAATGATCCCTTTGTTTTAAAGGGAGATAGGCTGGGCACCCGAACTAATTTCAGCGGCGGTATTCAAGGTGGGATTTCCAATGGGGAGCCCATTGTCTTCCGGGTAGCCTTTAAGCCGCCAGCAACCATCGGGCTGCCTCAGCAGACTGTGGATTTTAATGGGAACCATGCCATTCTTGAGGCAAAGGGGCGCCATGATCCCTGCGTGGTGGCACGGGCGGTTCCCATTGTGGAAAGCATGGCAGCCCTTGTTATTGCAGATTGTCTCCTCCAGCACCAGGCAAGGAGTTATTTTAGACGGTGATCCTGAGCGCCATCCTCGGTCTGGTCCCCATCGCCATTGCGGCCGTTGCCGGATCGGCCCTCATGGTTCTTTCCGGCGCGCTGAACATGCAAGAAACGTATCAGGCCATTGTTCACCATTCCATGACCCAGAAACCTTTATCAGTAACAAAATCAAAGTGTATAAGTTTCTTGGGATGGGACAAGTACACTATATTTTTTGCCAGGAACAACTGGGATACTGGATTTCAGCCCCACCAGAAGATGGGGAAAAGCTGCTACTCTATTTCTTGAAAAATGGATGAATTGACATACTCCCAAAGCTAAAGCGTTTGGGAGCCAAGAACTGCTTATGATGTCCATTTTGAGGTCGAAAGAGGCGTTAATCAAGTCATCTCTGAAATTTTTACGTAAAACACAATGGGCGAGAGATAAGGTTGAGAGTCTGTATGTTTCAAGATTTAAAAAACAATCTGCGTGGGGTAATTCTAAATAAGTTACGCCAGTCAATAAGGAAAACTAATGAGTAATGAGGTGCTTTTTGAAATTAAAGGGTCAGTAGCCATCATAACGCTTAATAGACCGAACAGAAAAAATGCAATTAATCAGGCTCTTCTTTCAGGACTTTATAATAGTATTGAAAAAATAACCAAAAGTGATGAGATTAAGGTCGGCATTATTATAGGAAGTGGTGACGCTTTTTATTCAGGTATTGATCTTGATTGCCTTTCAACTGACAATCTTATTTAACCCACGCTCAGACGGGAAAGATATGCCCGAAATATTTGGGTATTGTAACAAACCTATTGTTGGTGCCGTAAATGGGTATGCAATTACCGGAGGATTTGAAATTGCCTTGAATTGTGATTTTTGGCTACCCACTTAAGGCGGGACAAGCTTTTAAATCAAGCGTCTTAGCAGCCTTGATTTTAGGGGTTAAAAGCTAATTGTCCACATAAAAAACCTTGAGAATATCCCGCCTTAAGTGGGTAGCCTAAAATGTTAAAAAAGGATTTTGATTATTTCAATTTTGATAATATGGATGACAGGTTGAGCTTGCAGAAAAAATCCTGGGATCGATCAAAACCCCTGGTTATTTTTGATGAACTGCACAAGCTGAAGAACTGGAAATCATGGTTAAAGGGAATTTATGATACGGAGGGGATTCCGCCATCCATAGTGGTTACCGGCAGCGCCAAGCTTGATACCTATCGGAAAGTTGGCGACTCCCTGGCTGCAAGGTTCTTTTCCATTTCATGTGAGTGGGGGCCAGACTTGAGTAGTGATTCTGTTCTTACTTGACAACTTGATTCATCTGCTACGGCAGATCGGCCGCCTGTCCAATTCTGAGATAGGGTTTTTTTCGGTCTTTCATATTCTGGTGTCAGCCGAAAGGCTAAGATGATAAACGACAGAATGTTGACTGATGAGCTGATGAGGGAACAATATGATAAGTTAAAATAAAGGTTTAACCCCAGTAAAAAATCAATGATCCCAGTATAGGTTTCTCAGATAAGGATTGAGAGAAATAGGGTGGATATGTCAAAAATCTGTTTTCCTGTCATCCCGCCCCTGAGAAATATATCGTCCTCGATTCTTGTGAGAATCCGGATCTGGATAACCTCATATCCCATGTTGAGGTAACCGTTTTCGCCCATGCCGTTGGTGAGGAACATAAGTTTTCCCTCATTGTCCCTTGCGACTTTAAGCTTCCACTTTACATGGCTCAAATTGGTGTGAAGCCGCCGAAGTCTTTCTTCGGGGATCTGAAGCACGGTTATGGAGTTGTCTATTCCGTAGTATGCTTCCCTTATGCTTTTCATCATTCCTATGCAGAGAAGATAAACCCGGTCGTCCTTATTATTCGGCTCAAATGCCGCCGTTAGAAGTTTTTCTGATGAAAGCGAGTTTTCAGTGTCTGATTTTGTCAGGGTGCATTCCGAGATTTCCCGGATCTTTTTCTCTCGCAATTCAATGTCTTGTTCGTACTTCGGGTTGCGGGCATAGAGCCGTTTTGTAAATTCGTTTATATTTTTAGAAGATTCAAAAGCATGGCGCTCCATTAAGGTAACGCCAGTTGAAAGTATTACATCCTTTGTTCTCGAGCCGATCCTGCCGCTGGATGTGCAGCCGGAGATCAACGCAGTCAGTGTCAGGATAATGAGTATAGTATTTTTTTTGTCTGGAAAACGGATCATCTATTCCCTTATTCCCTATCGCTATATGTCAAGCAAGTTGTCGCCTCGCATAAAAAAACATCGTGCCTACCGCAACACCTTCTCATAACCTCCGATTGACTTTTTTGGATGCCCATTCTCAGCCATAAGAAATTATTGCTCTTTTATAGGTAAAATTAATTCTGTCGGTTCATATAGGATGGTACTGGTTCAGTTCAATAGGTAGCAAAAAATATCAATTCAATTTATACATATTGAATACTGAAAAGAGTTTCCAAATTAAGACCTCTTGAGACCTTCTAAGAAGGTGTTTTTTGTCTCTGAAAATGAAGCTCCACAGGAAATACAAAGAAGCATTTGTCGAAATTCACTACAAAGTGTATTATAACTGTAGTCAAATCGGATATTTTCAGAGGAACAATGTGGGCATTTACGTGCAAACAGGGTCATAATCGACTCCTTACCATATCAATTGAGAATGGCCTTAATTTACTCTATTTTTGTGAACGTGTCAATAGAATTTATTTAGTATTTTCAATAAGATATAGATTGCCTATTTAACTGAACCAGTGCCCATTTTCGACAATAGCCTGAATTATTTTACGAGAACGTTGCCAGTAATTCATCATTTGGAAACCTTTTTTTAGAGTTGGTTTTCTAAAAATTATATCTTGAAATGATAAGAATATCCTTTATAAAAAAAAAATAGCAAATTCGAGAAAAGTATCCCGCCTTAAGTGGGTAGCCAAAAAAGGGAATATGAATTTGCTGGCCTTTACCCTTAACGTTATAAGCAAAAAATAAACCGGTCAAGCCGGTTATTTGTGATGTTCATTACCGGACACACGGGGGCGGACTGGATAATTATCTGATTATATGCTACTGAAGCTTTGCTTCACAGCCGCATAACTGCGTTATGACGGGCAAGGCAAGGTGAAGCAAAGTTTCAGCAGCAGTTAAGATGAATGATCCACCCCACTTCCCCGGGCCGTTGAACAAACCACTGCACGTGGATAAACCATTGAGTTAACATTGTATAAACAAGGAATTAATTAAAATAAGGTGTAAATAATGAAGACAAAAATTATCGGTAAAGATCATTTTCTTAACAAAGATATTCAAAAAATCATATTTGATAATAAAAAAATGCCTGAGTCTCAGGTTTTCAACAATAGTGATGTGATTTTTGGAAATCCAAACTCTAACATTGCAATCTGTTTTATTTATACTTGGAGTTCAGAATATGCACCAGAGAACATTAGACGGCTTGCAGATAAAATTTCAAATTATAGTGCAGTAACAGGATTCTGGCGTACAACGAACGGTGCCAGATATGTATTTTCTAACATATTATCTAATCCAAATATTAATAAAATTTTATTACTCGTTTTTGATCGTGATGACAATGGACACCTACTTGTTGATTCGCTGACTAAACTTTGGACAAAAGGTGTTGATGAAAACGGAATTATTAATGAATGTAATGCACCAAACCCAAAATTTGAACAGATTCCAATTGATGGACTTAATAGATTAAAAAAACAAGCTGATTTATTAATATTAAAAAACTTAACTAAAAGCAATTTTGACAAAATTGAAAGTGTTATCAAAGCAGGATTCCAAGAGTCTAAAAACGCAAAAAATGTTAACGATTTTGAGGGTTTGGAATTTTATTCAAATATTATAAAAAATGATAAAATCTATGATAATGGTGCAAGGTTTGATACACCGTTCTTTATTGATTTATCTAACAGTAATAAAAAAGTTAACTTTGAAATGTCTTCCGTCGAATTTTTAATCCTCTCGACACAACGAGCACTATTGATGCGTGTTGTGCCTTGTCTTAGAACTGTGTCTACCTCGCTTGACGAGACTGAAATTATTTGGCGATGTATATTTGATAAAGATGCAACTGAAGATAATATTAAGATGCTAAGGCAAGCAGCCACAGAAGTAATTAAAGATTATAATACTTCTGTTTACACAATTAATGAAATATATGAAATCGTTCCATTTCCTGAAAAAATGAATACCGAAAAAAATATAGTTTACTATAGGCACGAGCATAATTCTTCTTTTTAAGAAATCACATAACAAAAAAATCAACCAGACCGCAAGAACGTGTTTTTTGGGGGCCAAAAAGAGCGAAATAGAAAAAAATTCCAACATTCAAAATGAACCGGTCGAGCCGGTTATTTTGGAAGTTATATGAACAAGGGGAAGCAACGCTTCAGCGGCAGTTAGATTGCCATTAACACACATACAGTACTGCAGAGGTTTAGGGATTATCCCAGGTTACTCTACAGGTAAGTACCCGAGCATATATTCCTCAAAATAAAACTCAGAAATATTAATGGTATATGTCTGTGGAATACCGAAAAACATGTGTATGGGTACTTAAACGTAACGACACATTTTTAAACATAAAAGGAGAATTCCCAATGGAACTAAACGAACGCCTTGTAAAAGATCGTTACCAAGACAAATCGGGCAACACTGTGTTTACCGAACGTTTTTTAATCAGGCTTGGAGTCTGTTGTGGTAATGGCTGCCGTCACTGTCCTTATGTTCCGAAACATATGATTGGCGGTACAAAGATTCATGCAGAACTGAAAACTAAACATCGGTAGGTGACATATGCCGCTCCCATCGGATAACGGGTGGAGGGCAGCATTCCTGGGCTGGAACACCAGGTAAAGCTGAAGCTGGAAGAGATCAATTGCCACGGGTGCAAATCCAATACCGTAAAATGCTCGTTTGTTGAGAATTTTTGCGATGGTTCAGATCAACCTCCCCGCAAACGCAGCTACTGAAAGAAAAGACCCGCTGAACATGTGATAAGGCGGGACTTTGAAATATAATAAAGGAAACAAGTAAATGGCACCTCCAATAATAACCAAAGAACCGTTTTTGACAAATCTTGAAAAAGCATTGAACAAGTTGATATTAAAATATATTTATGGAGATTCGGATGATAGAATAAAGGCGTCCCTCACGACTGATATTCGTGAGTTCATTGACCAGAATGTTGCCGAATACAGTCTGGAGGAACTGACTGAAACTTTTATCAACGCCGAGGTGACAGTTGGACTTTTTCTCGAATATCAGGAAGCCAAACGCATAGTCGAGAAAGAAATTCCACCCCCCATTTTGCCACAGGCCGAAACCTTTCCTTGCAACTCTATTAAACTATGTCAACCGGATGACGGTGAGCCAGTCTTACCATCAGACTTCTGGCAGGAGCCACAATCGGGTATAGACATGGCGTGGGTCCACGGTGGCGCATTCCAAATGGGCAGTGGTTCCTGGGACGATCAAGGACTCGTCGATGAAAAACCGGTACATGAGGTGCTGCTGGATGGGTTCTGGATCGGCAGATATCCGATTACGGTATCCCAGTACGCCATGTTCACAAATGATGTCAAACGCCATGAACCAATCTGGTGCGAAACGGACAGCCCTTATAACATTCACACAGGTACCAAAACCTTGTACAAGGATTTAGGCAATTCAATTACTGGCGATGCGTATCCGATTTCCGGTATTTCTTGGATAGATGCAACAGCATTTACCCGCTGGTTGTCAAAACTGACTGGGCACCATTTTAGACTGCCCACCGAAGCGGAATGGGAATATGCCGCCCGCAGTGGTGGCAAAAAAGAAAAATTTGCCGGAGGAAACGATGTAAGTGACGTGGCCTGGTATGCGGAGAACAGCGAGGGCCGTGCTCGTCCGGTAGGTGTCAAACAACCCAATGGATTGAGTATCTTCGACATGTGCGGCAACGTATGCGAGTGGTGTCAAGATTTGTACCAGAAAGAGGCATACCGCCAGCACCTGCGCCGCAATCCTGTAATTACAGAAAAAGGCTCCTGCCAGGTGGCACGGGGCGGCAGTTGGCAATACGGTGCCCGGGATGTACGATGTACAGACCGGGGACTTTCTGTTCCCGAATACCGGGGGTGTGATCTGGGATTTCGGATCGTTCGGTCAACTTAGCACTACAGCGACACTTTCATGATCTACCCTGTTTGGAGGGGATTCTAAAGCGTGTTTCCCATCCTTTCGACACTCGATTTTTAGTAAAACAAAGTGTCGCTGTAGTGTTAGACGGTCGGCAAATGCGGTTAGACCAAGCAAAATTACAGAACCCATTGTTTACTCCTTATCCGCCAAGGTAGAGGCGGCGGACTTCATCTGAGTTTAAAAGTTCCTGTCCGGTTCCTTCAAGGCGGTTTCGGCCCATTTCCAGAACATAGCCCCTGTGGCTGACCGAAAGGCCTTTACGGGCATTTTGCTCCACCAGAAGGACTGAGGAGCCATCCTGAGCAATCTGGGTAATCTGATCAAAAATCATGTCCACCACAATGGGGGCAAGCCCCAGAGAGGGTTCATCCAGCAGGACCAGATCCGGTTTCAGAAGGACGGACCGGCTCAGGGCAAGAAGCTGTCGCTCCCCGCCGGATAACTCCCTGGCAAAATGATCCCGCTTTTTGTTCAGTGCCGGATATTTTTCAAATACCTCCTGTATCCGCTGTTTTAACAGCCTGCGGTTGTCGAGTAGGGTACCGGCCACCTCAAGGTTTTCCACCAGGGTGAGGTTGGGAAAAATGTTCAGTCCCTGGGGAATAAAGACCAGGCCCTGTCTTCCCCTGGTGGCAATATCCAGTGATGAGATTTCCTTTCCCTTGAATCGGATGTTACCCTGGGACGGGGTTAACTGGCCTGCAACAGTTCTGAGAACCGTAGATTTACCGGCTCCGTTGGGACCGATGATGCAGACCACTTCCCCGGGCGCCACTTGTATGGAGATATCCAAGAGCACCGGTGCCCTGCCGTAGCCTGCCGTAAGGTTTTCAATAAGGAGCAGCATTATGAGGTTCTCCCGAGATAGGCCTCTATGACCCGGCTGTTTTTCTGCACCTGGGCTGGAGTGCCTGAAAAAATTAAGGCACCTGAATCCATGACAAAGAGCTCATCGCAGAGTTCCGAGACCAGGGGCATGTTATGTTCAATGAGAAAAATCTTGATGGACCTGTCTCTCAATGTTTTGAGGATGCTGATCAGTTGCCGGATGAGGTTGGGGTTGATCCCTGCCGTTGGTTCATCCAGGATGATCAGACCGGGGTCAGCCATGAGCACCCGTCCGATTTCCAGCAGCTTCTGCTGGCCGTAACTCAGATCCCCTGCTGGCAGGTCCTTGAGTTTGATCAATTCAATGGTTTCCAGGACCTCAAGGGCCTTGGCCATGTTTTCCTGCTCCTGGGCTTTGACCAGGCCCGGCCTGAAAAACAGGGGCAGTATTTTTTCCCCTGCCTGGTTGGGGGCGGCTGCGACCAGGTTGTCCATGACGGAGAGAAAGGGCAACACCCGGGTCTGCTGAAAGGTCCGTTTGATCCCCTTTTGACTGATCAGGTGGGGGGCCAGATTGCTGATCTTTTCCCGGCTGAAAAAAATCTGGCCCAGATCCAGTTTGTAAAAGCCTGTAATCATATGGAACAAGGTGGTTTTCCCGCTGCCGTTGGGGCCTATCAAGCCGGAAATTCCTTCCATGGATAATTCAAAGGAAACCTGGTCCACAGCCTTCAGGGCACCGAAACTCTTGGATACGTTTTCCAGTTTAAGCATGGTGATTCAGCGCCCCCTTGTTTTCTTGAATAATGCCCTGGGGACGTTTGAGCATCATTATAATGAGAATCAGTCCGTAAACCATTCCCTGACAGGGGGCCACAATGCTGGCATATCCCGGTGGAATGGGCAGAAAGCGGATCACCTCGCCGAAGGAAATCACCGCAGAAGCCCCCAGTATCGGACCCCAATGGGTGCCCTTGCCCCCCAGAACCACACAGAGAAGAACCAGGATGGTTTCCTGGAGGCTGAAATCAGAGGGGCTGATATAGCTGACATAGTGGGCCCACAATGTACCGGCAAACCCTGCGAACAATGATCCTATGGCAATGGCCTTGACCTTCATGGTAAAAGTGTTCTTTCCCAGCGCCTGGGCCACGAATTCATCTTCCCGGATCACCTTCAGCGCCCGTCCGTATGGAGATCCTGCAATGCGGCGCAGCACCCCGAAAGTCAAGACGGCGCACCCCAGGGAAAAGACAAAGAAAAGGGGAAGGCTGTCCACCCCGGCCCCGGTGACAGCGGGTCTGGGAATCCCGGGCACCCCCATGGGGCCACCGGTGAGTTGTCGTTCATTTAAAAAGAAAAGATGCGCCATTTCAGCAAAGACAAAGGTGGCAATGCCAAAATAATCTCCAGCCAGACGAAGAGCTGGCAGGGCAAAAATCCCGCCTGCGGCACAGGCAGTTAAGGCACCGGCTACCATGGAAACCGGAACTGGCAGACCTTGTATGCTAAGCAGGGCAGAGGTGTAGGCACCGATGCCGAAAAAGGCGATATGCCCGAAATTGTACAGGCCGGCAAAGCCCAGTTCCAGGTTCAAGGACATTGCAAACATCGAGTAAATGGTAATCACAATGAAAATATGAATGAGATAATCCATGATCAGCGCACCCCTCCGGCAATGGAGAACAGTCCCCTGGGTTTGAACATCAGCAGTAGAATGATCATACCAAAGGCAATAAAATCCTTATACTCCGACGGAATAAAGGCCATGCCCATATTCTCTGCAATGCCGATGAAAAGACCGCCTAAAAGTGCACCCCAGATATTGCCAGCCCCGCCCATGAGAACCGCTGCAAAGGCTTTGACCAGATTGTTGGTTCCCATCATGGGCTCCAGGCTGGTATCCAGGGCCAGAAGAATCCCACCGGCCCCGGCAAACAGGGCAGAGAGAGTCCAGACGGTCCGGGTGACCTTTTTCATGTTGATGCCCATGATGGCGGAAAGTTCCATATTGTCTGATACTGCTCTCAGGGACTTTCCCAGAAGTGTCTTTTTCAGTAGTAAATAGAGCAGGGTAAAAAAGGCCAGGGCAGATATGACCATAAGCACCTGAATCCGGGTGATATATACACCCTGAAATGACATGCCCTCGGCAAGGGGCAGATCAAAGGTCCTAAAGTCTGATCCCCAGAAAAGACGGATGGCATTTCTCATCAAGTAGGAGAGCCCGATGGAGGAGATGAGGACGGCAATGGGGTTGCTCAGGCGCAACGGCTTGTATACCAGGGTATCCTGGACAATCCCGATGACCACGGTAATGGCCAGGGCTGGAATGGCAGCCAACCAGATCGGGAGTCCAAAGGGCGGGGAAAAAAACATCAGGGTCAGGTAAGCACCCCAGGTGATCAACTCCCCGTGGGAGAAGTTAATGAATTTAAAGACCCCGTATACCATAGAAAGCCCCACGGCAAACATGGCATATACTGAACCTGCAATGATCCCGTTCACCAGGAGCTGAATATAAAAATTTCCCATAAAAACAAGCTCTTTCTATTTATAGTCTGTGATGCTGCCGTCCTTGACCGTCCATTCTCCGTAGGCGGCACCCACATCCCCATTCTCATCAAAGGTCTTGTCGCCGGTGGCACCGATGAATCCTTGGCTTGCAGCCATGAAGGCGTCTTTGATATCATCGGCCTTGGTGGAAGGTGCAGACTTCAGGGCTTTGGCTGTCAGCATAACCATGTCATAGTTGTATTCGCCAAATACAGGGATTTTTTTCCCTGGATATTTCTTATCCCATGCTGCCTTAAAGGATACGTATTCCGGTGTGTCCTGGGAAACTGCGGGGTAGGTTCCGATCACGCCCTCGGCAGACTTGCCTGCCAGCGCCACCAGTTTCGGGGACTTGGAGGCAGACCCCATGAGCCATTGCACCTTGATGCCGGTCTCATAGGCCTGTTTTAAGATGGTGGCGCCTTCCTTGATATAAGTCAGGTTGACAATGGCTTTGGGGGAGTGCTGGCGCATGCGCAGAAGTTCACTTCTGTAATCAGTTTTACCCTCTCCATGGGGGATTTCATCCAGGATTTTGCCCCCGGCCTGTTTGTATTTTTCCTTGAAAACTTCGGCCAGCCCCACGCCCCAGTCATTATTCACATAGGTGAGCACCACTTCTTTATACCCCAGAGACTGAGTGAGTTCAGCCACGCCAATGCCCTGAAGAAGATCAGAAGGGAATACCCGGAAAACATAGGAACCGCATTTGCTGATGTTGGCCGCTGCACTTTCAGCACCAACCAGAATGGTTTTATTGTCTTGGGCAATGGGGCAGACAGCCAGGAAATTGGAGCTGGCAGCAGGGCCGAAAATTACGGAGAGTTTGTTAACGGTGATCAGTTTGCGGATGGCGGAAACTGATCCCTTGGAGGTGGAGTTATTGTCCTCAAACATGATCTTAAAGGTCTTGCCGTTGATGCCGCCGTCAGCATTGATTTTATCTGCTGCCAGAAGCATGGATTGCTGGAATCCTTCTCCGTATACCGCCAGTTTACCGGTCAGGGGCGTGACCGCTCCCACAGTAATTTCTTCTGCTCCAGCATTGCTTACCACCATCAAAAATAAGATACCCAGGCCGACTGAAATGATTTTCTTCATTTTAGTGTCTCCTTTTCTTTCATTAATAAAAAAACTTTAAGGGCAATATTGTGGCTAATTGCATTTCTAAACCTTTTATTATCTCATTTTTTACTCATCTTGCAATGCTTTTTAAATTATGTCCGTCGATGTGGTCCATACTAATCCATGACGAGCCAGAAAACTTTACCTAATAGATTTTTCAGGATTGGTCATAACATTGGCCAGTCATAATAATTGGTGGACCAATGGGCTCCATTATACAAGACAAATTATAAAAAATAGGGGACAGCCCCCTTTTTTTACCGATTTTTCTAAAGTAAAAAAATGTGGTTTGTCCCCTATTTATAAATTTTTTAGACTAAACTATAGCAAAATCAAGGCAAGTCTAAAAATTCATTTCAAAAATTGCGTTAACTGATTGGGTAAAAGCTAAATCATCACCTTTCCTCCATTGATAAGCAAAACTCAATGATGTTCTATCACTTAGCTGTATGCTTGCGGCCAAGTCTGCCTTCCAGGCACCTTCATCAACACCAATATTATTATAATCAAATGAATTTTCAGATAAGCTTTTTAAGCTACTACTAATGCTTCTATCATCATCTTTCATCTCTTTCTCACGTGATAAGCTGGCTTGTACCCCAAATTTGTCTGCGAGTGTGGCATCAACAAAAACACCCGCTTCGACCAGAAAAGAATCCTTATCCTGATCACCAAATTCTATAGCGGTGGAGCGAGAACCATCTTCAGAGTAACCATCAACATTAATCGACTGATAATTAATACTGCCAAACGGTCCTGCATGCAGGCCTTTTTTATTTGCGATATCATAACCTACTGGTAATTTAATAGCAAAGCTATCCCCGTCTGTTTCACCCTGCTCAACTCGCTGTCCGGTTCCTAAAGCTATTTTACGCTCGATATCATTGTAATCGGCTATTAAAGATACCGTGGCAATTGCCTGGGCAAACCACCGATCATTTTTGTAATCGGCAAACAATGAAAGCCGAGTATCATCAAGCTCAAATCCACCACGGTCATCGGCAAAGTCCACAGTACTTTTAGTCTGTTGCACTGCTAAACCTAACAACCATTTATCATTAAGCTTCTTTGATAAACCAAGCATCAAATAGTTATCATCTGAATCACTTTCCATAGTTTGCCTGGTGGCATCCAGTTCCTGCCAGGTATGACCAACATCTGCAAATAAATTCCACTTGCTGTCTGCGGCATTTTCAAAAACTTGCCGGGATTGTCTTAAAACATTATCTTGATGAAGATTTACAATCCCGAATGGAATTTCAGCCAAAGATGAAATCAAGGCCGGTGCTTCTAATATTGATAAAGCATATTGTGCGATAATTTGATGGCCTGCGGTTGAGGGATGTACGCTGTCGGCGAATAGATAAGGCGTAACATCAGCATCCAGTATGCCTGAAGCATTAGCAACAGTAGCCTGCAAAGAGCTGAAACTCGCTAAACCTGTAACATTAAGTAAACCAAACGCTGCCGGATCAGCCATTATCTCTGCAAAAAGCGTATGCGAATCCAAACCAATAATATTGGCATTATTCGTTAAAAGAGCTGTTGCCAATGATGTATTATAACTATCCGTTAACGATGTGGATAATCCAGCGAAAGTTGCAAACGTCGGCGTTAATGTCCCGGCTGGAAAACTTAGAGCTACCTCGGCAGCAGCCAATGCCTGTAGTTGTACCGCAGACTGATCAGCAGGTGAGTTAGCAGGCGTTGCTAATATTACCATTGCAGCGCCTAAAGCTGCATTTAATTCAGAATTTCCCGCTCCGGCCGTATTTATAGTACTAATTACTGAAGATGGAGTAGAGCCAATATCAGGTAAGTTGGGAACAAGAATATATTTTGCCCCTGCATTGGCTAACTGTGTAACCAAACCGGACACATCACTGGCACTTGTGTTCAAATTTGCCATTGCTGTTGCAATTGGTAATCCACCACCAACCATCCCTGCATTAAAGAATATGTCATTAGCCCCTCCCCACACAGTATATAAAGCATTTGAATCGGCTGTTGGATTAGAGATGAAATAATTTGCCAACTGTGTGGACAATGGCAATGCCGTTTGTGATGATGCCGACTGACCAATGCCAATTGGTGAGGTCACCTGTGCGCCACCTTGTGCATAGTTCGTGCCTGAAACGCTGGTATTAAGAAGATTGTTTGGGTTATTGGCAATTGCACTGAGGCCAAATGAATTGGCCAGGACTTCTGACCATATCAGTCCAGGGTCAATGCTGAAAGTTTCGCCATTTGCAGCATCTGCATTACCGGCAAAAGCACCACTGTCAGTTAAACTATCACCAAAGAAAAATGTATCTGAAAATTCAAGCGCATTCACATTGTTAGCTGTAAAGATTGCTACAACCACAAGTATAGCTACAAATAGATCCCTATACCGCATCTTAACCACCCTCCTGTTTTTGTTTTACTTCCTAATTTTTTCAAAGAGGAATAATAGTAATCTACAGTTATTTTCTCTGAAAAACTCCTAAAATAGTGTCTGGCCGATAACTTTTATTTTGTTTGCAATTAGTATGTTATGTAATCTTCTAAAAACAAAGATTTTACAGAAAAATAGTTTGATCCAATATGTTCGGCATATTTACAATTATTTTGTAGGAAAATAGAAAATCTTCGTTTCAAGAGAATAGCACAATCAACTGTTTATTAAGATTAAGGTGACTTTTCGTTCAGGCATTAATTAAATTGTTGTACGACAATAACTTAAGTAAAATAAGGTGTCAAGGGTGTGGTATTGCAAATTGCAACGAATTAAATTGATCAGGGAAAAGACATTTCCCAATAGCGCTGAAATCAGAACGGCATCTAAATGGCTTGCACAGCTAAATCTGCCATAAAGAACTCCATCAACCACAATTAAATCGGCTTGCAAAAATTTTGACTTATGAACTGCAGAACACAATTCCAGAGAATGGCAGAAAGTCAAACCCTGTCCCTCAACAGATATTGTACTCAAAGTCATCATTGATCAGCAAACCGAACATTTGCGAGGGAGTGTCCTCTCTCGATTTTAAATGTGAAAAAAGGGGACATGTTACTCCCCCAGCATGATCCGGATGATCTCCTTGTCTGTTTCCCGCATACCGTCCCGTCCCAGCCTGCCGATATTGGCAATGGTATTTTCCACGCCTTTGGTGACAATGCCATCCCCGCCGTAAAACTGCTTGCCGTTTTTATACATGTGAAATCCAAGGATTCCGGCTTCCACGGCAGAAGCGATTTTGGCCGCACAAGACGGTTTGGCCCCGTCGCAGATAATACCAGATACAATGGCCAGGGCATTAACAATGGTATGGGCAATTTCTTTGAATCCACCGCCGTGGAGCCAGGCGATCCCGGCACCGGCACCCACCCCGGCACTGACGGCACCGCAATATGCGGATAATCTGCCAATGCCTGTCTTCTGGTGAATGGTAACCAGATTGGAAAGTACCAGTGCTCTGAACAGCGCGTTTTCATCCACCTTTAATTCTGCTGCATACTCAATCACCGGCACCGAGGCGGTGATCCCCTGATTCCCGGACCCCGACACAATGATCACCGGAAGTTCGCATCCGCTCATTCTGGCATCCGATGCTGCTGCGGCCATGGCTTTGGCCCGGACCTTGATATCATCTCCCCATGTTTCAAGGATGATAGCCCCAATGTTGGCCCCCCATTGGCCTTTGATTCCTTCCCGGGCAATCCTGGTGTTGTAATCAATCTGTCGTTGGATCAATTCCCTGACCTCTGATATTTCCACGGATTCGGCAAAATCCACGATATCCGCCACATTCATGATGGAGCGGTCGGTGAGATTTGAACTTTCAACTTCATCACAGGATTGATTCTGGAAAATTATTTTTCCGTCCTTTTTGATCTCCACAATATTGGTATGAAAATGGGAAATCCGCACAGAGGCATCTGATTTTCCTGATGACACTGTCACCGTCAGATCAAATATTAAATCACTTTTACTTTTAGAGACAAGAACTTCTTCGGATTCCAAAAAGCGTTTCATCTCTTTTCGCCCCTGGTCGTCCACAGATGAAATCACCTCCAGGCCCTTATCCGCATTTCCGGCAACAATTCCAGCAACGGCAGATGCTGCTATTCCTTTGAGATTTCCAGTATTGGGCACCACGACGCTTTTGACATTTTTTATGATATTCTCAGAGGCTTCAATGAGCACCCGATGGGGAATGCTTCCCAGGGTTTCTCTGGCCTTTGCGGCAGCATAGGCAATGGCAATGGGTTCTGTACAACCCATGGCCGGAAGCAGTTCTTCTTTCAGGATATCCAGGTAAGCCCTGTAGTGTTCATCGGTTTTTTTCATATGTCTTTCTCTCCTTTGGTGGATGCATCCTTTATTTTTGCCACTATCCTGAATTTATAAGCAATTAATTGATATTAGCATTATGATTCATAAAATGGAAATGCGGCGCTAACCATCATTTTACCACAAAGCGAACCGAATCTTTTAATATACCGGGTCTTTCCGCATGTCGCACTGCCACCTCAAGAACGTGGATGCCCGGGTGAATCTGCCAATTAAATTGAGATCCGGTGACCTTAAGTGGCCGTCCGTCCAAATGCCAGGTGAGGCGATCACCGGGGGTAACTCCTGCCACCTGGCATGCCATCACCTCATGGTCGTCGGGGATTCGGGGGTCCATGGCCAGGTGCATGCCGTTCAGTGGTTGAATAAACCCGAATTTTTCTGGATGGGCCTGGATGGATTCTTCGGATATCATTTGGGGTTCCTTGGCATCTCCCATGGCGGTTGTCATGGCTTGGAAAGGCGCTGTACCCGGGATGAACCATTCTGTTCTCACAGACCTGTTGTTATGGGATTCCGGTAAAAACCTTTTTCCAGGGGCAGGGGGCATGGATTTATTCATGGTTTCCTGGAAAATAATGGCAACATTTTTTCTGGGTATAGGGGCTGGAATAAGCTTGGAATCGGCCTTTGGCAATGTTTCTGGAATGGGTATGGGGGGCATCACCGGTGAGATAATATCAGCGTCTGGAATGAATAATTGGGCTGATTTGGGCATGGGGTGAATAAAAATTTCTTGCCTTACAAGCCGGGGACTCATGTAAAGGGGCCGGGTGTCTCTCATCTGGTTGAGCCGGGCAAAGATGCTTCTGAGCACAAAGGCCGGTCCCCGGGAACCGGTCATCCCCCTGGTGGGGCTGCCATCCAGGTTTCCCATCCACACCCCCACCGTGAAATTACAATTATATCCCATGGCCCAGGCATCTCTGTAATCACTGGAGGTGCCCGTTTTGACAGCGGTTTGAACGGGAAAATTCAATAAACCTCCCCTCCCGAATTCCAGTGTTCTGGCCCCGGCATCGGACAATATGTGCCCCATGAGGGAGGTTACTTCCTTTGAAAAAATTTGTCGATTGTATCTGTTGTACTGCATGGGCGTTCCTGAAATCGTGCACAGGGGAATCCATCGCCCCTGGTTGGCCAGCACCGTGTACGCCTGGACCAGCTCATACAACGAAACCTCCCCATTGCCAAGGGCCAGGCCATCCCCGTAAAAATCAGGGTGCTGGTTCAGGGTGGTAAATCCCAGGGTCCGGAGTCGGGTGAGGTAGTCTTCCACCCCCACAAACTGAATAGTGCGCACCGCAGGTATGTTCAATGAATTGCCAAGGGCGTTGCGCAGGGTCACCGCCCCATAGTGTTGCCCGCTGTAATTATGGTAGGCATGCATCCCCATTCCCACCCTTTCGGCCAGGGGACTGTCCTGGATCAAGGTGGCGGCGGTCCATCCCTTTTCCAGGGCCAGGGCATAGACAAAGGGTTTCATGGCAGAGCCAGGCTGTCTCAGGGCCGTGACGGCATTGATGGCCTGTCCATGGGTTTTTGCTTTACGCCGCTCTGGGTATTGGGATGTTGCTGTGTGGGAGTCGTTTTTATCCCAACGGGGCTGGGAGAAGCGATGTTCCGGGTCGTCTTTTGTTTTGTCTGCCCCCACGGCCCAGGCCAGGATTTCGCCGGTGCCGTGATCCACCACCAGGGCCGCCCCATTGTGAACCTTTCTGTCCCGGTGGGATGCCAGGGCCGTATCCAAAAGGGTTTGCAATCGTTGTTGGAGGGTACCGTCCAGGGTGGTGTGAATCTTGTTCGGATATGCCCCATTTAATGGATCGGGATGGTTCAAAACAAAGCGGACAAAATGCGGCGCTTTAACGGATAATGCCGGGCGTTTCAGTTCAAAGGGCTGTGTCGTTATTGCCTGGTATTGTGTTGGGGTTATATCTCCCTGTTTTTTCATTCCCATGGTCAGGACCCCAAGGGGGGCGTTTATGCGTCCGGGATGGCGGTGGAGATCATAATAATCCGGTGCCCGCACCAGAACGGCCAGGGCCATACTTTCTTTGAGATTCAAGGATTCCACATCCCGGTCAAAATAGAACCGGGCTGCCTGGGCAATGCCCCGGCGCCGGGAGGCATAGGGCACCTGGTTGAGATAAAACCACAAAATATCCGGCTTGGTGTTGGCCTTTTCCAGTTGCCGGGCCTCAAAGCCTTCAATCCACCGGGACCAGATTGTCCGGGGTCTGGGGTGAATCATACGTACCACCTGCTCGGTGAGGGTGCTGGCCCCCCTGACGGCCCGGCCTGCCCTGATGTTCTGCACCAAGGCATGCAGGCGGGCCAGCCAGTCCACGCCCCCATGGTTATAAAACCGCCTGTCTTCGGAAAAGATAAACGCCTCCTGAACAAAAGAGGGGATGTCATGCAATGCCTTTTGATCATGGAGGTTCCAGGCACCGGTATATGTGGTGGTTAAAGGAATGCCGTGGCGATCCAGAAGTCGGGGCTTTTTGACCATGCCGGTGATACTGGACAATGAATGGGGTAGGGGGATCATGTCCATGCGGGTCTTTATTGCCATGGCCACAAGGGCGAAGCCCAAGA